>ENA-ORLY01004239-ORLY01004239.1-human-gut-metagenome-genome-assembly--contig:-NODE-4239-length-10543-cov-2.086184_pt1 | contig 10543 bp, 7 predicted proteins | sample MGYA00243071_ERZ508832 | MGnify/ENA primary metagenome ERZ508832 (study PRJEB26277, sample SAMN04329777) | human gut metagenome | biome: human-associated habitat | host: Homo sapiens | place: USA...
AAGCAGGCTTACGTTGCCGATTGTGTGATCGAATCCGATTTCGAAGTATTGATTCCGGATACCTATGTGGAGAATATCAGCGAGAGAATTCGGCTGTATCGGGAGTTGGACAATATTCCGGATGAGGCTGGCCTGGAGAAATTCGGGCAAGAGCTGAAAGACCGTTTTGGCGAAATTCCGGCACAGGTGACCGGATTGATGGAAATTGTGAGGATGAGACGCCGGTGTATGGATTTAGGGATCGAGAGATTATTGGTGAAGAATGGGAAAATGATCATGTATTTTGTCGGCGAACAGACTTCTCCTTTTTATCAGTCGGCCTTGTTTGCCGCTATACTGAGGTTTGTGCAGCTGCAAATTTTGCCTTGCCGGTTCAGTGAAAAAAATAATAAATTATCGCTCGTGTTTACAGAAATTACGAATATTATGAAAATGTCGCGTTATGTGCGGGAGATGTGGGAGAAAACAGAGGCAGGTAACAGATGATAGATCAGAGATTTGAATTTTAGGCAATGAATTTGGTAATCGATATCGGGAATACCCGTAGTAAATATGCTTTTTTTCAGGAAGACCGGCTGATCGGGGTAAACTATCGGTTGGATTCGATTCTTGAAGACATTCGGGTATGGAAAGAAAAAGGGGAAAAGGTTTGGATATTTCTTACCGGAAGTGGTCATATCGATTCCGAAATGCAGCTGGCTATAAAAGAGCAAGCCGATTACTGGCTGGAAGCTTCGCCTGCTTTGGAGGTACCGTTGAAAATCGGATATGCTACTCCCGAGACCTTGGGATTCGACCGGATCGCTATTTGTGTCGGAGCAAAGAGTTATTACCCGGGGGCTTCCCTCTTGGTGATCGATTCGGGTACCTGTATCACTTATAATTATGTCTCGGCCGAGGGCGTGTTTCTGGGAGGAAATATTTCTCCCGGATTGGAAATGCGTTTCAACGGACTGCACCGGTTTACAGCCCGCCTGCCTTTGGTGACACCGACAGAAACCTATGGAGGAATAGGACAGTCGACAGAAGAAGCTATCCGGAATGGCGTGATGTCTGGTATGCTTTTTGAGGTACAACAGTATATAGAATGCTTTCTCGGACAATACCCGGAAGGACATGTGTTGATTACGGGGGGAAATGCACATTTTTTGGAAAGACATCTGACTCCGGATATTTTATTTTGTAAATATCTTAGTTTTGTAGGATTGAATGAGATCTTGAAATATGTTAAAAAGTCGAACTATTAGCTAAAATACAGGTGTTCCCTGTATATTAAAAGAAAAATAGTGATATTTTTGCAGAGTAAGCTTAGATAAGTAACTAACAAAACATTAAATACATCGGTTAAAAAAGATAAGATCATGAAAAAGATTGTGGCTTTAGCATTCGGTATTTGTCTTATGGGAGGGGCAGTCAGTGCGCAGACACTCGACTCCAAATACGGACTGGATAGTGTGAAAACGTTGGAGAATGCTTCTATTTATTCAGAATTTCTTAAACAAAAAAATTATAAGGAAGCTTTGCCTGCCTGGCGGTATGTTTTTAATAACGCTCCCAAGTTTCAGATGCTTACTTATACCAAAGGGGAAGATCTGTTGATCAATATCTATCAGCAGACAAAAGATAAGACTTATGTGGATACCTTGATGATGTTGTATGATCAATGGGCGAAATATTTTGGGGATCATCAAAGGTATGGGGAAGGTTATATTTTGGGAAAGAAAGGGGCTACTTTATATCGTTTCGGAGGGGATGATACTAAAAAAACAGCTTTTTCTTATTTGGCTAAATCATTCGAGCTCGAAGGTAATAAAACTCACCCGATCACGGTGCAAACCATGTTTTTCGGAGCCGGGGATCTGCTGAAAAAAGGAGAACTGTCGAAAGATGAATACATCGCTCTTTATATGAAAGTTTCCGGTTTTATCGATGATGGAATCAAAAATGCCAAACAACCCAAAACGGTTGAAGCGTTCAAAACGATGAAGGGGAATGTGGATGCTATGTTTTTCAATGCCGGTGTAGCAGATTGTGAAACCTTGAATAACTTGCTTTCTGCAAAATACGAAGCCAATAAGGAAGATGTCGCTAACTTGAAAGAGGTGGCTTCTCTGTTACGGCGGAGCGAATGTGTCGATTTGCCTTTATATGCAACTGTAGCTGAGCAATTGTACCAATTGGATCCGACTGCTGATGCGGCTTATAGCTTGGCTATCATGTTCCTGAAACGTCAGGAATTCGATAAAACCGAAGGTTATCTGAAAGAAGCGATCGCGAAATCCGAAGATAACGAGGCTAAAGCTGAATATTACCTGAAAATGGCTCAGTTGCAATTGGCTAAAAAGCAATATCAGGCGACTAAGACTAATGCGCTGGAAGTGCTGAAACTTAATCCGAACAACGGAACCGCATTGATGCTGATCGGAAAAGCCTATGCCAATTCGGCCTCCAATTACGGAGAAGACGATTTTGACCACGCATCCGTATTCTGGGCTGCTGTCGATAAATTCCAAAAAGCAAAACAAGTGGATCCTGCTATGACAGAAGAAGCGGATAAATTGATCGGAATTTATTCCCAACATTTCCCGAGTAAAGACGAGGCTTTCTTCCGTAGTGTTACCGATGGAGCAACCGTTAAAATCGGTAGTTGGATCAACGAATCGACCAAAGCACGTTTCAGAAAATAGTAAGTCGTATATTAATGAGTGTTTCTTCACGTATACTTTATATGAAAAGCATTATTGTTCTTCTGGGAGCAATAATGCTTTTAGCATGTAAAAATGATATCAAAGAAGTCAATGCATTGGCTGAGCGGGAGAAACGTCCCGATATGACCGGTGAAAACCTGGAATTGATCTATTCCGATTCTGCCCGGATCAAATACAGGGTATTGGCCCCGGAATACATAAAAGTAAATAGGGAAAAAGAAAAATATGAAGAGTTTCCGAAAGGGATCCATGTACTTTCTTATGATCCTGCAGGAAAGATGATCGGTTCGATTAAAGCGAAATATGCCAAAAAGCTGGAAGATGAAATGCTTTGGGAGGCGCGTAATGAAGTGGTGATAATCAATGCAGAGGGGAAAAAGCTCGAAACCGAATTACTCTATTGGGATATGAAAAAAGAATTGATCTATTCCGACCGTTATGTCAAGTTGAGTGCCGACGGACAAATTATCGAAGGTAATAACGGCTTCCATTCCGATCAGAATCTGAATCATCCGGTGTTTGAGAATATTTCATGTAGTATCGAAGTTGAAAAGCAACAACGTAAGCAATGACAGCAACCCTTTCGGTGATATTGATTTGTCTTCTGTTATCTGCATTCTTTTCGGGAATGGAGATCGCTTTCCTGACTTCTAATAAATTACGGATCGAGATCGATAAGTCTAAAAAAGGAGTCACTCAGGCTCTCATCGATCTGTTCATTTCGCATTCCGGGATGTATATTACGACTTTATTGGTAGGTAATAATGTCGTCATGGTGATCTACGGTATTTTTATGTCCGATCTGCTGGTCAAACAGTTCGAATTTTTACATTTATCGATCGGGGTCGAACTGTTTGTCGAGACCCTCGTTTCGACTCTGATCATTTTGGTTTTTGCTGAATTTTTGCCGAAGACCGTATTCCGCTTACGGTCTAATCTGTTTTTGATGTTATTTTCTGTTCCTGTTTTTTTGTTTTATCTGTTGTTTTTTCCGTTGTCTTATTTTTCGGTGTGGTTAGGAGGATGGTTGCTGCGGATTTTTACCGGACGGAAATTAGGGCATAAAGAACCCAACCGGGCTTTTGGAAAAGTAGATTTGAATAACCTGATCGAGGAAGGAGAAGTCAATGCTCGGCAGGAGGAGGAAATGCACGAGATCAAACTTTTTCGGAATGCACTCGATTTTTCCGAAGTGAAGCTGAGGGAGTGTATCGTTCCCCGCCCTGATGTCGTAGCCTTGTCTATCGACAGTTCGATCGAAGAGTTGACCCAACTCTTTATCGATACCGGATTGTCCCGGATTTTGATTTATAAAGAAAGTATCGACGATATTATCGGTTATGTTCATATATCGACTCTTTTCAAAGATCCTCCGACGATTGCCAAAGCGTTGAGCCGGGTATTGATCGTACCTGAGACGATGTCTGCACAACGGCTGTTGAATTTGTTTATCCGGGACCAGAAAAGTGTTGCCGTTGTCGTCGATGAATTCGGTATTACAGCCGGGATCGTTACTATCGAAGATATTATGGAGGAAATTTTCGGAGAGATTGAAGATGAACATGACCACCTCAATCTGAAAGAAGTGATGATTTCCGAACAAGAATATATTTTTTCAGGACGTTTGGAGGTGGATTACTTGAATGAAAAATATCACCTGGACCTGGAAGAGCGTGAAGAGTATGAGACGCTTGCCGGTTTGGTGTTGTATTTCAATCAAAGTATTCCTCAGGAAGGGGAAACTATTGTTGTAAATGATTTAACATTTAAAATATTGAGTGTTAAAAATGCAAGAATAGAGGAAATCAAAGTGTGTATGTGATTTTTTATCTTTTTTTGTTTTAAATTTTGGTAACCTTTTGCAAAAAATGGTTATTTTTACCACAAAATTCTAAGCATAGGCTCGAGTGTGTGATGAGAGTATGTGTGTTATGTGTTGCTTTCTTGATGATTGGTTTGATTGTCAATGCGCAGCAGGATCCTCAGTTTAGTCAGAATATGTTCAACCATATGACGATTAATCCGGCTTTTGCGGGATTACAGAACAGATGTGTGATCTCCGGGAATTACCGGAATCAATGGCTGGCTATGGATGGTGCTCCGGAGACATATGCTTTGAATGTTGACGGTCCCTTCAGAATAAAAAGAAGCGATGGAGGGATCGGATTGAACATGGTGAGTGACAAGCTCGGTATGCAGACGAATTTGCATCTGATGCTGAATTATTCATATAAGTGGGCTTTACGTCCGGGAGTATTGAGTGTAGGTTTAAAATTTGGTTTAATCAATGCGAAGATCGAGGGAAAATATTATATCCCCGATGATGAAGACCATACGCCGTCCGGGGATGACGAGGCTTTGAACGGAACCGATGTAAACGTTTCGAAGATGATGTTCGACCTGGGAGGAGGAATTTTTTTTACAGGAAAGCAAGGTTATGCCGGAGTCGCTGTCGCGCATTTGACAAAGCCTGAAATGACTGTCGGGTTGACTGGAAGATTCTTTTTTACACCTCACTTGTATTGTACCGGAGGGTATACGGTCCCGATCGGATTACGGTGGGATTTGCAGCCTTCGGTATTTATGAAGACTGATTTCAGAAGTTTACAGTATAGTGTAAATGTGAATGTAGTTTATCATAAAATCAGTATTGTATCAATGTGCACACTGTACCTATATTAGATATTTTCAGTGTGCACATTGTAATGTTATAATTTATTTCGTCAGCATTGTGCTGCAGCTTCCTGTCTTTTCCATCTGCACAATGCCCTCTACGCCGCAGCGTACCATGCTCTCTACTGCTTCTTTTGTGTAGAATGCCATGTGCTGTGTCATGATGACATTGCGAAACTGATGAAGATAAAACCAGTTGCGGTTGGAGATGATATCTGTTCTTCTGTCTTCGTGCACAATACCTTCTTCGCCCTCTACGGTATCCATGCCAAGCGCACCAATCTTCTCTGATTCAACGCCATCTACCAATGCATCAATGTCAGTCAGTCCACCTCTTGCGCAGTTAATTAAAATTACGCCATCTTTCATCTTTGCGATTGTCTCGTGATTAATAATGTGATACGTAGAATCAAACAGCGGCATATGAAGGCTTATGACATCGCATTCCTTATATATTGTATCCTGATCTACATATGTTGCAAGTTTCTCTACCTCTGGATTTTTATAAACATCATAGGCAAGCAGACGACAGCCAAAGCCTGACAAGTTTTTTAATACTTGAAGACCGATTCGTCCGGTACCCATGACACCTATTGTAAGTTCATTCATATCACGCCCCTGCAGTCCCTGCAAGGAAAAGTCATTGACCTGGCCTCTCCATAGTGCCTGCTTATACTGGCGAAGGCACATTAAAATCATCATTACCGTAAAGTCTGCAACACCGTTTGGCGGGTAGGCTGCATTGCAGACTTTAATTCCAAGCTCTTTTGCTGCCACCAAATCAATGTTGTTATAACCGATAGTTCTTGTAGAGAGAAAACGCACACCGTTCTCGCTGTAGCATCTTAATAAATCCCTGTCAATATTTCCCATGCCAAGCACTGTAACACCCTCATATCCCTTTACAAGATCGGCATTCTCAAGTGATGGTGTCTCATCTGAAAGCGTAACCTCTACACCACACTGAGCAGAAATCTGCTCAAATGCCTGTTTTTCATCTTCTCTTACTCCAAATGCTTGAATTTTCATAATTTTTACCTTTCTTTTTACATGTATTCGTGAACCATAACTCAACAGTATAGCATCTTTTCCTGTTTGTCAAGCTTGACATCTCTCTTTATTTTTGCTATTCTATGTTGGTACTAAAACCGGATTCCGGCCGTGGACTTTTCATAAAGACTAATTAAATTAAGATATCTTTATTTTTCGCCACACAACAATACTGCATTCTCTGTGTTCCCGTATTTGTTGTGCGGTATTTTTTTGCGCAGCAAAACCAATAAATGTTTTCGTGAGAACGCTTTAAAGCAGAAAGGAGTTCTTTTTTTATGGATCAAACTTACATGAAGCAAAAACCAGTGCTGCCGCTTGTAGTTTCTATGGCACTGCCTATGACGCTGTCTATGCTCGTCAATTCTTTGTATAATATTGTTGACAGCATCTTTATCGCAAAAATAAGCGACAATGCCATGACTGCACTCTCTCTTGTTTATCCAATTCAAAACTTGATTATGGCAATCACCGTTGGCTTTGCAATTGGAACAAATGCTGTTATTTCCATCCACCTTGGTGCTGGAAATAAAAAAGAAGCCGACCGTGCTGCCTCACTTGGCACATTATTAAATGCATTTCACGGACTACTTCTTATGATTGTCTGTCTAACCTTTATTCGCCCTTTTTTGGAGCTGTTTACAGCTGATCAGGACGTGATATCTTTAGGTATTCGTTATGCAAGAATCACCCTTAGTTTCTCAATTCCAATTGGAATTTCAGTATCTCTTGAAAAAATTTTTCAGGCAACAGGACGCATGAAGGTTTCGATGGTTGCCATGATGGCAGGCTGTATCGGAAACATTATTTTGGATCCACTTATGATCTTTGGCATCGGACCTTTTCCAGCGATGGGAATTGAAGGTGCTGCAATTGCAACTGCCATTGGACAAATGCTGTCTCTTGTAATTTACCTTATTTTCTGCGTTGTTCGTCCACTGCCTGTAACATTTTCTCTTTCCTGCTGCAAGCCAAGCAAGCAACTATTACTTCGCCTTTATACTGTCGGCATTCCTGCCACATTAAATTTGGCGCTTCCTTCACTGCTTGTCTCCACATTAAATGGAATTTTGGCTGCATATTCCCAGTCATATGTACTTGTTCTTGGTGCCTACTATAAGCTCCAAACCTTCCTTTATCTGACTGGAAATGGTGTTGTTCAGGGAATGCGTCCGCTGATTGGCTACAATTATGGTGCAGGTGAACATGCCCGTGTAAGGCAGATTTTCTTTGATTCTCTGATTCTTATATCTGGTGTCATGGTAATCGGTACTGCACTTTGTCTTGCTATTCCAAGCTCCTTGATCGGACTTTTCACCTCTAATGCAGAAACGATTCGCCTTGGTGCTTCTGCTCTTCGCATTATTAGCATCGGCTTTGTCATCTCTTCGATTTCTGTTACCGTTTCCGGTGCACTCGAAGGACTCGGAAAAGGCGCTCCATCACTTGTGATCTCTTTGATGCGCTATGTGGTTGTTATCCTTCCTATCGCATTCGTACTTACAAAATTCGTCGGAGCAACTGGTGTATGGTATGCTATGTGGGGGACCGAGTTTATTACTGCCGCTGTCGCATGTGTGCTGTATCGCAAATTTATTCATAATTGTTAATTTAAAAGCTGAAAGACCAAATACTCAGAATTGATTTTGAACATTAAATTTGATTTACACATGTAATGGGCTAGGAAAAGTACCACTTTTCCTAGCCCCACCGTTTATTCAATTCCTTTTATTCTCTGAACCAAGGAACCATTCTTTTCTAAAATCATCCAAGTAACTGCTGGAACCACTATGCAAACCAAAAAGCTTGTGACTACCGCAATCAAAATAGCTAATAGTGGGATTGAAAATGGGACTTTTCGATAGTTCATGGACTGGTAGATAACATAGGTCACACCCAATCCCACTGTTAACGTGACCATCCATGCACCCTCAGCGTACAAAATCCCTTCCTTGATCAGCATCAAAAGAAGCTGTCTTGGCGTCATTACAATGCTCTCCATGATGGAAAATTCTGTCATACGATTTTGCACATTTGCTACAAATGTATTGATATAGTTCATAATCCCAATGAATGCCAAAATTAGGACAATTCCCATTCCGATCTGTGGCATATAACCTTGTGCATTTTTGATTTCATCTGCCTCCTCAATTTTAGAATCCCATGAAAAATCTTTTGCAATAACATTTCCTTCTACCAATATTAAAATTTCTATTTCGATATTTCTGTCATATTCTTTTGTGTACTTCACACCGATTTTTAACATAATGCTTTCATTTGCAAAATTTTTCACCACCTGATCACTTGTGATAATTGTAGGTGGATAACCCAAAAGTGCCGTATAATAGCTCTCGTCCGTCACACCTCCTATCTTAAACGTCTGCATTATATGATTGTCACTGTACAAAGCACAGGTCACTTTACTTCCAATTAAATCCGAATTCGATAAATCCAACCCATTTCGATAAATAATGCAAGTTTTCCCTGAAAGAAACTCCTCTTTATTGATTGGCTGTTCCAAGTTTTCATTTAAACGATTGAACTCTTGTTCATCAATTCCAATCAAAGAGGATCCAAAATTTTCAGGGTGATTTTGATATTCTTCTTTTTCCTGACTGTATGGAATCGTCATCCATTTTTCATAGAATTCTTTCATCCACATGTCAGAAAAATCCGGCTCCCATGGTACTGTAATCTCGGCAAATACCACCGGATGTACTTCTGACACTCCGTCAAGGTCTTTGATTGACGTTACGATTGATTCATCCAGAATATCCTTTCTGTCTTTTTTATGTTCTTTCGTTGCAGTGTCATTTTTGATCTCGATATCCGCATCCATATTATTTGACACAATAGTTCTTGCTGCCTGACTATCTAGCATTGTCACAATACAAAGATACACAGACAAGCTTGCTGCCAAAGAAAATAATACAATAGTAGTTCGTTTCTTATCCTTTACAAGTTGTTCCAAACAAAGTCTATTTATTACCTTAGACTTTCCTGCTCGTTTTGTTTTTTTCAGTTTTGAAGCAGATCGATACCCTAGCGCTTCTATTGGTGAGACTGCTGTTGCCATTTTAACAGGTTTTCTACTTGCAGAAAAGATCGTAAATCCAACTAGCAAAATGGTGGCGAGTAAAACAGTCGGGTGAAAACAAACCATAATAGAATCCACATAGTTCTTTTTGATTCCAAGCGATTTTACCACTATTGGAATCAGAGAAAATGACACAAATACACCTAGTAGACATCCCACGATTATTCCGATAAAACCAATTATTAACATCTGTTTTTGTAGCATTTGTTTTATCTGTTTTTGTGTTGTTCCGATTGTCTGAAGCAAACCATAATAGCGTACTTTTCCAGAAACTGAAAGATGTAAAATATTATAAATGAGCAAATAGGCACACAGGCAAGTAACAACAACAAGTCCAATCAGCCCTACAAGCAAGGAAAACGAATTGCCGAGACCTGCAATAAAGAAAACATTCTGCTGCTTTCCAAGATTCATACTTTCAATAAAGGCATTCTGTTCTTTTGTCGTCATAAATTTTTGCTTGAAATCAATAAAATAACGGCCAGAAGCAGCCTGTGAGAGTTTCCAACCCGACTTATCATAAAATTCTTTTGATACATAAAATATTTTCTTTGGTCCGTATCCATCCCAAATTCCGCTAATTTTAAAATTTCCTGTCTGAATGCCATCATAAGTTCCATAGGACATCGAAAAGGTATCACCCACCTTAAGAGTTTCGTATCCACATTCCTTTAATGCTTTTTTTGTTACCATTATTTCATTGAAAGCTGTAGGATACGTTCCTTCTAGCTTTTCTCTCACAGGCGCCATCATCTGTGTCCAATAGGCATCATCCGCCCAGATCAGCCCTACATTTGGAGTAGAATCCTTATCGGTCTTCTCTACCCATCCACAACTTCCCGCTGTACCTGTCAGTGTAATATTCGGATTTTCTTCACATAGTTGCCTCTGTTCATCTGTCACCCCATATAGAATCGCATCAAACTCTGCTCCCGACATACGAATATTTTGAATTTTCTGGAGTTTAAAATAGGAATTTCCAACCGTAAATATCGTAAAAATCAGAAATGACGCA
>ENA-ORLY01004240-ORLY01004240.1-human-gut-metagenome-genome-assembly--contig:-NODE-4240-length-10541-cov-3.908639_pt1 | contig 10541 bp, 17 predicted proteins | sample MGYA00243071_ERZ508832 | MGnify/ENA primary metagenome ERZ508832 (study PRJEB26277, sample SAMN04329777) | human gut metagenome | biome: human-associated habitat | host: Homo sapiens | place: USA...
GGTTTTCATTAAAACTTACTGTCTAATGGTAAGGGTTTTAAAAACTCAATCTGTCCAATCTATAGGGTACATTTTATACATTTTGATTTTTACATTTAAAAAATGTATTACAAAATGCCACTAAACCCGCATAAATACTGGTTTTTATATTACCATTGTTTTCCGAAATCTTTTCAAAAAATATTAAAAAAATGATCGTTTGTGATTTCCCAAACGATCATTCCATCTTTTTTCTATGATAATAATTCAAATCTGCAGCTCGGTAAATTTTCCTGCGCACTTATCACTTTCACGTGACTTCGCACCTCTTCAAACAATGCATCGTCGATTCCCTGTTCATTGGCTACATCTGCAGCAAGCTGTGCCAGCTTTTTCCCTTCTTCCTCTGATTGCACTTCAACTGTTATTTCCGATCTGTATACTTCAGTTTTATTATATCTGATTGTGTATTTCATAGTTCCATCCTTCCATTTTTAATGTAAAGATGTTTTATATGCACGAAAACTATTATGTGTATTTTTATCCAAAAGTCAATACAGCACACATATGTAATATCTTGTGCAGTTCCTTCCCTCATGCTTATATATTTACGCCATCTTTATCTTGTATTCAGACTTAATCCTATAGCAATTGCTATTATAATTAGATAAAAAATTATAAGTTTCATAATAAAACCTCCTTCCTATAATTAATTATCCGAGTTTGCAAACTAGAATCAAGTCCCATTTCAAAAGTTATTTATAATTCTGTATACTGTTGATCTCGAAAGTTCAGTATGTTTTGCTATTTCCGTTATCTTCATACCGTTTTTATAAAGTGCCAGGACTACATCCTTCTTTTCATTCTGTTTACTTGGTCTACCCCCATATCTGCCCCTTGCCCGGGCAGCTGCTAATCCTTCCTTCGTCCTCTGACTATTCAGATCTCTTTCAAGTTGTGAAAGTCCGCTCATAACAGTGAGTAAAAAATCATTGTATGGGTTGTCCAAAGATGTATCAAGCCATGTATCCTTCAGGCTTTTTATTTTAGCTCCTTTTTTCTGGATCTGGTCCACAATATAAAGCAGATCTTTGGCTGATCTGGACACACGGGTCAGATCCATGATCAAAACCACATCCCCCGGCTTAAGCTCAGCAATCATTTTGGTCAGTGCCGGTCTGTCTCTTTTGGTTCCGGTCATTTTCTCCGTATAGATCATTCTCGGATCCACACCTGCAGATACCAGTGCATCAATTTGCCTTTCTAAATTCTGATCAATTTTACTTACCCTTGCATAACCTATTTGCATCTTTTCTCCTTTCCAAAAACGTACCAAAATAAACACATGATTTTGAGACGTTTTTTGACATATTTTCAGCAGTTCAAATTCTTATAAGACCATTACCAGATTCTTTGTGTCAAAAACAATCGTTTTTGAATTATCGGCTGCGTCTTCATACAATGAATATTTATCTGTGCAGGTTCTTCCTCTTACACCCTTATTACCATCTACTTCTCTGGGACATCTTCATGCACCTCTTTCGCTGATATTTCTTCTCTCACTTTATCTAAATCATCTTTGATTTTATTGTATCTTGAAATATCCTCGTCTACCTCCGCTCTCACTAATGCACATTCAAGCATTGACTGATAATCTTTCAATGCTCCGATAGGTGCTTTTTTAATATCAATCATCATCTGCTTTCAAGAACCTCCTTCGCACTCTTCTCGTCAAATATCCAACGGAGCTGATTAAGAACCTTGTCTTACTGTTCTTCTTCCAGTTCCGCATTAACAACTGCCATTTTCAGAAAAGCTCTGATAATGTCATTGAAAGCGGAGCTGTCTACCATTTGGCATAAATCGTCCTTGTCGCAAGTTGCAAGGAACTCATATATGCGAATAGACTTCTCCGCACTGTCCTTATCAATCGTTCCATCGTTCATCAGCTTTCTGTAACTGTCTGCCATCATCGTATAACCATTCATAAAAATACCTCTCTTTCTCTAGTGGTCATTCATCATCAAATCATATTGCAAATCAGACTTCACGCAATAACAAATCGGGTCGGGATTGTAATTGTGTGAGCGTCTTTCTGCATTTAATCTTTCAGCTTCTTTTTCAGCGTCCTCTTTCTTCTCAAATGAAGATAATTTTGTGTAAGTAACATCGTCCCAAGTGTAAACCTCATAAACATTAAACATCATAAAAACAACCTCTCTTTCTTCATTCCACATTTCCTCCGGATTCTTCTACGGGGATATAAGTACTTCGTACATAATACAGTTACTGAATTTTTTAGACTATTCACATTTTCCTATGAAATAATCACATCCTTTCGACTAACAGAATCATCCGGCGGCTTGTCCTTTCTATAAGCCAGCAGTCCTTCTTCCTGATCCATATCCTGCAGCTTCATAATCTGCAGCCATGTCATCTGCAGCTTTTCTATGGAAGGCTTTTTAATAGATTGCAGGAGCTGCTTTACAACCTGAAGATCTGCATAATAAGTCGCCCTGGATATACCAAGGCTGTTTATAATGTCTGCAGGTGTTTTCCCGCTAGATAGCATCTTATACTCTGCCATATGCCGGTTAAATACTGCAGCCTTTTTAAGCTGCTTACCGGCCTCTTTCACGCGTCTTTTATATGCACGTCGATTTTCACTGCTGCGCCGCTCTTTTAATCGCTGCATCGTCAAAATAGAGGGCATATCTGCAATCTCTGGTTCCGTCAGAGACAAAAAGCTGATCAATGTATTATTGGAGATCCGGAAGCCGTCCTGATCATAATACCTTTCTGCGGATCCGGTTGATCTCACTACCTCCATCTCATCTAGTGGATGGTCAAGCTCCGCATTCAGCTTCAGGACGGCTGCAAGTGCTGCAGTTTTGTTCTGATGCATACACAAGTGATAATATCTGTATAAAAACAGGATATTTTCCCTATATGCATCTTCTTTGTCCCGGTGCTGTGTAAGTAATACCCGAAGATCACGCATACGCTGCAGATATAATTTGTTTGTCTGGTCAAATGGGATGTAACGTCTGTTATTTGCAATTTTTGATTTCTTTGGCATTCCCTGATCTGGCATAAACTCCTGCATTATTTCATACAGAGTGTATGTAATTCCCGAGTTTCGGACAATCTCCACTTTCCTGCCTGACTTGGAATTGATCGATCCCGGAATACGGAATATTCTGGCGTAATCAGTTACAACGCATCGATCGGCGCCAAATTCGCGGAGCTGGTCATATAAATACTTCTGTACACGTTTCCAACGTGGCAGCGCCTTAATATGCTCATCCACGCGCCACAAAAGATACAAACCACGTCCGGATGAAATGACATATGTCGGTGTTGGAATTGTACGATTAAAATAATTTTCCTCCAAATTCATTAAAATCTGGTCATTATTAAATTGTGTATGGTAAGTATCCAGATCTGCATAGAGAAACTTTAGTCTGCGTATATGCTGCTGATCACGTCTGATTTTCTGATCAACAAAATGCAACGTATTCATAGACATATAGCAGTCTTCTCTATTCAGTTTCTTCAGAAATGCCTCTGGATGATAACAATAGGTGCAAGCCTTTCCATCCTGTCCCAGCTGCATCCGGGCTATGTAATCTTTTGAATTGTAGTTATCTGTAAGAAATTTGCTTAATGTATCCATTCGATACCCCTTTATCATATTTTTGTAAAATCTTGCTTAAAGATATTGACAAACAGGATCTCAATGAATACACTTATATTAATTGAGATCGATCCTAATGTGTATTCATTGAAGTGTGTATTCATTGAGATCTTGCAACATTGGTTATTGTCAGTAACCATTGATGTATGAAATTAGCTTCTGCTCTTTGCAGGGGCTTTTTTCATGCTTGTCTTACATGTTGATCTTTTAGCTTTTCATTCAAATGTGACGCCGCAAAAATTAACTGATTTAAACTGTCTTTTATATCCAGCAAATGTTCTACTTCTTCCTGAAGACTCTGCTTTTGCATATAAATATTATCTATCTCTTGCATTTCTTTGGTCATTCGCTTTTCCTCCCTTTCGCCTGTATCCAGTAATATGTTTTCTAACTTTTCATTAAAATTCCTGCCTCTGTATTTCATTACAATGGCATATTCCGTTTCTGTGATCCGTACACTTTTCATCACATTCTTAAGTTCTTTCATCTCTTCCATATCGCATATCCTCCGTATTTAGGCATAATAAAAGCCTGAACATCATTGTTCAGGCTTAATTTCTTTCTTTTGTTACGTATGTGTCTACATCCCACTGTATTGCATAATATCCGCAGCTTTCCGCGTTTGTTATGACATGATTGTCATAATCTCCGTAAGGCGGACGGAACAAAAACATGTCATAGCCTGTCAGCTCCTTTACCTTTTCATGTACTTTCATAAGCTCCTGTTTGCATTCCTCATCGGAAAGCTGACTCATCTGTTTATGGTTTTCGCTGTGATTTCCAAGGTCGTGCCCTGCTGCCAGTATTGCTTTGACATCCTCTGGATAACTCTCCACCCAGCCACCGGTCATAAAGAAGGTCACATGAGTATTATGTTTCTTCAAAATTTCCAGTATTCTGCGCGTATCCTCATTCCCCCACGCCGCATCAAAGGACAATGCCACCTTTTTTTCATCCGTTTCCACACAATAAATAGGAAGATTTCTGCCGTTTACACTACTGCTGGCATGAAATACCTGTGGTGCGATCGTCAGAAAACCCACCACCAATACAGCCAAAATGAGAACTGTCCAGATCACATTTTTTTGCTCTGCATATAACTCTTTAAAATTCATAGCCGCTACCACTGCTTTTTGTAAATCATATGCCGCATTATTTTATTGTAGACGTAGTTTTGCCTGCAGGCTATTTTTGAATCTTTAACCATTGACCTTGTACACAAATTTGGGTATCATAAAAAGAGTATGATGATAAGGAAAGGTATTTATGAAAAAAGCAATTATTATCGGCGCAGGTCCTGCCGGACTGACTGCTGCCTATCAATTATTAAAAGAAACTGACATCCATCCCATTATTATAGAAGAAAGTGAATTTATCGGCGGTATTTCCCGTACCGCAGAATATAAAGGAAACCGTATGGATCTGGGCGGTCACCGCTTCTTCTCAAAAAACGAACAGGTCAATGACATCTGGAAAGAACTCATGCCCCTGCAGGGTGCTCCGGCAAAGGACGACCTGATGCTTGGCAGAGAAAAACCGCTCGCAGAAGGCGGCCCTGACCCGGAGCAGACGGATGAAGTATCCCTGATCCGTACCCGTGTCAGCCGTATTTTCTTTCTGCGCAAGTTCTTTGATTACCCGATCTCCATGAAACCGGAAACTTTTATCAACATGGGATTTGTCCGTACAATGAAAGCAGGATTCGGCTATCTGTATTCCTGCGTTGTCAAACGCAAAGAAAACTCTTTGGAGGATTTCTATATCAACCGTTTCGGCAGACCGCTCTACAGCATGTTTTTTGAAGATTACACAGAAAAACTCTGGGGTGTCCATCCGAGTAAGATTGCACCGGACTGGGGTGCACAGCGCGTCAAGGAATTATCGCTTGGTAAGGTGATCGCAGATTTCCTGCGTCATCTGTTTAACCCGAATTACAAGACAGATTCGACTTCTCTGATCGAGCAGTTCATGTATCCGAAAAAAGGGCCCGGACAGCTTTGGGAAAAGATGGCATCTGAGATTGAAAAAATGGGCGGCGAGATTTATTTCGGACAGAAAGCAACTGCTGTCCTGACAGAAAACGGGCAGATCAGCGGCATTACCTGCACCAGGGTCACGAACGGCGGCAGCGCGCAGGAAAAGCTGACAGGCGAGCAGACGACCTATACAGGCGATTACTACTTCTCCACTATGCCAGTCAAGGATCTGGTACTTTCCATGGGGGATACCGTTCCTGCCAAAGTGCATGACATCGCAAAAGAGCTTCCTTACCGCGATTTCATCACCGTAGGACTTCTGGTCAACAAACTGCTGATCAAAAATCTGACAAAAATGAAAACAGTCAATAACATTGTGCCTGACTGCTGGATCTACATTCAGGAAAGAGACGTCCGCATCGGCAGATTACAGATTTTCAATAACTGGTCGCCTTATATGCCGGCGCATAATGAGGATACTGTCTGGATGGGGCTGGAATACTTCTGCAGTGAGGGCGATGATATGTGGAATATGTCCTCCGAAGATTTCATCAAGTTTGCGATCAGTGAGCTTGTTAAGATCGATATCGTAAAAGAGGAAGATGTGCTGGATGCCACACATATCCGTGTCAAGAAAGCATATCCTGCTTACTTTGGTACCTACAAAGATTTTGATCAGGTAGAAAGCTACCTCTCCTCCTTTGACAATCTGTTCTGCTTAGGCCGTAACGGACAGCATCGCTACAACAACATGGATCACTCCATGCTGACAGCGATCGAAGCCGTAAATGCCATCAAGGCAGGCTCTACCGATAAGACAGCCATCTGGAATGTCAATACCGAAAAAGAATATCACGAAGAAAAGGAAGCATAAGAAGCATAAACGGTACAAACAACAGAAACAGAACCGGCAGTATAATGTCAAAAACCGAAATACTGTGGTAAATCACACAGGATAAGAAACATTTTACCAGTAGATTAAAAAGTGCAAGCCGTATCACCGGTTTTTGCACTTTTTTTATTCTGTAAAGAATAATCTGCCGCTTACTGACAGGCACATAACAAAGCAGTTCCTCTATTGGATGTGTTTTCCCATTTTGACGCACCAGACTGTATTTGCCGGCATAAATCTGAATCCCCCAGTTGTATAACGCATACATATAGATAAGAGTGGGATAAAAACTGTGGTCATGTGCGTATGCCTGATAAGGAAACAGGAGAATAATCATAGAAATACCGGTCAAAAGCCACATCAGAAAAGTGTGCATCACATGATCCGGATACCAGATTTTTTCCTTTTCGTATAATTTTTCTATTTTTTCCTGTTGTTTTCTGTCATATCCAAACATCAGCTTCCACCTCCATGCTTTCTTTCCAGCCACTGAGCCTTCCGTTCTCCATATACGCCACGTAATCTGTCTGCCTGCTGATCTCATGCAGGTTATGATCTGTCATCAAAATGCATGCCTTCGTCTGTGCCATGATCTCATGCAGCAGATCAAAAAAAACTTTACGGAACACCGGATCCATTCCGGCCGTTGCCTCATCCAGCATATACAGTCTGCAATTACGGGCAGCCGCAAAACAGATCTGCCACTTGATCTTTTCGTTTGCAAAAGGAAAAGAACCGTTCTTTTTCATAATTTTCATAGAAATCACCAAGAATAGCAGCATTTTCTTTTCCGTTTCTGTCCTCAAAAAACAGGCAGTCCTCTGAAATGATCCCGATACCTTCCATTGCTTTTGCATGCTCTGCCTTAAGATCCATTCCATCAAAAATCATGTTCCCCGTATACCGGCTGTCCTCTCTTCCGATCAGATTAAGCAATGTTGTTTTGCCCGCTCCGTTTTCGCCTGCTATCGCATAGATGTAGCCCTCCCTAAGCTGCATCGTTACATCTGTGATCTGAAATCCATTTCTTTGTTTTTTACCGGTTACATGCACAAGCTGTATAATTGTCTCTTCCATATGCTTCTACTTCCCTTCGTACAGAACTGTTGCCATGTCTACAAAATCCCTGCAGGACATGCCTGCCTGTCTGGCATCCGAGATAAGCTCAGCCAGCCTCTTTTCCAGCATCATAAGCTGCTTTTCTTTCAGATAATCCTTATTGGATTCACACACATAAAACCCTTTGCCTGCCACAGAACGGATCAGTCCTTCCTTTTCCAGTTCCTCATAAGCCCGTTTTGTCGTGATCACACTGACGGAAAGATCGGCTGCCAGCATACGGATAGACGGAAGAGCCTCTCCCGGCGTAAGCTCTCCCGTAACGATCTCATTTTTCAGCTGATTTACGATCTGTTCATAAATTGCCATTGTTCCCTGCGGTAATATCGTTATTTTCACTTTACAACAGCCTCCTCATACATGCCTGCATTTTGTATTTTTCTTCGGATCATCTGCAGAATTTTCCAGAATAAAGGCAGTTCCACGACCATTGCAGCAATCAGAAGCAGGTTCAGCAGTGTGTCCGAATGCTCTGCTCCGGTCACAAACGGAAGGCACATAACTGTAGTCAGCATATAAACGGAAACAAAAAACACAAAGAGCAGGCTGTAGCCAAATCCGTCTTCTTTCTCATCTGCCTGCACCGTAAAGCTGAAAAACAGATCATTACAAAACAAAAGCAGAAACGCGCGCCATTCATAGCCGCTGAGAACCGCCAGAATAATAAGTCCTGTCAGGAAAACGGTCAGATGAATCAGCCCTGCACACAAGTATGCCTGCCAGATCCACCGCAGTCTTGTATCGTGATCCATTGGGCATAGATAATACATCTTTTCCCGTTTCACCGGATGCAGACAGATGGAAAGCCCCACAAGACCGATTGGCAGCAGGACTGCCAGTCCGGTCAGAAAATCACTGACGAATATCTCTTCATCTGCTCTCGATACCCCGCCTGAAAGCAGTCCAAACAGCATAACAATACCAAAAAAGGCAGGAAATCCGTTTACCTGACAGGCTCTTTTTATGTCATGCAGATTCCATTTCATAGCATATTCTTTTATCAGACTTCTGTTTTTATCTTTCATATCCATTTCCTCTCAGCTCATAAAATACATAAAATCCGCAATGGTCGGGTAGGCAACCAGCAGAGATTTATCATATGAAAGCAGTCTGCTGTGTCTGACAAGTGCCCTCGCACCAAATTCCCGCTCTTCCAGCTTCACGATCGCATCCGGTCTGAGCAGCCTGATCTTATAGGATTCTCCCGATACAATACGATACGAGTCACGAAACTTCTCCATATCCGATGCAATGACCGCTTCTCCCTCTTTCATAAAAATCAGATAGTCTGCCAGTCTGTCCAGATCCTCTGTCTCATGTGTCGATAAAACAGCTGTCCGTTCTCCATCCCCGATAAAGGCACACAGGTCCGCAAAGAATTGCTTTTTAAATTCCGGATCAAAGTTAGCCACAGGCTCATCCAGAAAAAGATAAGCCGGATGACATGCCAGTGCAAATGCAAACTGACATTTCAGCTTCTGTCCTTTGGAAAGATGTCCGAATTTTTCTCGTGGATCCAGGTGATACTGCTTCAGTTTTTCCACAAAACAGACCTCCTCGTATCCATTATAAAAACTGCCATAATACCGTCCGTTCTGCAAAAGGGAAAATGCCGGATGCAGCAGATCTTCTGCCAGAACAATACCTGTCTGCTGCCGTATTTCTTTTTCGTTTTCCTCATATATTTTCCCATCGATCCTGACAGTTCCGCTATCCGGCCGGTATAATCCGAGCAGCATATGCAGAAGTGATGTCTTTCCTGCTCCGTTCTCTCCGGCAAGACCGCATAAATACCCTGTCGGAATCTGTATTGTAATGTTGCGGAGCTGAAAGCTCCCTAACCGTTTTGAAACCTGATCCAGTTCCAGCATTGATTCTTTCCTCCCTGTTTAAAATAGGATTCGTCTGCATCTGTATATCATCTGTATATATCTATATATACAGCATAATTACAGTGCTGTCAATCGTTATCTGCATTTTCATCTATTTTTCTCTTTACAAATTCTCCATGCCATGTTAATATACTTCAAAATTGAACTATTCATTTTTTGAAGTATTTACATGACAGAAAGAAGGGATTGATTTATGAATGCAGGACTTTCCTTTATGCACAAGTTTTCATCTGCCTATACTGCTGCCTGCAAGCCTTTATGCCATGCCTTGCATCTGCCGCAGACAGCCTTTGATATTCTGCTGTTTCTGGCTAACAATCCGGAATACCGGACAGCCAGCGATATTGTGGAATTTCGGAAGATCAAAGCAAATCTGGTCTCTGTCAACGTAGACAGGCTTGTAAGCGAAGGCTATCTGATCAGAGAAGCAGCACCTTCCGACCGGCGCAAAACATTGCTTTTCTGTACAGAAAAAGCCGCGCCCATTATTGAAAAGGGAAGAGCTTTGCAGATGCATTTCATGGATGCTCTGATGACAGGTATCGATGAAGGAACAAAAGAAATCATTATAAACGGTCTGAAACAGATGGAAGAGAATCTGGATCAGTTACCGGAGGAGGCATTTACAATATGAAGCTTTTAATTACCATTCTTGTTACTTTTTTAGCCGGTATGGGAGCAGGTCTCGGAACCGGTTTTGCAGGCATGAGTGCTGCAGCCGTCATCAGTCCCATGCTGATCACCTTCCTTGGCATTGATCCATATATGGCAGTCGGTATCGCCCTGTCCTCGGATGTGCTTGCCAGTGCTGTTTCTGCCTATACCTATGGCAAAAACAAAAATCTGGATGTCAAAAACGGACTGATCATGATGGTTACCGTTCTTCTGTTTACAGTTGTCGGCAGCTATATTTCCAGTCTTGTGCCATCCCATACGATGGGCAGTTTTTCTGTTTTCATGACCTTCCTGCTCGGTATTAAATTTAT
>ENA-ORLY01004241-ORLY01004241.1-human-gut-metagenome-genome-assembly--contig:-NODE-4241-length-10534-cov-15.897867_pt1 | contig 10534 bp, 10 predicted proteins | sample MGYA00243071_ERZ508832 | MGnify/ENA primary metagenome ERZ508832 (study PRJEB26277, sample SAMN04329777) | human gut metagenome | biome: human-associated habitat | host: Homo sapiens | place: USA...
CCGGCAATCATGCGCAGCAGAGTCGTTTTGCCGCAGCCGGATGGTCCCACTAGAACAGTAAAACTTCCATGCGGAATGGTCAGCGTAAGCCCATCCACCGCGCGCTTGGGCTGCACCTGCTCGGGCGCGACCACGGGCGCGGCGGCCGGCGTGATCTTGCCGCTGTCGGCGTAGCGGATGAGGGCAACGGCCACCTTCGTCGGGTTGCCGATCTCCTGAATGAGGCGCTCCTCATCGGGCGCGTTGTCAAACATGTTCTCCATCTGCGCGATGAGCGCCTGACGGGTATTGTCGTCGGTAATCAGGCCAAGCAGGCTGCTGATTTCCGCCATGTAACTCTGTCTGTTGATAGATGGTCACCTCCAAGGGGTTCAATTGCATCTTGAAATAGCATCTCTAATTTACACATTATATTGCACGAATGGTGTGCGGTCAAGCCCGAAATGCACTTTTCGGCCGCGATCCGGCCCTTGACAGGCGCTCTGCGGCGGGGTATCCTGAGGAAAAAGGACCGGTTTTCCGAAAAACCGGAAAGGAGTGGAACGCATGGAACAAGAGCGCCCCTACACCGAAACGGAACCCGAAACCGCGGCCGAAACCGTCGAAACTGTGCCCGAGACGGCCGAAACGCCGGCCGAAACGGGCGAGCCCGCGCCAAAAAAGCCGCGCGAATCGTTTTTCCGCCGCCAGCGCCGCGAGCTTTCAGATGCCTGGCGCGAGATCTACTGCAACAGCCGCGCGCGGCGCATCCGCACGTGGCAGATCGCGGTGTTCGCACTGCTGATCGTGGAGGTGACGGTCATGGCCGTCGCGCTCAACCCGGTCTACTGGATCGGCACCGGCCTGCTCGTGTTCTGGTGCGTGGGCCAGCTGTTTGACCGCCGGCCGGCGCGGCACTCCGTCGCCGCGGTCGTGATGTACTTTCTCATCGCCGTCATGATCGGGATTTTCGCGGTGCAGGAGCTGCTTGGCGCTTGACAAGCGGCGGCGGATTCTATACACTATATAAGTTACCCCATACATTATGAATACGCCCGCGCGGGATCTCTGCGCGGCATACAGAGGAGTGTTGCGCTTATGGCCAAAGAAAAGAAGGTCGAGCAGATCACCGATATGGAAGTCGACTTCGCCCAGTGGTTCACCGACGTGTGCATCAAGGCGGAGCTCGTGGACTATTCCGATGTCAAGGGCCTGTTCATCATGCGCCCGTATGGCTACGCCATCTGGGAGAACATCCAGAAGATACTCGACGGCAAGTTCAAGGCGACCGGCCACCAGAACGTGGCCATGCCGATGCTGATCCCCGAGAGCCTGCTGCAGAAGGAGAAGGATCACGTCGAGGGCTTCGCGCCCGAGTGCGCGTGGGTCACGATGGGCGGCAGCGAGGAGCTGCCGGAGCGCCTGTGCGTGCGCCCGACGTCCGAGACGCTCTTCTGCCAGCACTGGAGCCACATCGTGCACAGCTGGCGCGACCTGCCGTGCCTGTATAACCAGTGGTGCAGCGTCATGCGCTGGGAAAAGACCACCCGCCCGTTCCTGCGCGGGCGTGAGTTCCTCTGGCAGGAGGGCCACACCCTGCACGCCACCGAGGCCGAGGCCCGCAAGGAGACGCTGCAGATGCTCGAAATTTATGCCGAGACCTGCGAGCAGGAGCTGGCCATGCCCGTCATCCGCGGCAACAAGACCGACAAGGAGAAGTTCGCCGGCGCCGAGAACACCTACACCATCGAGTGCATGATGCACGACCACAAGGCGCTCCAGTCCGGCACGAGCCACTACTTCGGCGACGGGTTTGCCCGCGCGTTCGATATCACCTACACCGACAAGAACAACCAGCAGGCCTATCCGCACCAGACCTCGTGGGGCATGTCCACGCGCGTCATCGGCGGCCTCATCATGACCCACGGCGACAACAGCGGTCTCGTCCTGCCGCCGCACATTGCGCCGATCCAGGTCGTCGTGCTGCCCATCGCGGCGCACAAGCCCGGCGTGACCGAGAAGGCCGAGGAGCTCGTCGCGCGCCTGAAGGCTGCCGGCCTGCGCGCGCAGGGCGACTTCAGCGACAACAGCCCCGGCTGGAAGTTCGCCAACTGGGAGATGAAGGGCGTGCCGCTGCGCGTCGAGATCGGCCCGAAGGACATCGAAGCCGGCCACTGCGTCGCCGTCCGCCGCGACAACGGCGAGAAGATCACCGTCGCGCTCGACGAGCTCGAGGCGCGCATCCCCGAGCTGCTCGAGGCCGTGCAGCAGGGCCTGTTCGACAAGGCCAAGCGCAACCTCGACGAGCACACCTATGCCGCGCACTCGCTGGCCGAGGCCAAGGAACTGCAGGAGAAAAACGGCGGCTTCATCAAGACCATGTGGTGCGGCGACCTCGCCTGCGAGCTCGAGATGAAGGACAAGGCCGGTATGTCCAGCCGCTGCATCCCGTTTGAGCAGGAGCACCTCGACGACGTGTGCCCCGTGTGCGGCAAGCCCGCCAAGTGCATGATCTACTGGGGCGTGGCGTACTGAGCGCTCCCAAAACAGAAAAATCAACCGCCCGCTGCGATCGCAGCGGGCGGCCTTTTTTCACTCGTTTTCGATATAAAAGATCTTGTGCAGTGTCTGTACCGGGAGCTTCACGATGCTGCGGTCATAGGTCACGAGACCGTTGAGCTCGTGCTCCACGTCGCTCAGCTGCGTGTACACCGCGGCGCTGAGGCCCTGCGCGATGGCGGGGCGGATCTGCTCGTCATAGAGCGCCTGGAGCGCGTACTCGAGCGAGAGCGGGGCGTCGCACGTCTTGTAGCCGACGCTTTTGCCGCCGATGGCGTGGCCCTCGACGCGGTGGACATAGCCGCCGAACTCCGACAGCAGCGTGGCGCGGCCGAGCTTATCGGGCTGGAACCTGTACTTCTGGAAATACACGTGCAGGCTGCGCACATCGCCGAAGCCCTGATCGTGCCAGCCGCTGGCCGGGTCGATCGTGCGCGTCTTGTCCACGGACCGGATGACCTGCACGGCCGTCTGGCTGTCAAACTGACCCCAGCCCTCGTTGAACGGCACCCACACGGCGATGCACGGGTGGTTGTAGAGCGTGGTGACCATGTCGCGCAGCTCGTTCAAAAACGCCTTGCGCGCCGTCACGTTCGTGCGGCCGAAGAGGGGATACCAGCTGTCGTCGAGATGCCAGCCCGTCACGAGCGGGGTCGAGACGATGAGCGGGTCGTAGCGCCTGCCGCCGCAGGGCATGTCCTGCCAGACGAGCATGCCCAGCCGGTCGCAGTGATAGTACCAGCGGTCGCACTCGACCTTGATGTGCTTGCGCAGCATGTTGAAGCCCATGTCCTTGGCCAGCTGGATGTCGTAGACGAGCGCGTCGTCGCTCGGCGCGGTGTAGAGTCCGTCCGGCCAGTAGCCCTGGTCGAGCAGGCCGTTGTGAAAATACGGTTTGCCGTTGAGAAACAGGCGGCGCACGCCGTCCTTGTCCGTCTCGACGCTGCACTTGCGCATGGCAAAGTAGCTGTAGACCGTGTCGTCCCCGAGCGTCACGCTGAAGGGGTAGAGCGTCGGGTGCTCCGGCGACCAGGGGCGAAACGACTGCACCGGCACGTGCGCCGGCACGCCCGCGGGGAACGTGAAGCGCTTGCCCTCGAGGTCGATCATGCACTGACCTTCGCCCTCGACGGTGATCTCCACCTGATGCGCGTCAAACAGCGGCGTCACGTGCAGGGAGCGGATGTAGTTCTGCGGCACGCTCTCGAGCCAGACCGTCTGCCAGATGCCGCTCTGCGGCGTGTACCAGATGCCGTGCGGGTGCAGCGTCTGCTTGCCGCGCGGGAGCTGGGACTTGTTCGTCGCGTCGCGCACGCACACAAGGATCGTGTTTTCCTTGGCCAGCACCTCGGTGATGTCCACCGTGAACGGCAGGTAGCCGCCCGTGTGCGTGGCCAGCTCCACGCCGTTGCACCACACGGTCGCGGTCTGGTCGACCGCGCCGAAGTGCAGCAGCACGCGGCCGACGTTGAATCCGTCCGGCAGCGTGACCGTGCGGATGTACCACAGGTATTCCTCCGGCTGCAGGACGTGTCCCACGCCGGACAGCTCGCTCTCGGGCGAGAAGGGCACAAGGATCGTGCCGTCGGCCTGCGCGGGCTTGTTCGCGCTCGTCGTGATCGCGTAGCTCCACGGGCCGTTGAGATTCAGGTAGCTGTCGCGCACCATCTGCGGCCGGGGATACTCCGGCAGGGGCTGCGCGCGGTCGAGCGTATCCGCCCAGGGTGTCAGCATAACGTGGCCTCCTTTCTGCCGGCGGCGCGCCGGCAGCGCATTTGCTATTTATTTTACAGGATTTTTCCGCGCTTGTTAAGCCCCGGACGCGGATTTTTTTCCGCGCTGCGGACCGCGGCGGCGAAAAATCCAACCAATATGCACAAAATGTTGCAAAGTTTCCGGAAATGTTGGATTTGTCAGCTTTTTTGCAGGTTCGTTAATATTTAAATTAGTACAATTTGATGTTTTTCCGCCATTTTTGGTGGACGAAATTAGGTTGGCGTGCTAATATATGTGGGTCAAAAAATAGAGAGGTGATGCAAATGCCCTTTAAGTTTCATGGCGGAGTTCATCCCAACTACATGAAGGCGCCGGATGTCCCGGTGACCGTCATTGCTCCTCCGCCGCAGGTCGTGCTCCCGATGATGCAGCATATCGGCGCACCCTGCAAACCGCTGGTCGCGGTGGGCGATTATGTGAAGATGGGTCAGAAGATCGCTGACAATCCGGCACCCGTCTCCGCTCCCATCCACGCGACGGCCTCCGGTAAGGTGATCGCCATCGAGCCGAGACCCCACCCCCTGGGCGATATGATCCCCGCGATCGTGATCGAAAATGACTTCCAGGACACCCCCTGCACGGATCTCGCGCCCCTGACGCCCGAGCAGATGAAGGATCCCGAAGCCATCCTTGACCGCATCCGCGAGGCCGGTATCGTCGGTCACGGCGGTGCCATGTTCCCGACCGCGTTCAAGATCCGCGGCGGCCTTGGCAAAGTCGATACCCTCATCATCAACGGCGCAGAGTGCGAGCCGTACCTCAACGGCGACCACCTGACCATGAAGAACCACCCCGAGGAGCTGCTCAAGGGCATCGAGCTGGCGCGCATCGCGTCCGGCCTCGACAAGGCTTACTACGGCATCGAGAAGAACAAGCAGGACGCCATCGACCTGCTCCTGTCCAAAAACCCCGCGCAGTACGGCGTGGAGATCGTGCCGGAGAACGTCAAGTACCCGCAGGGCGCTGAGAAGATGCAGATCAAGGCCATCACGAACCGTGAGGTCAAGCCCGGCGGCCTGCCGTCCGGCGTCGGCTGCAACGTCATCAGCACCCAGACGGCTTACGCCATCTACCGCGCCTGCTACGAAGGCATGCCCAGCATCGAGCGTGTCCTCACCGTTGCCGGCAGCGCCATGGGCGATAAGTCCTACAACCTGCAGTGCCGCTTCGGCACTCCGTTCAGCTACATCGTCGAGCAGTGCGGCGGCTTCGTCGTCGAGCCGAAGAAGATCGTCCTCGGCGGCCCCATGATGGGCCTGATCGCCACGAATCTCGAGGCGCCCAACATTAAGGGCACCGCGGGCATCCTGTTCTTCACCGACAAGGAAGACCGCTCCGTCGAGAACCCGACGTGCATTCACTGCGGCAAGTGCCTGACCGTATGCCCGATGAAGCTCGAGCCGCTGTACATGTATAAGTACTACCAGAAGCGCGACTTCGAGAATATGCAGAAGTATCACATTCTCGACTGCTTCGAGTGCGGCAGCTGCTCGTACAATTGCCCGGGCCGTCTGCCCCTGACCCATACCTTCAAGACCGCGAAGCTTCTCTTCGCCGCCCGCGCGGCCGAAGAAAAGGCCCGCGCGGAAGCCGCTGCAAAGGAGGCTGAAACGAAATGACACCGAAAGAATATACCTTTGACGCTGCCTATCAGCCTCAGGTTCGCGCCAAGCGCGGCACGCGCGAGATCATGCTCGACGTGATCATCGCCCTGCTCCCGGCGCTGTGCGTCGGCGTGTGGCAGTTCGGCGCGCAGGCGCTCATCCCGCTGGCCGTGTCCATCGTGTCGTGCGTGTTCTTTGAGTGGGCTTACCGCAAGCTCATGAAAAAGCCCGACTCCATCGGCGACCTGTCCGCCGTGGTCACGGGCATCCTGCTCGCGTACACCCTGCCGGCCAACTGCAAGTGGTGGCTGCCGATCATCGGCGCGTTCTTCGCCATCGTGGTCGTCAAGCAGCTCTACGGCGGCATCGGCAAGAACTTCCTCAACCCGGCGCTCGCCGGCCGTGCGTTCCTGCTCGCCTCCTACGCGCTGTTCATGACCACCTGGGTCGTGCCCGGCAGCCTGACGTCCGTCATCGGCGCGGACGCGACCACCATGGCCACCCCGCTCAGCTACATGAAGGCCGGCGAGGCGCTGCCGCAGTACTTCACTTATAAGTCCATGTTCCTCGGCACCATGCCCGGCTGCCTCGGCGAAGTCAGCGCGCTCGCGCTGCTCATCGGCGGCGTGTACCTGCTGTGCCGCAAGGTCATCACCTGGCACATCCCCGTGTCGTTCATCGGCACCGTCGCGCTGCTGACGCTCATCTTCGGAAGCAAAAACGGCGGCGGCTACACCCACGTCGAGTGGATGCTCGACAACCTCCTGTCCGGCGGCCTGCTGCTCGGCGCGTTCTTCATGGCGACCGACTACAGCACCAGCCCCGTCACCGCTCCCGGCCGCATCATCTACGGCGTCGGCTGCGGCGCGCTGACCGTGCTCATCCGCGTGTTCGGCGGCTTCCCGGAGGGCGTTTCTTTTGCCATCCTCATCATGAACTGCTGCGCATGGATGTTCGACAAGCACACCCAGCGCCGTCAGTTCGGCGTCAGCCGTGAGGACGTCAAGGCCAAGAAGGCCGCTGCAAAGGCTGCGAAGAAAGAAGCAAAGGAGGCTGCTGCAAATGGCTGAAAAGACTGAAAAGAAATCCGGCGGCGGCCAGATCATCAAGCTCGCGCTCGTGCTCTTTGCCGTGTCCGCCATCATGGCGCTGGCCCTCGGTCTCGTCAATGAGCTGACGAAGGACACCATCGCCATGCGCGCGGCCGAGACGACCAAGAAAGCATATGCCAACGTCCTCGCGGCCGACGAATACACCGAGCAGGCCGATTTTGAGAACGACGGCACCATCACCAAGCTCAGCACCGCCACCACCGGCGGCCAGCAGGCCGGCTACGTCGCCGAGACCACGTTCTCCGGCGCGCAGGGCATGATCACCATGGTCGTCGGCCTGGACGATGATTATAACTGCACCGGCGTGTACGTCACCAAGCACTCCGAGACCTCCGGCCTCGGCGCCAAGGCGGCGGACACGAACGAAGGCGCCTGGCGCGACAACCTCGTCGGCCAGGGCGACGGTATGAAGCTTGCCAAAGACGGCGGCGACATCACCGCCATCTCCGGCGCGACGATCACGTCCCGCGCCGTCGTTACCGAAGTGCAGACCGTCATCAACGCGGCCAAGTCGCTGGGTTAAGGAGGGCTGAAACATGAATATCAAACAACAGTTCAAGGAAGGCCTCATTACCAATAACCCGGTCCTCGTGCAGCTCATCGGCATGTGCGCCACCATGGCCATCACGACCAGCCTCTTCAACGGCATCGGCATGGGCCTGTCCGTGCTCGTCATTCTGACCTGCTGCAATGTGGTCATTTCCCTCATCCGCAAAGTCATTCCGAACGATATCCGTCTGGCCATCTTCGTGCTGGTCATCGCGGGCTTCGTTACCATCGTTGACCTGCTGCTGCAGGCCTACGTTCCCGCGCTGAGCGCGTCTCTGGGCGTGTTCATCCCGCTGATCGTTGTTAACTGCATCATCATCGGCCGCGCCGAGGCGTTCTGCCAGAAAAACCCCGTCGGCCCGTCGTTCTTCGACGGCATCTTCCAGGGCCTCGGCTACACGCTCGTGCTCATCGCCATGTGCGTCATCCGTGAGCTGCTCGGCAAGGGCTCGTTCGGCACCGGCATCATCAACACCATCGACGGTGTCATCGGCACCGGCAACGGCATTCAGATCTTCCCGTCCGAGTACGGCGCGCTCGTGCTCACGCTCCCGATCGGTGGCTTTATCACCCTCGGCTGCCTGATTGCGCTCATGCAGTACGCGCTGCGCAAGTCTGCCGAGAAGAAGGAAGCCAAGGAAAAAGCGCTCGCAGCGCAGGAAAAGGAGGCGGCATAACATGAGTTCTACGACCAGTATTTTTGCCATCATCCTCAGCGCCGTGCTGACGAATAACTTCATCTTCTCGCAGTTCCTCGGCTGCTGCCCGTTCCTCGGCTGCTCGAGCAAGATCGACACCGCCGCCGGCATGGGTCTCGCCGTCACGTTCGTTATGGGCCTGGCGTCTGCCATCTGCTGGCTCGTCAACTGCCTGCTCGTCAAGCTCGGCCTGGGCTTCCTGCAGACGATCGCTTACATCCTCGTCATCGCCGCGCTCGTGCAGTTCATCGAGATGTTCCTCAAAAAGTCCATCCCGTCCCTGTACTCCGCGCTCGGCATCTACCTGCCCCTGATCACCACCAACTGCGCCGTGCTCGGCGTCGTGCTGCTCAACACGCAGTACAGCTTCGGCTTTGTGCAGAGCGTGGTCTACGGTGTGTTCGGCGGCCTCGGCTTCATGCTCGCCATCTGCCTGTTCGCAAGCGTGCGCGAGAAGCTCGAGTTTGCCGACTATCCGGAGAGCTTTGAGGGCTTCCCGATCTGCCTCGTCTCCGCCGGTCTGCTGGCCCTGGCTTTCATGGGCTTCTCCGGCATGAAGATCGGCTAAGGAGGGCTGAAATATGGATTTTACTTTGATTCTCGAAGGGATCGCCGTCCTCGGCATCATGGGCGCTGTTTTCGGCGCGCTGCTGGCGTTCGCCGCTAAAATCTTCCATGTGGAAGTTGACCCCAAGCAGGAGGCCGTGCGTGAGTGTCTCGCCGGCGCCAACTGCGGCGGCTGCGGCTACCCCGGCTGCGACGGTTATGCCGCTGCGGTCGCGGCGGGTCAGGCTCCGGTCAACTGCTGCGTCGCCGGCGGCCAGGAAGCTGCCGACAAGATCGCTGCGATCATGGGCGTCTCCGCCGGCGCGGAGGAGAAGATGGTCGCGTTCGTGCCGTGCTCCGGCGCGGAGGGCGTCGCCGTCAAGCGCTTCAACTACAAAGGGCCCCAGGATTGCCAGGCTGCCATGCTGTTCGGCGGCAAGAGCAACAAGGAGTGCCGCTTCGCCTGCATCGGCCTCGGCAACTGCGCCAGAGCCTGCAAGTTCGGCGCGATGCACATCGTCAACGGCGTTGCCAAGGTCGACCGCGACAAGTGCGTCGGCTGCATGGCCTGCGCTGATGCCTGCCCGAAGAAAATCATCGAGAAGGTGCCGTATAAGCAGGCTGTGCTCGTCGGCTGCCGCAATCAGGACAAGGGCGCCGTCACGCGCAAGATCTGCGACGTCGGCTGCATCGGCTGCATGAAGTGCCAGCGCGAGTGCCCGGCAGAAGCCATCAAGATCGAGAACTTCGTGTCCACGATCGACTATGACAAGTGCGTCGGCTGCGGCCACTGCGCCGATATCTGCCCGCGCGGCATCATTAACCTTATGGATCTGGTCAAGCAGTAAATTGCCGGCCGGTCAAAAAACCAACAGACAGACGGACATTTCGGTGTCCGTCTGTTTTTTTGCGCACGGGAGTGCTGAACGTCCCTTTTCCTGCGGCGCGCGATGTGTTACAATAGAAAAAATACGCGCAAGGAGGCCGCCATGTACCAGACCCGACCCGATGACTACACTGCGTTCCGGTGCCTGGCCGGGGCATGTCCGCAGACGTGCTGCGCCGCGTGGGAGATTGTTGTCGATCCGGACGCGCAGGACGCTTACCTGCGCCTGCAGCATCCGCTGGCGGCAAAGCTGCGGCGCGTGCTGCGCGTAGACAGCGAGGGCGATACGTACTTTGCGCAGACGGACGGGCGCTGCCCGTTTCTGTGTGCCGACGGCCTGTGCGAGCTGCAGCGCACGCTCGGCGAGCAGAGCCTGTGCCGCACGTGCCGGGATTTTCCGCGCTGGGAGGTGCTGCTGTGCGACCGGGTGGAGCAGGGGCTATCACCCGCGTGCCCGGAGGCCGCGCGGCGGCTGCTGGAGCGCTCCGCGCCCCTGCGGTTTGTCTCCGCGCCGCTGCCGGACGACGGGTATGTGCCTAGCGTGCGTGAGCGGCGGCTGACGGCCGCCGTCACGGCGGTACGCGACCGGGTGCTTGCGCTGCTGGCGCGGCCGGAGGCCCTGATCAGCATCGGAGCCCACGCCTTCAATGATCTGATGCCCATTTCTGCCATCGGCGGGCAGACGCTCTGGATCGACCCCTATCCGGGCATCCACGAGCCGGAATATACCTGGTGCGTCCACACGCTTGCGGAGCTTGCCGCATTCCTGGACACCATTTCCTGAGCAGTGAGCGTCATCCGACGTTCCGATAAAAACACGAGACA
>ENA-ORLY01004245-ORLY01004245.1-human-gut-metagenome-genome-assembly--contig:-NODE-4245-length-10527-cov-3.746316_pt1 | contig 10527 bp, 4 predicted proteins | sample MGYA00243071_ERZ508832 | MGnify/ENA primary metagenome ERZ508832 (study PRJEB26277, sample SAMN04329777) | human gut metagenome | biome: human-associated habitat | host: Homo sapiens | place: USA...
TACCACCAGAATTTCCTACACATTATGATTTTTTGAAGAAACTTTGTGATGATGGTCTAAGAAAGAGATATGGTGAAAATCCATCAGAAGAAATATTAAAAAGAGCAGAATATGAAATTGGTATAATTAAAAAAATGGGTTATGTTGATTATTATTTAATTGTTTGGGAATTTATACATTTTGCAAAAAGTAATGGAATTCCAGTTGGACCTGGAAGAGGTTCAGGTGCTGGTTCAATTTTGGCATACGCAATTGAAATTACTGATATTGACCCAATGAAATATGGATTACTTTTTGAAAGATTTTTAAATCCAGAAAGAATAAGCATGCCAGATTTCGACGTTGATTTTTCTGATGTGGACAGACAAAAAGTAATTGACTATGTTTCTGAAAAATATGGACATGACCATGTTTCTCAGATTATAACATTTGGAACAATGGCTGCAAAAATGGTAATAAGAGATGTTGCAAGAGTATTAGATTTTCCATATGCAGAAGCTGATAAGCTTGCAAAAATGATACCTACAGAATTGCACATAACAATTCCAAAAGCATTAGAACAAAATAAAGAATTAAAAGATTTATATGAAGCTGATGAGCAAATTCATAAATTATTAGATATCGCAATGGCATTAGAAGGTATGCCAAGACAGGCCTCAACACATGCTTGTGGTGTTGTAATCACAAAAGACCCAGTAGATACTTATGTGCCTTTATATGTAAGAGATAATCAAATTTCAACTCAATATATAATGACAACACTTGAGGAATTAGGACTATTAAAAATGGACTTTTTAGGACTAAGAACTTTAACTGTTATAAAAGATACAATAAATCTTGTGAAAGAAACTAAAGGAATAGATGTAGAATTTGACCAAGAGATGTCAGATCCAAAAGTATATAAACTATGGCAAGGAGGTAAAACATCAGGAATATTCCAATTCGAATCTCAAGGAATGACAAACTTTATGAAAGAATTGAAACCAGATTGTTTGGAAGATTTAATAGCTGGTGTTTCATTATATCGTCCAGGACCAATGGATCAAATACCAAGATATATAAGAGGAAAACAAAATCCAGGCCATAATGAATATACACATCCAAGTTTGGAACCTATATTAAATGTAACTTATGGATGTATGGTATATCAAGAGCAAGTTATGCAAATAGTAAGAGATTTAGCAGGATATTCTCTAGGAAGAGCAGATTTGGTACGTAGAGCCATGGGAAAAAAGAAGCTTGATGTAATGGCTAAAGAAAGAGAAGTCTTTATAAATGGGCAAGTTGATGAAGAGGGAAATGTAGTTGTACCAGGTTGTGTAAGAAATGGAATAGATGCAGAATCTGCAAACAAAATATTTGACGAAATGTCTGAATTTGCAAAATATGCATTTAATAAATCACATGCAGCGTGTTATGCAGTAGTTGCATATAGAACAGCATATTTAAAAGCATATTATCCAGCAGAATTTATGGCATCAATGCTTAACAGCTATTTAGGAAATTTAGATAAAGTTCCAGAATATATAGACGAGTGTAAAAAGCTTGGAATAGAAATATTAAAACCAGATATAAACAAAAGCTTTGGAAGATTTACTGTTGAAAATGGAAAAATCCGTTTTGGATTAGGAAGCATCAAAAATGTTGGTGTACAGCCAGTAGAAAATATAATTAAAGAAAGAAATACCGATGGAGAATTTACAGGATTCACAGATTTTTGCGAAAGAATGGCTGGGGAATCTGTAAATAAAAAATGTGTAGAAAGCTTAATAAAAGCAGGAACATTTACAGAATTTCCAGAAACAAGAGCAACGCTATTAGCTTCTTTTGAAACAATAATAGATACAATCCAATCTTATAATAAAAAAGGAATAGATGGTCAGGTATCAATGTTTGATTTAGGTGGAGAAAGTAACGAAGAAGAAAACAATATAAACGAAATAAAATATAATTTTACGGAAAAACCTGAATTAAATGAAAGAGAATTACTTTCAATAGAAAAAGAAATGTTAGGAATTTATATATCAGGACACCCACTTGAAAAAATAAGAGAACAAATAATAGCTACAACAAATATATCTTCATTACAAATGCATGAAATAGATGAGACAAATGATGGGCGACAAGTTAAAATAGCTGGGATTATCACATCTGTAAAAAAGAAATATACTAAAAATAATAAGATAATGGCATTTGTTACAATAGAAGATTTATATGGTTCATTAGAAATAATTGTATTTGAACCAACATATATTAAAGCTCAGGATATGTTAGTGGAAGAAAATATTGTTATGATTAGTGGAAGGCTTAGCGTTAGAGAAGATGATGAAACCAAAATAGTGGCAAATGAGATTAAAAATTTTGGAGAGAACAAACCTAATATGTTGACTCTTAATATTACAAACCTTACAGAGGAACAAAAAACAAAACTTAGAGGTGCAATTAAATTTTTTCATGGTGAACAAAACAATGTTAGTGTTATGGTTAAAATCAATGAAGATTTAAAATCTTGTGGTGCAATTTATCTAACTGATGATATCTTAAAAGTGTTTGAAGAAATTGTTGGAAAAGAAAATTGTCAATAGTTGCTTCAAGAAAAAAGCTTGACATAAAATAGGCAGCATGATATAATGTATTCATTATTCGTGGGTACAACGAAATACAATTTTGTATCAGGTAGAATGTTTACTGAAAATTTGGTAAACAACGACATGAAAGGAGAAAAAAATGAAAAAGCGGTTAATTGCAATTATGGTAGCAGGTATTATTTGTGCAACTCTTTTAGCAGGTTGTAAAGAAGAAGAAGAGACAAAAACACCAACAATGTGCCCTGTTAGTGGGTCTGTGCTAGAAAGCAGTGAAGTAGTTGAAAAAGACATGAAACTTGTAACAAAGTATGACATAGATTATAGTTTGGATCAGTGGAAAATAACTGATTCTAAGATGATAAATATATCTGCAAAGTTAGAAAATATGCCGAAAAATGCAGAAGTTCTTGTAGAACATGTCCATATAGATATGGCATTAAAATCAACAGATCCATATCTGGATGGATTAGCTGTTAACAGTATGGACGATAGCTTTCTTGGATACTCTCAGGATGGTTTTGTTATAAGCGAAACATATGCGTATAACAATAAATTCGCAGTTGGCGGGTTTAATAATGACTTGCAAGTTAGATGGGGAGATGGACATATAAGTTATGACAGTCTTACAGAATATAGCTTGATTAACAATTGCGAAGTGTATGCTAATGAGTTACAGGCAGTATATAATTTATTAATTAAATATGAAGGTGAAAAATACTTTCATACGATTTCTGTAGCCAATAAGTTTCTAATCCCAGTAGCCAGCTAATGCTACAATCTAATGAATAATAATTAACTGTTAGATTCCCTCTGACTGAAATACAGTTGGAGGGAATTCTCTTTTTTATATTTAAATAAATTGATGTATCTAATTCTTAATGTTATAAAAAATAATTGATTAAAATGTTAATTAAAAATTTACAAAAATAAAACCCGAAATATTGAATTATAAAATTTATAGTGATATTATATTATTGTTTAAAAAACAACAAAAGATATATAATAAAAAAGAAAGTTTGTCAAAAAAGTCTGTCCATTTTGACAAACTTAAGGAGGTAAAAATGGCAAATGACAAAAAAGAAGATGTAAATGCAGATAAGATATATGGATATTTGTGCAAAACATCAAAAGACGAGTTTATTTCAGAATTTAACGTGAAAGAAGAAGGATTAACAGACGAAGAAGTTGAACAAAAAGTTAGCAAATATGGGCATAATGAAGTAACACAATCAAAGCCCAAAAAATGGTATCACTATTTATTGCGTAGTTTATTTACGCCTTTTAATAGTATTTTAATAGGTATAGCATTAATTTTATGTTATACAGATGTTTATTTGGCAGAAGCACCAAGCTATGCAAATATAATAGTAATCTTAGTATTAGTAACAGTTAGTACGTTTTTGGATTTCTTTTCTGAATATCGTTCGAACAAAGCAGCAGAGAAGTTAAAACAATTAGTATCAACAACAGCTACAGTTATAAGAAATGGTAAAAAAATCAAAGTACCTTTTAAGGAACTTGTACCAGGGGATATGGTCATACTTTCAGCAGGAGATATGATACCTGCAGACCTTAGAATAATAGAATCAAAAGATTTGTATGTTGGACAATCAACACTTACTGGAGAATCAGAAGCAATAAAGAAACTTGAAAATACTGAATTAAATAAAGATGAGGTAATTGAAAGCCTTTCAGATATAGATACAATATGTTTTATGGGGACAAATGTTATAAGTGGGTCTGCTAAAGGAATTGTTGTATTAACAGCAGATAATACCTATTTTGGCAAAGTTGCACACACATTAACAACAGGAAAGCCTAAAACAGCTTTTCAAAAAGGAATAGAAAATATTAGTAAACTTTTAATAAAATTTATGCTTATATTAATACCGATAGTATTTTTACTTACAGTTCAAAAACATAGCATTATAATATCATTCACATTTGCAGTAGCAATAGCAATATGTATAACACCATTGTTATTACCAGTAATTCTATCCTCTGGTTTATCAAAAGGAGCTTTGCGAATGTCTAAAAAGGAGACAATAGTAAAAAAATTAGATTCAATTCAAAGCTTTGGAGCAATGAATATATTATGTACAGATAAAACAGGAACATTAACAGAAGATAAAATTGTATTAGAAAAATATTTAGATGTTATGGGAAATGAAGACATCAGAGTATTAAAACATGCTTTTTTAAATGCGTATTTTCAAACAGGATTAAGAAGTAACATAGATGAAGCAGTTATAAGTCGTGGAAGAGAACATGGATTAGATGAAGAATCAACTAAATATACTAAAATAGATGAGATACCATTTGATTTTTCAAGACGTAGACTTTCTGTAATAGTAAATGATGGAAATAAGACACAATTAATTACAAAAGGAGCAGTAGAAGAAATTTTAGGAATATGTACATTGATAGATTATCAAGGAAAAGTCGAACCTATTACAAATACAATAAAAGAAAATATTAAAAAAATTGCAAAAGAATTAAATAAGCAAGGACTTCGTGTTGTTGCGGTATGCCAGAAAAATGATTTAAACAAAACAAATGAGTTTGATATTTCAGATGAAAAAAATATGGTTCTTATTGGATTTATAGGATTTCTTGATCCACCAAAAGAATCAGCTAAATCTTCTATAGAAAAACTTGGAAGAAATGGAATAAGAGTTATAGTTTTAACAGGTGATAATGTAGAAGTTACAAGATGTGTATGTGAAAAGGTTGGTATAAAATCAAAACAAATTGTTACAGGAGCTCAAATAGATAAATTAGCAGACCAAGGTGTAAAAAGATTATTAAAAAAGACAAATATTTTTGCAAAACTTTCGCCAATTCAAAAAGCTCGTATAGTTAGACTATTAAGAGATGGTGGAAATGTGGTTGGATATATGGGAGATGGAATAAATGATAGCCCATCACTTGTAAATTCAGATGTAGGAATTTCAGTTGATACAGCAGTTGATATTGCAAAAGAATCTGCAGATATAATATTACTAGAAAAAGATTTACACGTTTTACTTGATGGTGTAAAAGAGGGACGTCATACTTATGCAAATTTAATGAAATATATTAAACTTGCAGCAAGCTTCAATTTTGGAGAAGTAATGTCAGTTATAATTGCAAGTGTACTACTTCCATTCTTACCAGAGACACCTATACAATTGTTAGTAGAGGGATTACTTTATGATTTTGGGCAACTAACTTTACCATTAGATAATGTAGACGAAGAATATTTAAACAAACCAAAACAGTTTGATGTAAAAGGTTTAAAACACTTTATGCTGTTTATGGGACCATTAAGCTCATGTTTTGATTTAATTGTATTTGCATTAATATGGTTTGTGTTCAAAGCACATGAAGTAGCAGTATTTCAAACAACGTGGTTTACTTATAGTATAGTTTCTAATTTAGTTGGAATGCATGTTATAAGAACTGCAAAAAAACCATTTGTACAAAGTCATGCATCAAAAGCAGTTTATATATCATCAATTGCACTTAGCATAATAGGAATGATCGTTCCGTTTACATTTATAGGAAAATCTATAGGATTAACTGCACTTGAACCTAAATATTTTTCAATTATAATAGGAGTTCCTATATTATATTGCATAGTTGCTGGTTGGGCTAAAAAGATATATATCAAGAAATATAGAGAATGGATTTAGTTTTTCTTTACAAGTGGATTTAAACATGGTATAATAAAATTCAAGTAAATTAAATAGTCGCTGGTAAATTTCGAAAGAAATTACGAGAGGAAAGTCCGGGCTCCATAGAGCAATGATGCTAGATAACGTCTAGTGAGGGAGACCTTAAGGAAAGTGCAACAGAAAATAACCGCCTTTAACTTTTGAATGAAAGAATAAAGGTAAGGATGAAAAGGCGAGGTAAGAGCTCACCGCTGGTATGGTGACATACTGGGACAGTGTAAACCCCATCTGGAGCAACACCTAAGTAGAAGATTAAACTTGCTCGGTGTCTTCTGATTTGTGTGGCTTGAGGCATATAGCAATATATGTCCTAGATAAATGACTATTTTAAATGACAGAACCCGGCTTATAGATTTACTTGAGAAATCATGAGAAATCCTATTTTAGGATATACTCATGATTTTTTTGAATAAAATTCATATCATCAGGCAATTCACATGTAAAATTCATATTTTGATTTGTAATAGGGTGTATAAAAGATATTTTGTAACTATGTAAAGCTTGTCTACTAATTAAAGTTGAAGAGGTACCATACAATGTATCACCTAATAATGGATGCCCTATTGCAGACATATGTACACGTATTTGATGAGTACGTCCTGTTTGTAGATGACATTTAACAACAGAAAGAGAATCAAATTCATTTATAACTTCATAGTCGGTGATAGATTCTTGACCCATAGGAGAAATACATCTTTCAATAATACTGTTTTCTTTTCTGGCAATAGGCAAATTTATTGTTCCAATTTTCTTTTCGAAAATTCCTTCAACTATTGCAATATAATATTTTTGGAACATTTTTTCTGCCATCTGTTTACTTAAAGTTTCTTGAACATATTCATTTTTGGCAAAAATAACTAACCCAGACGTGTTTAAATCAAGTCTGTTTATAGGACGAATTTTTTTGTGTAATCCAATATCTTCAAAATAAAATTTGACTCCATTTGCAATACTATTATTATAATGTTTCATAGAAGGATGAACAGCAATTCCAGCAGGTTTATTTAAAATTAAAAAGCAATTATCTTCATACACAATATTAAGTTGCATATTTGTTGCTATTATATTATCACTTTCCTCATCAAAGTCGAGATCAACAGTGATAATATCATTAATAGAAACAGATGAACGTGTATAGATGATTTTGTTATTTAAATAAATATGTTTATTTTTTATAAGTTTGTGTTGTAATCTTGTAGAAACATGAAATTCTTGTTTTAGAATTTGATTAATATTTTCGTATTTTGTATCTGAAATTACATATTTTAGAATCATATTTTTTGCCTAATCAATAATTTTTATAAATTCTAAATTTATTTAATTGATTAAATCCTTTCTGTAAATAATTTGATAATATAATTTTATCAAATTTTACTAGTTAATTCAAGAAGTTTAAAGAACATAATAACTGTTTCACTATCAAATGAGGTAGTAGTTCAAGTGTCTTTATATCTTAGGGAGGTGCCAATAGATAAATTTCATAAAAGCCATTACAGATTTTGGATAAGCCAATCTTATCACAGAAGTTTTAGTAGAATCAAATGAGCCTCTTTCACTCAAGCTCAAACTTACTTATAAGTTTGCCCGTGAACATCCCTCATTTGATTCTTCAATAACTTCTAGTGCTAAGATTAGATACACAAAATCTTTCATTTATTTTATGAAATTTATCTATTGGCACCTCCCTAAGACATAAAGACACTTGAACTACTGACTTATAACTATTAATCTAATGCAAATACCTTATATTACGCAATTTACTATTAAATTTAAGAAATAATTAATAATTTCTCTATTTCTTCTTAAGAAAAATTTGATATAATATAATCAATGAAAATAAAGAGGTGAAAAAAATGTACAACATATTAGTAGTTGATGATGATAAAGAAATAGTAAAAGCAATAGAAATATATCTTGGAAAAGAAAACTACAAAGTTTATAAAGCTTATGATGGTGAAGAAGCATTAGAACAAATAAAAAATAATGAAATACATTTAGTTATATTAGATATAATGATGCCTAAAAAAGATGGACTGGAAACACTAGAAGATATTAGAAAAGATAAAAACATTCCAGTAATAATGTTATCTGCTAAATCAGAAGATATAGATAAAATAAATGGGCTAAATATAGGAGCAGATGATTATGTAACAAAACCATTTAATCCAATCGAATTAATAGCAAGAGTAAATGCACTAATAAGAAGATATACAAAATTTGGGGCATTTGAAGAGAGTAGTAATAAAAAATTAATAATAAGTGGCGGATTAATAATTGATGATGAACTAAAGAAAGTTATTGTAGATGGAATAGAAGTTAAATTAACACCAACAGAATACAATATTTTAAAATTTCTTACAGAAAATAAGGGAAAAGTTTTTTCAATAGAAGAAATTTATATAAACGTGTGGAACGGTGAATGTTATGCTGCAGAAAATGTAATTGCTGTACATATAAGACACATAAGAGAAAAAATTGAGATAAATCCTAAAGAACCTAAATACTTAAAAGTTTTATGGGGAGTTGGATATAAAGTAGAAGGGTAAATTATATACTAGGGACATTTTTTTCTTTATAATCTATCAGATGATTATTTAATATTAATAACATTGATATACTTTAAAATGAAAGAAATGTCTCTTATACATAATTTCACATAGGAGGTAAGAAATGAAACAAAGCAAAATCTTAAAGATGATAAGTTATATAGTAATACCGATTTTAATAATGGCATTAGTATTATCAATAGTTTCTATAATAATGAAAGAAAATAATTATTATAATAAAGAACAATATTTTGCGTCTGATGAATTTGTATCATCATATATGGGATATTTATCAGAAAAAACTTATGATTTAATACACGATAAAAATACATTTCATTCAACTCAAGATGGCGATATAAAAATACAATATACATCAGATGAACATGACTATTATGATGATTTAAAAAATAGATATTTTTTAATCATATATAAAAATAAAGCATTAACAAATGTACCAATAAATGAACAGACATTTACTATAGATAGCATAAAATCATACATAGAACAAAATAAAGATTCTAAAAAAGTAAATATAATTTATGGAAATATGGAAGCTGATTCTAAAATAATTCAAGACACTGGAGTACGTTATCTTTCTGATCTTAATAAAACTTATTATACCATAGAATCTATAGAAGATACTGAACAACCAAAAAGAGAATATATAACTGCAAAGGCAGAAGATTTTCAAATATTTAGTTCTTATACTGAAGATTTTTATGAATATTCACAAGTTGCAATAATGAATAATATATTAGATAAAATTTCTATATTTAAAGAATATTGTTATTTTATAATACCAGTAAGCACAATATTAATTATACTAATTTTAATGTATTTGATAATATCAATAGGATACAAAAAAGGAGAAGACGGTATTGTTTTAAACGATTTTGATAAAACACCATTAGAAATAATCATATTTTTTGCAATAATAATTGGATGCATTCCGTTTATATTATTAGAAGGAATAACTAGAGATTATAATGGAATTATTTCTTTAGTAGTAACAGGTGGCTTGGTCATTTATGTGTTATGTGCAATAATATTAAATACTACAATAAAAAGAATAAAGTCAAAAACATTTTTTAAAAGTACAATTACTGGTAAGATACTGAAATGGATATGTGTATGTGGAGGTGTAGTGTATCATAAATTAAAAATAGTTTGGGATACATTAACATATTCATCAGATTTAAAAGTAAAAGTTATTATAAAATTTATAATAATAAGTGCATTAGCAATATTCATTTTTTTAGTATTTCATAATAGTGGAATGGTTGTAGTGCTAGAGTTTATACTAATTGCGGTAACTTTATATAAAATAATAAAATTCATTAAAAACTGTTCTCAAATTGAGAGAAAATTAAAAGAAATGTATGAAGAAGATAATTCTAATAAATTGTATGAAGAAGATTTTGGAAATGAATTTAAAAATTCAGTAAGATATTTAAATAATATTTCAAATGGATTTGAAAATGCTATTCAAGAAAGAATGAAAAGTGAGAGGATGAAAGTGGAACTTATTACAAATGTTTCGCATGATATAAAAACACCTTTAACATCAATTATAAACTATGTTGATTTATTAAAAAAAGAAAAGATAGAGAATGAACAAGCAAAAGAATATATAGAAATATTGGATTCAAAATCTCAGAGATTGAAAAAGCTTACAGA
>ENA-ORLY01004249-ORLY01004249.1-human-gut-metagenome-genome-assembly--contig:-NODE-4249-length-10506-cov-10.108160_pt1 | contig 10506 bp, 11 predicted proteins | sample MGYA00243071_ERZ508832 | MGnify/ENA primary metagenome ERZ508832 (study PRJEB26277, sample SAMN04329777) | human gut metagenome | biome: human-associated habitat | host: Homo sapiens | place: USA...
ATGGATTCGAACCACCGAAGGCGTAAGCCAGCAGATTTACAGTCTGCCCCATTTGGCCACTCTGGTATTTGCCCTTTTGCACTTAAGATTCTATCTCAATTCTCTCATTGAGTAGCTTTGTTTCTCAATTGCGGTGCAAAGATACGACTATTTTTGTAAACTCCAAGCAAAATCTATCATTTTTATTGCAGTAATTGCACATTCGTCTCCTTTATTACCCAGCTTGCCACCGGCGCGGTCTTCTGCTTGCTCCATAGTATTGGTAGTAATTAATCCGTAAATTACTGGTACATCGCCACTTGCGTTTAATTGGGTAATTCCTTGGGTAGCACCCATGCAAACATAGTCAAAATGTGGAGTATCTCCTCTGACTACACAACCAATTGCAATAACTGCATCGACTTCGCTGTATTCGATAAGTTGGTTGGCGCCGAAAGTCAGTTCAAAACTGCCGGGTACTGTTTTTACCAGAATATTTTCATCTTTGGCTCCATGTTTTTTTAAGGTGTCTATGGCACCTTTTAGGAGAGCACCGGTAATATTATAATTCCACTCAGATACAACGATGCCGAATTTCATTTTTTCCGCGCTGGGTACAGAACTGAAATCGTAGTCTGAAAGATTGTGATAAGCTGTTGCCATAAATAAGGAATTAAGAATTAAAAATTAATAATTGAAAATTAAAGGGAGAGGGGAGATAAAAGAGGCACGGACTACATGGATTCACGGCTATTGTGTCTTTCCGTGTTTTCCGTGTAATCCGTGCCTGAGATGTCTTTATAATAAGGTATATTACTTCTTCAACAGTTTGGCTTGTTCGATATACTTGTCGATATCCATTGCCTGGTATGAACGGAAGTATTTATCCTTGATAGTGGTATACGCCTGAATTGCATCGTCATACTTACCTTGCTTTACCAGGATTTCTCCGGCTTGCAGCAGGTAGATGGGGCTGAGGGAGTTGTTGTCGGCTGCGTTGGCGGCTTTCAGCAGCATGGAAGCGGCTTTGTCCAGTTGGCCGAGCTGCGCATAGCAGTTACCCATAGCACCTTTCATGGCAGGAGCTACCATTTGGTCGTCTCCGTCAAAGCTGTCCAATGCTTTCACTGCTTCGTCATATTTGCCGAGGTGTGCATAGCAGAGACCCATATAAGCTTTTGCAAGATTGGCTGCTTTTGTGCCGCTGTATTCGTCTGCCACTTTTACAAATCCGGCAAAACCGATGCTATCACCGTTCAGTGCTTGTGCATAAGCGTCTGCTTCGAAGTATTCTTGTCCTTTGAATAAGGCAGCTTGTGCTTTTTCTTCACGGGGGTCTGCATAAAGGTTCTTGTACATCACTACACCGGCAATGATGATGATTACTGCTACTACAGCGCCGATGATTGCTTTTTTGTTCTTAATGAAAAAGGCCTCCGATTGTGTCAGTGCATCCTCCACGTTTAAGGCTTCATTCGTCTTTTTTTGTTCTGCCATTTTTATATAATCTTTTTGTTATTATTCTTATTTATCTATTTCGACCCGCAAAAGTAAGTTTTTTATAGCTATCAACGAAATTTAGCGGCATCTTTTTTTGTTTTGTATCAGAAAACACCGAAATTATTTCTACTTTTCAATAAGCCGGGCTTCACCTCTATATTAAAAATAAGCAGGCTTATTTTGTACTGCTTTCGGTTTTGCATTATCTTTGTAACCGAACTCATCGTTACTATAATGATACTGAAACGTATATCTATACTCAATTATAAGAACTTGGAGCAGGTGGAGCTTTCATTCTCGCCCAAGTTGAACTGCTTTTTCGGACAGAACGGCATGGGGAAAACGAACCTGCTGGATGCGGTGTATTTCTTGTCTTTCTGTAAAAGTGCCGGTAATCCCATTGATTCCCAGAATATCCGCCATGATGCCGACTTCTTTGTTATTCAAGGGTTTTATGAGGCTGCCGATGGGACTCCTGAGGAAATCTACTGTGGTATGAAGAGGCGCCAGAAGAAACAGTTTAAGCGAAACAAGAAGGAGTATACGCGTTTGTCGGATCATATCGGCTTCCTGCCTTTGGTCATGGTCTCGCCTGCCGATTCGGAGTTGATAGCAGGAGGCAGTGATGAACGCCGACGTTTTATGGATGTGGTTATCTCGCAGTACGACAAAGAGTATCTGGATGCTTTGATACGGTACAATAAAGCTTTGGTGCAGCGGAATACCTTACTGAAGAGTGAACAGCCGGTGGAGGAAGAGCTCTTTCTGGTTTGGGAGGAGATGATGGCGCAAGCCGGCGAAGTGGTGTTCCGCAAACGTGAGGCCTTTATCCGTGAGTTTATTCCTATTTTCCAGTCTTTCTATTCATTCATTTCGCAAGATAGGGAGAAGGTGGGATTAAGCTATGATTCCCATGCCCGCGATGCCTCTTTGCTGGAAGTGCTGAAGGAAAGCCGTGTACGCGACCAGATTATGGGCTATTCATTGCGCGGTGTGCACAAGGACGAGCTGAATATGCTTTTGGGAGATTTCCCCATCAAGCGTGAAGGGTCGCAGGGACAGAACAAGACTTATCTGGTAGCGTTGAAGCTGGCACAGTTTGATTTCCTGAAACGTACCGGGACCACTGTTCCCTTGTTGTTGCTGGACGATATCTTTGACAAGCTGGATGCTTCGCGTGTGGAGCAAATCATCAAGTTGGTGGCAGGCGACAGTTTTGGACAGATTTTTATAACCGATACCAACCGCGAACACCTGGACCGTATTCTGCATAAAGTGGGCAGTGATTATAAGATGTTCCGTGTGGAGCAGGGAACGGTTGCCGAAATGAAGGAGGAAGAGGCATGAAGCGCAATAATGCCGAACAGATAGGTGAACTTATCCGTCATTACCTCAGGCAGGAAAGTCTGGAGTCTCCGCTGAATGAACGGCGGCTTATCAGTGCGTGGCCCGAAGTGCTGGGGCCTACCATTGCCTCCTACACCCGTGAACTTTATATAAAGAACCAGGTGCTTTATGTGCATCTCACTTCTGCTGCTTTGCGCCAGGAACTGATGATGGGGCGTGAGTTGCTGGTGCGCAACTTGAACCGTCATGTGGGGGCTCAGGTCATCACGAATATCATATTCAGATGAGCATCCTCAGCTCATCTATTCTTTCAATCTTCAGTTCCTTCAATTCCCGGACTGCCCGGTCATAATACATCGGAGTTTCCAAATCCTTGTTGTCATGCGCATCCAGTCCGATGATAGCTGTACAGCCTTCATTGGCAGCGATTCGCCAGAACTCCGGGCACGGGTAGGTGGATAAGCCGTGCGCTTCATTGTAGGCTACATAGCCTATATTGTATTCCAACGGGACATTCAGGCGTGCAGCAGTACGGCAGATGTGCCGGCTGATGGTAGTGCAATGGTGGTCGAACTTCGGATAGGAGCGCATGAACAAGTCCGGATGGGCAAGGCAGGAGAATAATCCGCTTTCCATACCTTCGATGGCGCTCTCTTCGTAAAGTTCGAGCATGTCGCGGCTGTCTGTATGATGGCCGAAGTAGGGGAACTTTTCATCGGTGTGGTAGTGATGGTTTCCGAAGATGATATAGTCCAGTTGGTACTTCTTGGTTTGCTCTTTCAGCCAATGGATATATTGGGGGAAGTATTCACATTCAAGTCCTATTCTGATGTCTATCCGGTCGTGGTATTTCTCACGGAGCGTCTTGAGACTCTCCACGTAGCCGGGGAGCTCCTCGGGGAGCATCCGCATGTCGGCTACGTAGTCGGTACGGTATTTCCAGGGAGTATGGTCTGAAAACCCGAGTATCCGGTAACCGCCTTTGATGGCACTGAGCACATAGTCTTCGTCATCTCCGGTGGCATGCATGCAGCGTGTGGTGTGTGTATGATAATTAGTTTTCATTGCGTAATGATTTCATCCATGCGTATATCAAACGGTTCCGCAGGAACTTTTTCTACGAGTTGAAACGGGAAGCAGATGCCGGCTTTGTAGGCTGATGGGATGCGGGGCAGAAGCCGGTCATAGTAACCTTTACCGCGCCCCAGGCGGTTGCCGTTACGGTCGAATGCCACGCCGGGAACCACTATGAAGTCTATGTCTGCATAGTCGGTAAATAGCTCGCCGGTTGGTTCTTCGATGCCGTATGCGCCAGGTTTCAAGTCTTCGGGTCTGGTGTACAGCCGCAGTTCCAGGTCGTCACCTACAACTACCGGAAGCAGTATCCGCTTTTCGCGGCTCCACTTCCGGATAAATTCGTGTGTGTCCACTTCGTCTTTGAGAGAGTGGTAAAGCAGTACGGTGGTTGCCGCCCTGAAAGCAGGATGTGCCTCGAGGGCGGCAAGTATTTCAGCAGACTGACGCGTAGTGGAAGAGCTGTGTCGGGTCTTCAACAAAGCTACCTGCCTGCGCAGTTCTTTTTTCCTTTCCATCATCTTTTGTATCCTCTATGATTGGTGTCGCTTCCGGGGCTTTTGGGAATGCCTCGCCACGTTCCAGAATATCCAATGCCTTCTTGACGGTAGCATCGCTCTGGTTGATGTAGCGGATGTATTGCTCCCTTCCCAGTATGTTATAGATAATGTTGCCGTAAAGACTTCTTTCCAGTAGCTTGTAGGACTTGTGGATAAGCAGGTTGCGCCGCTTTACTCCCTTGGAGTCTGCAAAACGTACAAACTGCTCCACGATACCTTGGTGGCGAAGGTACTTCAACAAATCTTCTTCATTGTCGTATTCACTCAATTTCGCACGGTTGCGGTCGGTATACTGGAAGCTGAATTGCAGAATCAGTCCCTTGTTGCTTACTTCTATCAGGTAAGAAGATACTCCGGTTGTGTCTTGCGGAACGAATACGTCCGGCATAATGCCACCGCCGCCGTATACGGGTCTGCCCAAACCGGTAGAGTAACGCAGGTTTTCGTCCAGTTTGATGCTGTCTTTGGAGAAGAACTCGCCGTGTTCGTAACGGGTAATCCAGTCCATTTCGTATTTGCTGTCCTTGCCGTTCTCGTAGGGGCGCTGGATGCAACGGCCCGATGGGGTGTAATAACGGGCAATGGTCAGGCGGATGGCGGAACCGTCACTGAAGTCGATGGGTTGCTGTACGAGTCCCTTGCCGAAGGAACGGCGTCCTACAATGGTTCCGCGGTCATTGTCCTGAATGGCGCCCGCAAAGATTTCGCTGGCCGAAGCGGAACTCTCGTTTACCAATACCACTAGCGGCAGCTTCTGGCAACTGCCGGTACCGTTGGCATATTCCTCCATGCGGGGATATTTGCGGCCGTGGGTATATACAATCAACTTCCCTTCCGGCAGGAATTCGTTCACCATGCGTGTGGCGGCTTCCATGTATCCTCCGGTATTGTCGCGCAGGTCGATAATCAGGCCTTTGCACTTCTCGTGGCTCAGTTGGGCAATCGCATTCAGCAGCTCCACGTGTGTGGTACGTCCGAATTTGCTGATTTGTATATATCCGTAGTCATCGTCGAGCATATAGGCTGCATCAATGGTGTTTTGTGGGATGTCACCGCGTGTGATGGTGAAGTCGAGCAACTCCTTTTCCGTGGCACGCTTGACGCCTAACTTCACTTGGCTTCCTTTCGGACCTTTCAGGTTGCGCATGGCCTTTTCGTTTGTCAGGCCTTTGCCTGCAAAAAGACTGTCGTTGACCATCACAATGCGGTCGCCTGCCATCAGGCCCACTTTCTCGGACGGTCCACCGGGAATCACGCTGTTTACGTGTATCGTATCTTCTTGAATGGTGAACTGGATGCCTATACCGCTGAAGCTGCCTTCAAGTTCGGAATTAACCTCCTCCAGTTTCTGTGCGGGGATGTAGGTGGAGTGGGGGTCGAGTTCTGCCAATATCTGCGGCATGGCTTTCTCTACCAAATCGGTCATGTTGACGGTATCCACATACTGGTCGTCAATAACACGCAGCAAGGCATTCAGCTTGTTGGACGAGCTATTGATGATTCCCAGTTTATTACCGGCAAAATGCCTGGCATAAAACGTTCCGATAAGGATTCCCGCGACTACGCTGATTGCGATGATGAGCGGCATAAAGCGGGAAGTATTTTTTGTACTCATGATGTTTATTTACTATTAGACTATTTACAATTTACTATTTGGCTGCGCATGCAACTTTCAACTTTTCATTATCCATTGAAATAAACACTACCTCGATGCCTGCCCGTTTCAAAAGTTCGATACCATCTTCCAGGCGGTATTTCTCGGAGTAGACTACCCGTTTGATGCCTGCCTGGATAATCAGTTTGGAGCATTCTATGCAGGGGGAGGCAGTGACGTACATGGTGGCACCGTTACTGCTGTTGTTTGAACGGGCTATTTTGGTAATGGCGTTTGCTTCGGCATGGAGCACGTATGGTTTGGTGACGTTATTCTCATCTTCGCATACATTCTCAAAACCGGAAGGGGTACCGTTGTAGCCGTCAGAGATAATCATCTTGTCTTTTACAATCAGTGCACCGACCTGGCGGCGTTGGCAATACGAATTTTCGGCCCAAATGCTTGCCATACGTATATAACGCCTATCCAATGCTTCTTGTTTGTCTTTTGTAGAATCGTCCATCATATTTATGCTTTATCGTTGCGGGGTGAATCCCATGACTCTGGTTGTCGGTCCGTCTTTAAAATAGAGGGTCAGTGAATTGGCATCCCCTTCATACTTGTACACGTTTTGCAATCCGGAGATGAATGCCTTGGCCAGTGCATCGCTTTCTGCAGCCCCCGTAACCTTCACACTGATGCTGAGCGAGCCTGAAGCTCCGTTGGCTTTCCAAGTGCCGTTGACGCTTGGGTTGATGCCTTGTCCGTTGACGGTGGTGCCCATCAGTTCTCCATCCAGTTCAGTACCTTCAAAATTGAGGGTGAAGGTGTTTTTCTGATTATATAGCTTGTCCAGACTCTTCTTCATCTCTTCCTCATTGTTGTTCCAAAGGTTTGGATAGAATTGGGCATTGCTGCCTTTATTGGTGAGTCGGCTGAGCTTCCATGTCTTCCCGGTGAATATTCCGATAACATCGTCCTCGTTGTCGCAACCGCTTAGCAGGGGGAGCAGCGAAAACATGAGCAACATGCAAAAGATGTTCCTTATAAGTCTCTTCATTTCTTTATTCCATTTCTGATTAATAATGCGTCGATTGTAGGCTCTTGTCCGCGGAAACGTTTATAGAGCGTCATCGGATGCTCCGTTCCACCTTTGGAAAGAATGTTCTCGCGGAAGGAGGCGGCTGTCTCCGGATTGAAGATGCCCGTCTGTTTGAATAGCGAGAAAGCGTCCGCATCCAGTACCTCTGCCCACTTATAACTGTAATATCCGGCAGAATATCCTCCGGCAAAGATATGGGAGAACTGTGTACTCATACAGGCTTCTGCCACAGAAGGCAGAATCTGTGCTTTTTCCCAAGCCTTCTTTTCATAGGCTTTCACGTCACCTTCAAACGGGGTGTTACGTGTGTACCAAGCCATATCGAGCAGGCCGAAGCTAACCTGGCGGAGGCAGGCGTATGCCGCGTTGAAGTTGGAGGAATCCACAATGCGCTGCACCAGTTCGCCCGGTATCAGCTCTCCGGTCTGGTAATGGCGGGCAAACGTATGCAGGAATTCCTTTTCGATGGCGAAGTTCTCCATGAATTGGGAGGGGAGTTCCACAAAGTCCCAATACACGTTGGTCCCGCTCAGGCTCCCGTAGGTGGTATTGGCAAACATACCATGCAGGCTGTGGCCGAATTCGTGCAGGAAGGTTTCTACCTCGCCGAAGGTCAACAAAGCAGGTTTGTCCTGTGTCGGTTTGGTGAAGTTCATCACAATGGATATGTGGGGACGGCTGTTCTCACCGGTCTTTTCGTCAATCCACTGTTCCTTGTAGCTGGTCATCCAGGCTCCCGAGCGCTTGCCTGCTCTGGGGTGGAAGTCGGTATAGAACACGGCAAGGAATTTCCCGTCTTTGTCGAAGACTTCGTAGGCATCCACATCCTTATGATAAACGGGAATATCCGGATTCTTCTTGAAGGTGATGCCATACAGCCTGGTTGCCAGGCCGAATACGCCTTGCTTCACGTTGTTCAGCTCAAAGTAAGGGCGGAGCAGCTCATCGTCGATATTGAACTTCCGGTCTTTCAGTTTATGGGAATAGTACGCCCAGTCCCACGGCATCAGGACGAAGTCTTCTCCTTCCGCTTGGCGTGCCAGGGCTTGCACTTCTGCATATTCTTGTTTGGCGGTAGGCGTGTAAGCCTCCAGCAGTTGGTCCAGCAGCTTATACACGGACTCACTGTTTTGTGCCATGCGCTCCTGGAGGTTGTATTCGGCGAAGTTGTCATAGCCTAGGAGTTGGGCAATCTCCATACGGACATTGGCCAGTTTCTTTACAATTTCCAGGTTATTGCTGGCGTTGTCATGCGTACACTTCGTATTGTAGGCCATATATAGCTCACGGCGCAGGTCACGGCTGTCTGCGTAGGTCAGAAAAGGGCCATAGCTGGGAGCCTGCAGGGTGAATACCCAGCCTTCGACGCCTTTTTCCCCGGCTGTCTCTGCAGCGGCTTCTACCGCGCTCTCGGGCAGCCCGGCCAGTTGTGACTTGTCGGTGATGACAAGCTTGTAGTCGTTCGTTTCTTTCAGGTTGTTTTCGCTGAACTGCAGCGTCAGCAGGCTGAGCTCTTTGCATAAAGCCCGGTATTTCTCCTTATCTTCTCCCAGGAGGTTGGCACCGTTGCGTACAAAGCCGTTATAAATGTCTTCCAGCAGTTTGTGCTGTTCCGGGCTCAATGTTTCTTTGTCTTGCTGTTCGTAAACAGCTTTGATACGTGCAAACAGCTCTTCGTTCAGGCTGATGTTGTTTTCATGCTCGCTCATCATCGGCATGATTTCTTTGGCCAGTTCCTGTAGGTCATCGTCCGTTTCGGCACTGAGCAGATTGCCGAATACAGTGCTGACACGGTGGAGCATCTCACCGGACTTCTCGTAGGCCAACACTGTGTTGGCAAATGTCGGGACTTCCGGATTGCGGATGATGGCCTCTATTTCCGCATTTTGGCGGCGGATGCCTTCGCGGATGGCGGGTACGTAATCTCCGGTCTTAATCTTGTCGAACGGGACAGTGCTGTGCAGCGTGGAGTATGTTTCAAAAAAAGGATTTTGAGACGATATAGTGTTCATAAAGCAAAGCAATATTAGAGTTAGTATAATCTTCATCATGTTTAAAGGGTCTGATAAAAAACGAACTAGCTGCAAAATTGCAAAAAAAATAGGCGACTTCTGCAGAAGTCACCTATTTTTTATTATTTTCTAACTGTATATTAGCAGTTAACTGATGCCATGTGAGCAATCAAGTCAAGAACCTTGTTAGAATAACCGATTTCGTTATCATACCAAGATACAACCTTAACGAAAGTATCAGTCAAAGCGATACCAGCCTTAGCGTCGAAGATAGAAGTGCGAGTGTCACCCAAGAAGTCAGAAGAAACAACTGCATCTTCAGTGTAACCCAGAACACCCTTCAATTCGCCTTCAGAAGCTTCCTTCATGGCAGCGCAGATTTCAGCGTAAGTAGCGGGCTTAGCCAAGTTAACTGTCAAGTCAACTACAGATACGTCCAAAGTCGGAACACGCATAGACATACCAGTCAGTTTGCCGTTCAATGCCGGGATAACTTTACCTACAGCCTTAGCAGCACCGGTAGAAGACGGGATAATGTTGCCGGAAGCAGCACGACCACCTCTCCAGTCTTTCATAGAAGGACCGTCAACTGTCTTCTGAGTAGCAGTTGTAGAGTGAACAGTAGTCATCAAACCGTCAGTGATACCCCATTTGTCGTTCAATACCTTAGCGATAGGAGCCAAGCAGTTGGTAGTACAAGAAGCGTTAGATACGAATTGAGTACCCTTAACGTAAGTCTTTTCGTTAACACCGCAAACGAACATCGGAGTGTCGTCCTTAGAAGGAGCAGACATTACAACATATTTTGCGCCGGCTTCGATGTGAGCTTGAGCTTTGTCTTTGCTCAAGAACAAGCCAGTAGATTCAACAACGTATTCTGCCTCTACTTCGTTCCATTTCAAGTCAGCCGGGTTTCTTTCTGCAGTGATGCGGATAGCCTGACCGTTAACGATCAGCTTGCTGTTTTCAACATCAGCTTCGATAGTACCGTCGAACTGGCCGTGCATAGTGTCATACTTCAGCATGTAAGCCAAGTAATCTACCGGGCAAAGGTCGTTGATACCTACGATCTGAATATCGTTTCTCTTCATTGCAGCGCGGAATACGAAACGTCCGATACGTCCGAATCCATTAATACCTACTTTAATCATTTTGTTTAAACTTTTAAGGGTTTTATAATGTTTAAAAATAAACTTTCGCTTACTAATTGCAATTCTTTCTGATTTGCGGTGCAAAAGTAAGAAAATGTTTTTATATTCGTAACCAAAATCATAATTAAATAATTGAAAAGATGGGAAAAAGTTCATTTTTACAGGAATTTAAGGCTTTTGCCATGAA
>ENA-ORLY01004250-ORLY01004250.1-human-gut-metagenome-genome-assembly--contig:-NODE-4250-length-10505-cov-2.377445_pt1 | contig 10505 bp, 11 predicted proteins | sample MGYA00243071_ERZ508832 | MGnify/ENA primary metagenome ERZ508832 (study PRJEB26277, sample SAMN04329777) | human gut metagenome | biome: human-associated habitat | host: Homo sapiens | place: USA...
TTAATATTATCTTTCATTTCGCCTATTTGGAGTGCGGCTGGAAGCACCGTATCTTTCGTTTCTTTGATGTGTGATTCGATAATATTCAAATTTTTAGTAGATTCTCTAATGTTTTGTGTGTCGGAGTAAATTTTTGTTCCTGTATCGGAAATAGCAGTGTTTATTGTATCGCTCTTTTTATTAATCGTTTCAATGTTTTTACCGTCTTTCACAGTACGAACGATTTGGTAAATAGAAGCTGCAATCATGCTAACTGCTGCCCCTACACTTGAAATAAGGGCTATCCATAATTCTGTATCCATATTTAAAAACTCTCCTAATAATAAGCATATTAAACATGCAGTGTATATAATTAATACCATTATAAGGAAATATGCCAAATAATATAAGAATTTTTCAGATAATAGAAATGACTGTACTCTATTTTTCATTATTTTTCCTCTTCACGATATTGCACGTAATAGTAACTGCCAGCATAATGGTAACTCCTATAAGCCACGTGACGAGAATTATGGTTTTATTTGAATCGGGTATCCCAAAGTATAAATAAGCGTCTATTATTGAAAGGAATAGTATCCAACCAATGGTAACACTCCAAGACAATAAGTAGTATCTCTTCATTTTTTACTCCTTTCTATTGGATTTATATTTCCATTTCGTAATTATCATAATCTCTATCTACTTGAGTTGAATTTTTACAATCACAATGGATTTCTCTTAAAACAGGATTATTGCTTACATCAAGCTCTTTTAATTTATTAACATTGCAGTTTAAATCCGTCAGATTTGTAAAATATTCTATACCTTGCAAAGATTTAATTTCTTTTCCAGTACACTCTAATACAGTAATTTTGTCAATAAAGTTTTTTGTCAAATATCCATTTCCAAATTTGTCAAGTTTATTTGATATAAATGTTCTAAAGTTTATATCCGGAAAATTTTTTTCATTAATCTCTATCTTACTTTTTTCACTTTCACTTGCATAATTCTCATTTGTTTGCATTCTTTTTTCTCCCTTCAAAATTTATTTTGTTCCATGATTCTTATCTTTCTTCCTAAAAAGAAAAACAAAGACCAAAATACCGCCGCTGATTAACAAGATAGCTCCTGTGATATACAGAGGCATAGAAGTATCTCCTGTTGTAGCAACACGAAGATTTTCACCCCCACCGTGTTCTGTATATTTTGGTGTAATGGTTCCTATCTTTGGCTGGTCTTTTGCGGAAATGGTAATAACTTCACCGTCCGCGCTGATAACGAAATGATACTCTGTTTCGTTTATCTCATATCCAAAAGGAGCAATGATTTCTTTGAGGTAATAGCTTCCATAAGGAAGAAGTTCAGACTTCGCATAACCTTTGATGTCGGTCGTTAATCTACCAACTTCTTTACCGTCAGTGGAATAAATGCCGTAAACAGCACCTTCTAATGGTAAATTTTGAAAGCCTTGCTCTAATGCTCCCTGTGGGAAATCGGATTCTTTGATTAGCTCCACTTGACCTTTTTTCAGGTTATTTACAACAGGCTGACCGTTATTGGCCACAATTTCCACTATTGCTGTTTCCTGTCCCTGATAAGTAAAGTCGATAGGGTACTTTGTTTCATCAAGGATATATGCTTCATTGGTTGCTATTTCTTGCAGATAATAGCTTCCTATCGGCAAATCCATAGATACGGTTCCGGTTAAAGTTTCGTCTAAAGTGATAACTTCCAGCAGGCTGGCTTTTTCCAAAGCAACCGTGCCGTTCACATCCAAAATGTCCTCTGCCGCATACAGACCGAATTGAACATCCTTGTATGCTTCAGGATTCGGATAAACCGTATTTTCTTCCATTTCTTTCTTTACGGAAACAGTCACTTTTTGCCGTTCATCGGACAAAGTAACAGGGGACAGAATCAAAGCATTATTCTGTCCCCCGTAGGATAATGTTACTTCATATTCTGTTGTGTCCTGAACGTAACCTTCAGGGGCAGTTTTTTCTTTTATGTCTTAAGTGCGAAGATATAGCAGCTTAGAAGTAAACTTGCCTTGTTCTTCGGTCGTTACTGTTTCTACCAGCTGGCCGGCAGTGTACTTTACAGTGCCTTCCGGCGTTGCAATATCTTCTTTTGCATAGATACCAAACTCTGCACCTGCCACAACCGTTTCTGTCTCTGCATCCTGTTTTACTACGGACACTTCCACTTTCTGGCGGTCATTCTCAAAGGTTGCTGTCTGCTCAATAACTGGTGTTTTCTGGTCTTTGTATTCAAATGTTACTGTCTGTGCTTCTTCATTTAACACAAAGCCCTCTGGTGCTGTCTTTTCAACAATCTTATAGGTTCCAAGTGGAAGGTCTGTGATCTGTGCCTTTCCATCTTTATCTGTGATAATAGTTCCTACCAATGCCCCAGAAGCATACTCCAGGATACGGTTTTCGTTATCATCTTTCTGGAAGTCTGCTGTATAAATATCCTCGGCAGCATATACCTCAAAGACTGCTCCCTCCAGAGTTTCTTTCTGATAAGCAAAATCATCTTTGTAACCATTTAAGACCTCGCCTTGTTTTACAATGTTCAGTTCTCCCTTGACCGGATGATTCTCGTATGCAATCTCAATGATCACATCGCCGGAAGTTCCGTCCATCTGATATGCTGTATTGGAATCTACATCCACCTCATAGTAATTCTCATTGAGCGTATATCCATAAGGTGCGTTTACTTCCTCAATGCGGTAATGCCCGATTTTAAGATTCTGCGGAAGGATCAAATATCCCTGCTCATCTGTAAAATAGGATTTATGTTTTACCGTAGTCGGATAAGTCGTTACCTGCTCCACATATTTCTCAGTGTCCATGTTGAAAATCTTGAACTCTGTATTCTTCTGAAGCACTGCTTTCTTTGTCTCGTCATCCTGTTTGATGATTTTCAGCTTCGCTTCAAATTCTTTATCCAGCATCACTCTCCACACCTGCGGAGTGCTTGGATGGTTCTCTGTAATCTGTACAATGAAATCATCTACCGGAGTATAGTTATGCGGAGTTGTTGTCTCACGGACAATATATGTTCCATAAGGGATCGCAATACTGCAGGCATAACCTTTCTCGTCTGTAAAGATTTCTGTAGCACCGTTTTCTCCAATCACTACTGGTTTGGCGGAATCAAAATCATAGCTGCCATCTTCATTTACTTTCAGGGAAGATACCAGATAAGCGGTAAATCCTGCCCCTTTCAGTAAGTCTGCATCGGTCTTTCCGTTGTTCGCTGCTTTAATGATCTGGAATGGCTGTTTCATCACCTGCTCCAGAGACAGACAATCACGTTTTACTTCTGCTACAAGGTCACCCTCGTAATTGCAGACCAGATCATGTTCTTCCTCATCTGCCAGATAACCGGTTGGAGGAGTGATCTCTTTTACATAGTAATTGCCAAGATATAATCCATCCACAGAAGCCTGTCCATTCTTATCTGTCGTAAGAGTGGCAACCTGTTCTCCTGCTTTATAGACCACACCAGTCGCACCGTCCGGATGCACAATATCCGCACGGGCATAAAGTCCGTACACTGCTTTTTCCAAAGTGGCATCGCCCTGTGGAACTGCCTTTTTGGTTTCCTTATCCTGCTTCTGCAGAGAAATCTTAGCTGTCACACGTTCATTTTTGAATGTATGCTTAAATGTCTGTTTTGCCTCTTTATCATTTGTATATGAGAAAGCAAACGTATAAACATCTTCTGTATTTCTCACATAACCTTCCGGAGCCTGCACTTCCTTCACATCATAAGAAAATCCAAGTGGCAGGTCTGCTGTAAACTTTGCTGTACCGTCTGCTCCTGTTGTCGCTTTCTGGATCAGCGTACCTTTCTTCACAACAACTGCACCATCTGCATTGGTAATATCACTTGCAGAATAAAGTCCAAAGATTCCTCCATCCAGAGGATTTTCTGTATCTTTATCCTGTTTTGTAACAATCACTTCTGCTTTCTGTCTGTCGTTCGTAAAAGTTGTCTCAGAAAAAACAACATCCACATTTTGTCCGGCATAAGAAAGAGTTACCTTCTTCTCCTCTCCGGCATTATAAAATCCTGTCGGAGCCTGCTTTTCCTTTACAACATATGTACCAAGATGCAGATTTTTAAGAACGATGGCACCATTTGTATCTGTTGTCAGATTCTCTTTTACCAGATCTCCCTTACTGTAAACTTTTGTACCGTAGGCAGTTTTAATATCTGCTCCGGCATACACATCGTAAACCGCACCTTTCTGTCTGCGTTTCTCATACTTAAATGTTGTACCGTTCTCTGTCACATCTGCACCAACCAGTACCTCACCTTCTTTATAAACGGTAAGCTGTCCCAGCTGTTCTTCATCTGAAACTGTAACGGTTGTAGTCTTGCTGACTTCCAGTTTCACATTGTAAGCAGTTGCATTGATACGGTATCCGCTTGGAGCTGTAATCTCTTTTAGATATACGGTATCCTGTGTCTTAACGATCTGCACAGACGCTTCACCATTTGCATCTGTTGCCGGTAACTTTGTGATCAGCTTCGTACAGTTTGCATCGCTGTATAAGCCAAACACCGCCCCGGACAGCTTCGCATTCGCTTTGGCATCTTTCTTAATCACCTTAACACTTGCGTACTGTACCCAGGTTACTTTAAAGTCCACATATTTCTCATCATCCACACCTTCACCAAATACCAGTGCTAAATCCTGTGAACCTGACCCTGTGCTGATCTTATACGCAGAATAGTCTTTGGTTACGCTTCCTTTCATCGTAGCTGACCAGCTTCCTGCAACATCCTGCACCTGTGTCAATGGTGCTGATAAATAAAACTTCGTTCCACCAATGATCTCTACGGCTTCCCCGGCTTTACTTGTCTTTCCGGTTGTTACATTATGAAGCTTCACGCCACTTGGAAGTTTCATCGTGATACTCTGTAGTTTGTCTGCCTTAAATGTAATCTCCTTTGTTCTCTGGCTGCTGCCATCTACATAAGCAGTTACATTTGCATCCGAAAAACTCATATCGACATCCGGGATCTCCGGCTGTGAAATACAGTAGTTATACAGTTTCATAGCAAGTGTTTTTGCTTTGCTGCTTGCTCCGGAAAAAGCGGAATCTCCACCATTTGCATAAGATGCAGCAAGATGAACCAGAATAAATCTGGCACCTGCACTTAAATTGCCATAACCGTTCTCTTCTATAAAGAATCCTTCATCACCTGCCGCCTTCGTTCCATAATAGCAAACCTTAGCCAGCTTTTTCCCATCACTCAGTTTTGTAATATCGTATGTTCCGGTTCCAGGACTGGATTTCTCCGGCTGGATACAATAAGCGGTTGCAGAAACATTTCCAAACTTCACGGTGTACTTATACGTCAGATAGCTTCCATACCCATAATCCGAATACTGATAGCAGGCTCCTCTTGTCACTGTTACTTTCTTGGTGCTTGTTGTAGATGCTACCCTTGCCATAAAAGTAACTGATTCCCCTTCATCTAAGGAATAAAGGTCAATCCCTTCCTCGTCAGCCTGTTCCATCACATCAGAAACTGTCAGTCCAGTTTCTTCGTCTGTTGTCGTTTCCGATTCTTCTGTGAGATCAGTCACTACTTCTGTTTCTGTCTGCCTGTCCGTCTCTTCATCATCTGCAGTTCCAATATCCTCCGTTTCTCCGGCATTACCTTCACCCGTAGTATTCTCAGAACTATTTGACGTTGTTATAGCTTCTGTTTTCGGTTCTTTCACTGTAATATTTCTGCTGACTCTATAAGCAGGATGACCGCTGACTGGTTCTACTGCATAGACAGCTTTGTAGGTATCCGGTGTATGTACGTCAAAATCTGTACCAGCTTCACTTTTTGCTTCATGGAATAAAACTTTCACCTTTTTTTCATTCACGCCCTCTATACCGGACAGATCGACTTCCACCTCAAATTCTTCTCCATAGGGAATCTCAATATCCTTTGCTTCCACAATTTCATCTTTATCAAGAGTATCCTGCACATCCTGCAGTTCCGGATATTGCTGTTCAAATGAAGTTGGTTCTGGTTCTAATTCAGAAGCAGAAACCGTGACTGGTTGAACGATAACAGACGCCAAAGTTGCAACTCCCATAAATCCCGACAAGAATCTTTTAAATCGCATTTTCATTTTGACTGAATCCTCTCTTTCTTCAATAATTTACTCCACTTTCATTCAGGCTTACACCTGCATGAATCAATCATAGGAACCACCTCCCTTGTGTCTTGGATTGACTTTTAAATAAAAGCAGGATTGAGCTATTAAGCCGCAAGAGGTAATTCGTAATCATTCCTGCCAAGGGTGCCTCTCATCCATTGCCCTTCACGTTATCACCGAATGCCCGCCGCCAGATGCGTAGCTGGGAAATTCAGGTATCCTCCTGCTGCTGATATGAAATTGTCAAGGTTCACTTTTAAGAGGGGATTCATTACTTTGAATTAAAATAGACAATTGCCCCTCCACTAACCGCATGTGTGAAAGGGCAAAAATTAACCTGTTTGAAATTTTTTAGAAAATTTTTTGAAACGGCAAAAACTTACAAAGTTTCCAGCCTGTCTTTTAGTTTCTGCAATACTTTGCTTTTCCTGTTTCTAATTGTCTTTGTACAACACCCGAAATACTGTGCTGTTTTTTTAACTGTGTACTCTTCAAAAAATAATAGTCTTATCAATTCCATTTCTTCTTCAGACAAATATTTCAGGGCTTCCTGCAACTCTTGTATTTCTGACACCCTGATGACTATTTCTTCTGGTGATAATACATGCAAATAACTGTTGTAGCTCGTTTCTCCTACTTTTTCTATTCCGCATACACCATTTTTCTGCATTTTTTCAAGCTGGTATCTTTCTTTTCTTCTTGACTGGTACCATGCCAGATATACGTCTCTGGTAACTTCTACGAGGACCTCATTTACACGCAGCACATACCGTTGTCTTTCCTTTGGTTTTTTACCACGCATCTTTTATTCTCCCTGAAGCACTTCGATTAGTCTGCCTGCATTTCTTCTCATTTTCTGCTTTGCCTGTGAAATACATTTTGATACTGCCGGTTCTGTAATTCCAAACACCCGTGACACTTCTCTTTGTGTCCGCTGCTGAAAATAAATTTGATGGATCACCTGTCTCTGCCGGTCAGTCAGCAGATTCATAAATTCTCCAATAGCTTCTTCTATGATCAGTTTTTCAAGTACATTCTGCCTTTTATCCACCAATTCACACCAGCCTTCTGAAATATGGCTATATGAAATGCAATTATTATGTTCTCGTACCTCCCTGTTCCTGCACAGCCGATCTTCACCTTCTAATATCAACCGCACATACCAGGGCTGATTATCAAAAAAATCTTCCTTAACAACTGTTATTTTTCTTCCTGCTTCATATACATAATCTCGACAGGTAAATAAAGGAAAAACCGTTCCATAATCACCTGCACAATAGAAAATATATCCTGTCTGATATGCAATAATTTCCGCACCATCTATCAGTCTCTGCTTTACAACTGCCACATCATTTTCTCTTAAATACCTGGCGGACGGAACCTTTCTTCTTTCTTCCCTGTTACCTACAACCTGTTTCAATTCCTGCAATGTCAGCATAATTACCACCTTTCTGCCTGCTGGCAACAGGTGCCCATCGGCAGAAAGGATAGGATTCTTACTGATCAACTGACAAAAAGGGCAGTAAAAAACAGCTTCCGGCACACCCGTTTTTTTTAACGAGAGCCTGAAACTTCCTTACTGCCCTTTCTGCTAATTTACAGCATCCTCTATTTTATTTTCCGTCTGATGTCCCGGTCAGACTTCTTTGCATTTCTTTCCGTTTTTATGTTCTTTTCATTTTCCATCAAAACAGAATAGTCTCCCATTGCATCATAGGGACACTGCTTCCGATAGATTAAATTTTCTTGTCTGGTCATCAATCCTATCTCCCTTCCTTGTTTCTGTCTCTTTCTCTCTGTTTTCCATTTTAGCAACACAGAAACCTGTTATCCTTAGCATATATGGGGAGTTTTTTTGTTTTACACCCCATATATGGTGAAATTTCACCTGTACTCATTAAAACTGTCTATCAGCGAATCTATTGTCTGCATGATAATTTTCTGCTCTTTCCATTCCATCTTCTGAATACGATAAAATACTTCCTCAAACTGCTTTCTTTTTTCTGCATCGTCCCCCTCTTTTCCCATCAGGATATTGGCATCTGTTTCCAGGATCTCAATCATCTTCCTGAAAATCTCAACAGACATTGCCGTTTGCCCTCCTTCTATCCTGCTGACCGTATTGACACTGATACCTGCTTTTTCCGCAAAAGATTCCTGTGACAACTTCATTTCCTGCCTGCGTTTTCTGATCCGTTCTCCCAATTCAATAAGTTCTGTGGAAATTGCACGATTGCTCAATACGGTGTCTCCTTTCCTGCAATTTGTCCCGACTTTACGACATTTTGTCGCAAAGTTTCCAGAAAAAAAGCAGCTAATTTTGTCTTAGCTGCTTTTCAAAAGATCTATTTCATTTTATTCTCGGTATTTTATGTATTCCTGTAATAACTGTGAGCAGGAAAACACTAAGATAAATGATTGCCTGTCCAATCATTGCCAGCAGGACGACACTTCCTATCAATCCTCCGATCAGAAAATTCATCATCCATACTGCCAGCGTTCCTCCGAGGTCAAAACCTCTTGGAACCATCCAGACACACATTTTTCCTATTCCAAACGGTATCCCCATCAGGAGTAACAGCAAGAAATAATTGCACTTCCCATCCTGGATACAAAACGGTCTTAATACTGCAAACAATACCGTAATCACCAGCACTGGTGCTATCACTTTTTTAATCATCTTCTTCATGTTCCCTTATCCTCCATACATATCGTGATTAACTTCTGCCTGATATTAACTGTTTATCGTTGCCGGGGCATTATACAGGGCGGTCAGAAGATATGCTTTAATATTCCCAACCTTGGTCGTATTCCGATTCAGACAGAACAGCACATATTCGATATGTGAATAGTTCAGTTTCATAAATCTGCTTTTCACCAAAGCAACTGGTTTTTCTACTCCCGCAATGCGAATCATACTGTCCTCCGGCATCATCATAACTTCGATCATCAACTCCACCAGTTCATCTACATCTTCCTTGGCATGATATTGATAATCTATGTTTTCATGGATCACCTCACGATATGCTCTCATCTCTTCCATCACATCTTTTTTCTTTTGGGAATTACCTGATGTGATTGGATAAGATTGATTTATCTCAGTTTCACTAATATCAGTCTTGTTAATATCAGTATTATTAGATTGTGATTTCGGGCATTCTGGATTTGTGATTTCCACTATTCTGGAATGATGATTTTCACTATTTTGGAATTGTGATTCTGGAAATTCTGGATTTGTGGTTTCCACCATTCTTGAATTGTGATTTTCACTATTCTGGAATTGTGATTCCCCATAATCCTGAATTGTGGTTTTCACTACTCCTGAATGATGATTTTCACTATTCAGAGAAACGCCTGTTTTCCCCTTGTTTTCTGCTTCTTGTTGCAAATCTGCACGTTCCTTATGTCTTTTCTGTCTTGATTGCAAATCTGCAATTTTTTTATGATCTTCCTGCTCAGATTGCAGATCTGCACAATTACCTGTCGGCTTTTGATCTGGAACCTCTCTGATCATAAAATTTTTCACATAAATAACATTCGGTTTTCCCAGTCCCAGACGTTTCTTCTCTATCAATCCAATCCCATTACTGCTGTCCAGCTCTTTCACCAGCTTCACTGCCTTTTGAGTTCCGCAGTTCATCAACTCTGCAATTTCTTCCACAGTGAAGATAATGTATACTCTGTCCTCTGAATCCAACCATCTATTTTTAATGCTCAGGCTCATACGGTCCAGCATCAGACCGTATAATACCTTTGCTTCACAAGAAAGAGTTTTAAAGCAGGATTCTGTAAACAGCACCTTAGGGACACGATAGAAGCTGTATTGTTCCGCTTCCATCCCCGTAAAATAATCAAACTGTATCTTCTGCATCTGCTACTCCTTCTTTGTTTTCTTTCCATTTATCCAAAAGCATAAAAATAACTTCTTCTATCTGTTCTTTAGAATATGTCTCTGGAAAATAATTGCCGATTTTCTTTGCCGGAAGCGTCACATTGATCTTACTGCTTTCCTTTTTTAATAAAACAGCATAGATATAACTCTGGTTTAATTTTCCGTTTGCACTGCATTCTTTTAACTGTTCTGCCTGTTGCTTTGTCGGAAAGATGCTGCTGTTGGCAATCACTTCCAGAAGCCACTCCTGTTCCTCTGGTTTCAGATAAGACAGCTTTTCTCCCACAATCATAGGAATTATATTATTGTCCACATATTCCAGCAGAGCATCGGATAATGCTGCCAGACGGATATATCTCTGTACGGTTCTCCCACTGTCCCCGGCAGCTTCCCCAACCATATCTGCTGTATATTTTTCGCCTTTACTTCCCTGATGCTTCATTGCATCATATT
>ENA-ORLY01004254-ORLY01004254.1-human-gut-metagenome-genome-assembly--contig:-NODE-4254-length-10494-cov-2.403763_pt1 | contig 10494 bp, 9 predicted proteins | sample MGYA00243071_ERZ508832 | MGnify/ENA primary metagenome ERZ508832 (study PRJEB26277, sample SAMN04329777) | human gut metagenome | biome: human-associated habitat | host: Homo sapiens | place: USA...
CGCCTGCGCCGGCTGGGCTACCAGATCAGCCAGTTCGGATTCACCGCCGTCAAATAATCCGCCGCACCGCAATATGGAACGCTACGGCAGCATAACCACCCCCGTCAGCATGCCCCGGTTAATCGTCTGGGCACTGTTGGCCGGAGGCGTGGCCGTGCTCGCGATGACCTTCACCAAATACGGGGTACTGGCGGGACTGGCCGTTTCGGCCATCCCGGCGGCGCTGTGCATCCTGTGGGTCACGCTGCGCGACCCGGGGCTGTCGATGCTCGGGCTGTTCGTGGTCAACTATTTCATCATGGCACTGACCCGCTACGCCCACGACCTGCCGTTCGGCTTGATTCTCGACGCGCTGATATTCTACAATATACTGATTATCAGCCTGCAGGCCATGATGCACCGAATCGAATGGAAACGCGCCAGCTCGGGCCTGACCGTCGTGGCGGCCATCTGGGTGGCCTACTGCACCCTCGAAGTGGTGAACCCCGAGTCGGTTTCGGTAGCCGGATGGTTCTCGTCCGTACGCTCGGTGGCATTCTACTTTTTCTTCATCACGGTACTCACGCAGCTCACCATGTCCGAGTACAAGTACCTGAAATACATGCTGATCGTATGGTCGGCACTGACGCTGATCGCCGTCGCGAAAGCCTGCATCCAGAAATTCATAGGCTTCAACGCCGCGGAGAACTACTGGCTGTTCGTGCTCGGAGGGCGATCGACGCACATCATCCGCAGCGGCGTGCGCTATTTCTCGTTCTTCAGCGACGCCGCCAACTTCGGGGCCTCGATGGGACTTTCGATGGTCGTATTCTCCATCTCGGCGCTCTACTACCGCAACCCGTGGATTAAAGCCTACCTGCTGCTCGTGGCGGCAGCGGCCTGCTACGGCATGCTGATTTCCGGAACGCGCAGCGCCCTGGCCGTGCCGTTCATCGGCTACACGGCATTCATCATGATGTCGCGCAACATCAAGGTCATCGTCGCCGGCATCCTGCTGGTACTGGCGGCTTTCGTATTCCTGAAATTCACCACCATCGGACAGGGGAACGCCATCGTCCGGCGTGCGCGCAGCGCTTTCAACACGCAGGACGCCTCGTTCCAGGTGCGCCTGGAAAACCAGGCCAAACTGCGTGAACTGATGCGCGACAAACCTTTCGGCGCCGGCCTGGGGCACGGCGGCGGCAAGGCCAAGACCTTTGCCCCGGATGCCCCGCTGTCGCAGATACCTACCGACTCGTGGTTCGTGATGATCTGGGTCGAAACGGGCGTCGTGGGCATCCTGCTGCATATCGGCATCCTGCTCTACATCCTCGCGCGGGGCGCCAGGCTGGTCGTAATCAAACTGCGGAACGTCCAGCTGCGGGGATTCACGGCGGCACTCACGGCCGGAATTTCGGGCATCGTCGTCATGGCTTACGCCAACGAGGTGCTGGGACAAATCCCCACGGGCGCCATCCTTTACATGTGCATGGGCTTCATCTTCCTCGCGCCGCGCTTCGACCGCCAACTGACGCGAAAGGAGATTCTGGACAAGGCGATGCCGGCCCAGCGGCCCCCGCTGCGGGAAAACTACGAATAACATGAAACCGCTCATCACGGTCATATCGGTCAACTACAACGGCTTCGACCTCACCTGCGCAATGCTCGACTCGCTGCGGCGGCACGTCACCTCCCCGCTCGAAATCATCGTCGTGGACAACGGCTCCGCACGCGACGAGGCGGCCCTGCTGCGCGAACGCTATCCGGACATCGACGTCCTGCGCAGCGAGCGCAACCTCGGGTTCGCCGGGGGCAACAACCTCGGGTTTTCGGCGGCGACGGGCGATTTGCTGCTGCTGCTGAACAACGACACCGAAGTGGAGGACGACACGCTGCACTACCTTTGCGAAACGCTCCGCGACAATCCGGAGATCGGCGCCGTATGCCCCAAAATCCGGTTCTTCGCACCTCCGCGCCATATCCAGTTCGCCGGCTATACGCCCCTGACGCGCATCACCCTGCGCAACGCGCTGGTCGGATTCGAGGCCCCCGACGACGGGTCGTTCGACACGCCGCACGACACGCCCTACGCCCACGGCGCAGCTATGATGATACGCCGCGAGGTGCTCGAAAAGGCGGGGCCGATGCCCGAAATCTATTTCCTCTATTACGAAGAACTCGACTGGTCGGTGCGCATCCGCGAACAGGGATGGCGCATCGCCTACGACCCCCGCTGCACGGTATTCCACAAGGAGAGCGCCACCACGGGGCAGCAGAGCCCCTTACGCAGCTACTACCTGACCCGCAACCGCCTGCTCTTCGCCCGCCGCAACCTGCGGGGCGGCACGCGGCTGCTGTCGCTCGCCTACCAGCTCTGCATAGCGGTGCCCAAGGCGATTCTCTCGGCGCTGGCACACGGGCGGCGCGACCTGGCAAAGGCCGCATGGCGCGGCGCGGCGGACTTCTTCACCCTGAAAAACAAAACGGCATGACGACAGCGATCAACATAATCGACTGGATTTTCATTTTCATACTGGGAATTCCGGTACTCTACCTTTTCGTCTTCGCGCTTTTCTCGACGCGCCGGCGCAGGGAAGCCTATCCCCCGGCCAGGCGCCAGCGGAAATTCGCAACGCTGATTCCGGCCTACAAAAGCGACGCGGTGATCGTCCGCACGGCCGAGGCCGCCCTGCGGCAGGACTACCCGGCCGGACTGCACGAGGTGGTCGTAATCGCCGACGGGCTGCAGCCCGCAACGCTCGCCGAACTGCGCAAACTGCCGCTCCGCGTGCTGGAGGCCGCATTCGAGAACAGCTCCAAGGCCAAAGCCCTCAACTTCGCCGTCGAGCAGCTCGGCCCCGAAGCCGCCGACGCGGTTGCAATCCTCGACGCGGACAACCTCGCGGGCGAAGAGTTCATCGCACGCCTCAACGACGCTTTCGACAGCGGCATGCAGGCCGTACAGGCCCACCGCACGGCCAAAAACCGCGACACGGACACCGCCGTGCTCGACGCCGCCAGCGAAGAAATCAACAACGCCATCTTCCGCCGCGGACACGTGGCGCTGGGCCTCTCGTCGGCACTCATCGGCTCGGGCATGGCGTTCGAATACAAATGGTTCCGCGAAAACATCGCCCGCTGCACCACCTCGGGCGAGGACAAGGAACTGGAAGCGCTGCTGCTCCGGCAGGGAATCTACATCGACTACCTCGATCAGGTGCGCGTGCTGGACGAGAAGGTGCAGGGCCAGGGCGCCTACTACAACCAGCGGCGGCGCTGGATTGCGGCGCAGTTCTACGCCCTCGGCGCCGCCGTACGGCAGCTCCCGGGCGCCGTCTTGTCGGGCAATGCCGATTACTGCGACAAACTGCTGCAATGGTGCCTGCCGCCGCGCATCCTCGTGATGGGGCTCGTACCGCTGTGGGCCGTCGTGATGACCGTTTTCGACCCGGCGGCCTCGCTCAAATGGTGGGCGGCCCTGCTGTTGCTGCTCTTCGCGCTGGCGCTGGCGCTGCCCGACGAGCAGACCGACGAGCGGCTGGGACGCGCCCTGCGGCGCATGCCCGTGCTGTTCCTGCTGACCCTGGCCAACCTGTTCCGCCTGCGGGGCACCAAAGACAAATTCATCCACACCGAACACACCGGGGCCGGCAGCGACGCCCCCGGAAACAACACCGGAACCATCAGTGCAGTAAGCACCATCCTGTATGCTGCTTTTTATTTTCTTGCCATAAAAAAACACTTTGGCAAAACGTTTTTTACACTTTTAATGATTTCAAATCTTGCGAGCCTCGCTGTAATTTCATCAAAGACCATAGAAAATCTTTTCTTCCCTGACCTCGCCGTACAAAGTTACCGCTGGTCTTTTTCTCTCATGCTTGCTGTGGTAGAAATAATTCTTGCTATTCCTCTGTTTTTCTATATGAAAAAAATATATACACCGGCAGTAGAAAAGGAGCCATCCGGCTTTGAGTGGCGGTATTTGTGGGTAATTCCTGCCACCTTTTATGTGATGTGGTATTATGCGTTCTACGGAAATGCTTCCAAATCAAGTCTTGAAATTGCCCTGCGTCCGAAAAATACGCTGTTTTTATTTATTATCAATGTCGGCGCCATTTTCATTTACTATGTCGTTACACGCCTGATTTTGGAGCAGACCAAAACCCTCCTGCTGACGGAACGCAACCATGAATTGACCATGCAGACGGTACAATACGAAAATTTGCAGGAGAAAATCACAGAGGTGCGCCGAGCCAAGCACTATGTCCGCCACCATATCACACTTATGCAGGAATACCTGAATACGAGAAACTATACTGCTCTAAGTGAGTATCTAAAACAGTACAGAATGAGTTTACCAGACGATACGCCGGTACAGTTCTGCGTAAATCCTGCCGCCAATGCCGTACTTGTATATTTTGCACAACAGGCCAAAGAGCAGGGTATTACCTATCTCGTAAAAACAGAAATTCCGGAAAAAATCAACATTCCGGAAACCGACATTTCGGTTCTCCTCGGCAACCTGTTGGAAAACGCTGTAGATGCCTGCAAATCGGAACAAACACCGGACAAAAAAATCATCGTCCGCGCAAATACTGACGGCGGCTCACTCTGTATCACCGTAGATAACACTTTCACCGGAACGCTTGCACATACCCCAGATGGGAATCTTGTTTCCACCAAACATAAAGGGCTTGGGCTTGGAACCCGCTCCGTAAAAAATATTGTGAACCAGCATGGCGGCATATGCCGGTTTGAAGCGAAGGATGGGATGTTTTACGCTTCTGTGCTGTGCCAGATAGGGGAGTGAGGGGGGCTAACAACTTGAGGCACTTTTATATATCCCACTTTCTTGCCAAATCATTAAGTTCGTCTGTCAATTTCTGATTATTCACCCGTCTGGCTAATGGTAAATAAATTTCTATAGTCTCTCTCGCCTTCTGTGCTTTCTTGCTCTCATCAATATAATCAATCGTCCGCATATTATGAAGTCTTTCTGCGAGTTTAATAAGAATGGCTTCCTCTGTATTTTTGTGTTCAATCTGTCGGACTATTTTTAATACGCCATTCGGCAACTCATTTGCCAAATTAGTATCATTTCCTTTTTCCTTCACATCACAAAACAATCCTGCCAGAACCGTATCACTCTCAGCACCTAATTCTGCTAACAGTATTGCAACATTTATAGGGTGTGTAACGTATTCCTCTCCCGAATATCTTCTTTTCCCATTATACGCCTTGCAAGCCGTCAAATAAACATCATATAATACCTTATCTTCAATTTCAATATCATTTTTTTCTATCGTTTCTTTTAATACCTCAAATAGCTTTTCTTTAGAGGTTCCTACCTCTGTTGTTTTCAAGAAAATCGGCTCCATATAACTACCTCCTAGACATTTAAATTGTAATTTCATTGCTCTAAGAAGTGATGGTGGGAAACCAAACTCTCTACGAAATGATTGTGTAAAAGCGCTATGTGACTTCCATCCGTATTTCACAGCTACATCAATGAGACGCATTCCGGAACTAATATCATCGCATGATTTAATCAGCCTCCTCCTGCAAATATAATCCATTACCGTTTGATTTGTATAGGATTTGAAAATACGAATAAAATGACATTCGGAATATCCTACTGCATTCGCCAACTGCTTTACACTCAAGTCCTCTTCAAGATGTTCTTCAATATACTGTATGATTTGATTCATAACCATCACCTTCCATTCCACGTGGTAGTTATACTATAAAACAAATTGCTAGCGTTTGCTGTTTCTAAATTGCTGTTTTCATCTAAAATTCTGGCATATTAACAAATACTATTTTTTCTCCATCAGCAATTCCTGCATATATATCATGATTTTTACAGCCAATTTCTAAATAATGTTTTACCACATACTTTGATGTAAATGGCATTTCTAAAGAATTCAATTCTGACAAGTCAAACCACCTGCTGATTCCTTCACTCGAATGAAAATTGACATCAACTTCGTCTTTAAGGTCTGCAAAAAAATAATGATTCTGTCTGATTTCTCCGTTACATCTTCGTAATGTTACATACCGCAGTTCCAGATGAGATAAATCTTTTTCCGCAAGTTCTAATTCTTCATTTAATTCCCGCAACACGCATGCTTTTGCATCATTTAATTCTTCCGGTTCAAAATGTCCTCCAGCAGAGCCTATCCACATATCGTTAACAACTCTGCTGCCCTGTCGATACAAAAGCAGCACCTTATCACCTTTAAAAATGTACAATGATGTCATATTTCTTAGTTTTGCCGTCACACTATCACCCTCCAGTTATTGTCTTTATTACTATTTTTAATTAAAGTAGCATACCAAGCATATTGAGTCAAGAATAAAACTACCTCTACACCAAATATTTTTCCACCAGTTCTTCAACAATCTGGGAATTCAAAACTGTCAATTCCGTTTCAAAAGTAAGTATCAAACGTTCTCCTAGATGGATTCCATTTCTCTGATATGATTCTATTTTCTTTACAGCAGATTTGGCATACTCCGGTTTGTCCATCATTCCTTCATGTTCCCAGTAAATTTCTTTCCGCGTTTTTTTCGATAAAAATGTAAAATCCGGGTATACCGTACCATATCCTTTCAAATATAGGGGTCTTTCATACTGATATAAAATGTTGTTTCTGTAGAAATAATCCGCAAGAATCTTCTCTGACTTTGACCTGACACGCTCACCTTTTTCTGTCACAATTTCAGCGGTTCCCTCATAAAATTCTTTGCCATGATATTCGCTGTCATACCACCGAACAAGTTCTTTCTCCCATATTGGCTCAATTGGTGTAACTAATAACTGCCTTTGTGTATGCATCGATGTATAAATCTTTTCAATTTCATCATCGGAATAGTCCCTCGTTATCCTTTCTATCTGCCGAAGTCTTGCTTTAGCTTTTTTCAGCACACTCTGATTATACTTCTTTTGAGCAAGCAGCTTTGGCAGTTCGGAATCTATTTTTGAAATATAAGTTCCTTCATTATCTTCTACACAATGGTAATATCGAACCTTATTTTTGTCTTTCGATATCCGCAGATTTCCTTCCGGTACAGATTTCAATTCGTTCTCTACCTTGCTGCAAATCATTTCTAATTCTTTTTGCTCCTTTAATAACAATTTTTTCAATCCTTGCATTTATCCACCTCTTCCATATGACTTTATTTACAAAATACTTAAATCCAGTCAACTCATATATCTATTTTTGTTGACCTTTTTTTGCTTTTCAATTATTTTAGTCAACTATTTTATTAACTAAAATGACTTGTTTGGGAAAAAATATGATTCCAGTCAACCATTTTACATTCAAAAGTTGACCGCTATCGCAAATATGCAATTTTAAGTCACCCATTCCCCCAAAAATGGTTGACCGCCATCGCAAATACTCAAATTCCAGTCACCACATCCATCAAAAATGGTTGACCGTAATATAGAAAATTAGAATCTAAGTCACCTAAGACCAAAATATAGAAAAACACCGGGAACATTCCTGTTCCCGATGTTGTAATAATCTTGTTTCCAAAAACTAACGTTTGGAGAACTGTGGTGCAGGACGAGCTTTCTTCAAGCCGTATTTCTTTCTTTCCTTCATACGTGAATCACGAGTAAGGAATCCGGCCTTTTTAAGAATCGGTCTGAAATCAGCATCTGCCTCATTCAAAGCACGAGCGATACCATGACGGATAGCGCCTGCCTGACCTGTGAAACCGCCACCTTTAACAGTAACCTTTACATCGTATTTGTCAGCAGTGTTTGTAGCTTCCAAAGGCTGACGAGCGATGATTTTCAAAGTCTCAAGACCAAAATAATCGTCAATATCTTTTTTATTAATTGTCACTTTACCGGTACCTGGTGTAAGGTATACACGAGCGATACTGGATTTTCTTCTTCCTGTTCCGTAAAATGTTGAACTAGCCAATGTTATCTCTCCTTTCTACACCTCATTAAATGTCCAATGTTTCCGGTTTCTGTGCTGCATGGTTGTGCTCCGGTCCTGCATATACGTGCAGTTTCTTAAGCATCTGGCGTCCCAAAGGTCCCTTTGGAAGCATACCCTTTACAGCGTGAGTAATTACAAATTCCGGTTTCTTCTGCATCATTTCTCTCAATGTAGCTTCTTTCATTCCGCCTACATATTCAGAGTGATGATAGTAAATCTTCTGATCCAGTTTCTTACCTGTAACCTGAATCTTCTCTGCATTTACTACGATTACATAATCGCCTGTGTCAATGTGCGGTGTGTAAGTTGGTTTGTTTTTACCTCTTAATACATTCGCAACTTCTGATGCGAGACGTCCCAAAGTTTTTCCTTCAGCGTCTACAACATACCATTTTCTTTCCACTGTGGATGGACTTGCCATAAAACTTTTCATCCTTGGAATCCTCCTTATTTAGTTCTTGCTTACTAGGTTTTGCAATACAAAACTGGTTCGGCTGTTTTCCTTGTTACATGCGTATTCTCGTTACCGGGGCATGGAACGACAAAACACGCCATACTCGTATAGTATACGATACCAAAGTGCCTCTGTCAAGATTTTTTTCTTGACGCAGACCATTTCTTAAAGCCATAATAAAAACAGCATAAAAAAATGAAATAAATGCAACACTTTGACACCAAAATCAATCTAATTATTAGCTGTGAGGGATTTCACAGAGAACTGTATACAGTATATTCGCACAAATGTGCAGATTGGAGGCACCCGTGACAAAGACAGACTGGATTTTCGTACAGCAGGCAAAAAAGGGCGATTCCCATGCTTTTGCCAGACTTTACGAAATCTATTACAAAGACTTATACCATTTTGCCCTTTATTATACGAAGGACAGTATAACCGCCGAGGACGCCGTCAGTTCAGCCGTTTTAAAAGCATTTGAGCAATTACATAAACTGCGGAAAAATGACGCGTTCAAGAGCTGGCTGTTCCAGATTACGGCAAACGAATGTAAAAAATTATTAAAACAAAAATCCATTTATTTGAGCGATGCGTCATGGCAGGAACCGGCTGCCGCCGAAGATGGCTACCTGGCACCGGAAATTCAAGACGAACTTTCGCAGCTTAGTGAGCCGGAACGGCGCGTCATCACCTTATCCGTGTTTGGCGGCTATACCAGCAGAGAAATCGCGGGCATCCTAAAAAAACGGGAAGGCTCCATCCGTTCCATCAAAAGCCGGGCACTTGCAAAACTCCGCGAGAAAAATGCGGACTTATAAACATAAGGAGGTCAATTATGAGCGATAAAAATTTTGAAGAAAAACTCAAACAGCATTGGCGCGAAGAAGCGGATTCCATTCCGGTTCCGGATTCTCTGCACCCTGCAAAAATAGAAGAAATGATAGATAAAAAAATGGAAGTTCCTAAAAAACGCACCCACAAAAAATTGTATGCCGGCATTACTGCGGCAGCTGCTTGTCTTGCGCTTCTTATTGCCGGCACAGCCTATTACTTTAACACCGGACGGCAATCAGAAAAAGGAACCCCTGTTGCCAATTCGAAGCCAACCACCTCGGACCGACACGAGTTTGTCGGCAATACCAGTTATTCAGAAATTTATAGCCTGATTCAAAAATATCATGACAAGCAATCCATGTCCGATATTGCCGCAGAAGATTCAGCATCCACCGGAGCAAAATCCTCGACAGGAGCTGAAGACACAACAGCCACCCACGACTATTCAGAAACGGATCTTCAAGTAAAAGATGTCATGGAAGGCGACATCGTCAAAACAGACGGTTCCTTTATCTATACCATGTTAAATAACAACAATTGTGCCAAAATCCGCATATATTCTGTGGAGGGAAAAACTATAGAATTAGTTAAGCAATTTACCCTAAAAAAAAGATGGGTAGAGGAATTGTATTTAGAAAACAGTAAATTAATTATACTTTCCTCAGACAGCATTGAAGATAATTCAAATGCCACTTGCGGCGTTGCTGATGATTGCATTACTTTGAATGAAACCACCTATATAGATATTTACGATGTCAGTACACCGCAAAATGCAAAAAAAATCAAAAGCCTGTCGCAAAGCGGAATATATAAAACTTCCCGCTTTACAAATGGATATCTCTACACCTTTTCTTTCCACCTAATTATGGGTGAATGCAAAAATGAAAAAGAGATATCTGAATATATTCCTTCCGTAAACGGCAAGACAATGAAGGAAAATAAGATACAAAAAATTGTGGATGACCCTGTAAATAGTTATGTTGTCATGACAAGTGTAAATCTTGCCAAACCGGATGATTTCTCCGACACCGCAGCCGTGCTCTCGGATTACACCACGTACTACATGAGCACATCCCATTTATACCTTGCCAACACCATTTACGAACAATTTTTATGGAACAGCAGCACAAAAACCGCCATCAGCAAATTTGAATATAAAGACGGTGCATTTTCCTACCAAACAACCAAAAAGGTAAAAGGCCAAATTAATGATTCCTATTATATGCATGAATATAAAGGAAATTTTGCTTTTGTCTACACCGACTGGAG
>ENA-ORLY01004257-ORLY01004257.1-human-gut-metagenome-genome-assembly--contig:-NODE-4257-length-10486-cov-2.768181_pt1 | contig 10486 bp, 11 predicted proteins | sample MGYA00243071_ERZ508832 | MGnify/ENA primary metagenome ERZ508832 (study PRJEB26277, sample SAMN04329777) | human gut metagenome | biome: human-associated habitat | host: Homo sapiens | place: USA...
GACGCTTTCTCAACAAGTACCTCTTCCCATCTCGATATAGGTTCATCCGGAAATTTTTGCGGGTGTTTCTTCTTGAGTTTCGCTGTTATTGTTTTTTTTTGTTACGATGGCTTTGAAGGTGCCGCCGGTGATGGCGCCGCCCTTTATCACGACAATGTTTTCACCCGCGGCATCCTCTGCCGCCAGCTTCCACAGGGCGTTGCTCTTATCGAACTTGTGAACGGCATTGGGATTGCTGTCAATCAGCGTCAGCCCGCCATTCTCTATGACATGGATCAAGTTGCTGACCCCGCTGGTTGTTTTCAGTAAGTGGCCGTTCAGATCGATGGTCACCGGTCTACTCACCGCCATAAAGGCGGTGATCTCAATATCCCCAGTCAAGCGAATGACCGCGGCATCGGAAGCCAGAGCATCAGACAGGTTTTTTGAATCGGCTACCTCCAAAAAGGTAGTCAGTTGCAAGGTGCTTTCCTTCTGGATATTATAATCTGCCAGAGTGCAGCCGTTCTCCAAAAATCTGCTGCCAAAATACAGGCATTTCCCATCTACCGAAACACCCGTGTTCTGGATCTTCTGCTTGACATTATCGATGTTGTCGCCGATTTCCACCTCCAATGTCAGCGGCTCCTGCCACCCAAGGTCGCTACCGTCCGCATAGATCTGCATAGCATGGGCGGTGGCGAGCAGCATGGCCAGGGCCAGCAGTACGGCTGATATCCTCTTTTTCATTGTTCGGCACCTCCTTACTGTGTCGATGCGGGTTGCTTTCCTCCTCTTTTTAATTATACATCACTCCCGACCGAAATGCCATTGGCAGGTTTGCCCGGAAATGACGCGGCTTTATGAGCAATATGGCACAAGGGGCAGAAAAGCCGCCCGTGGGCGGCTTTTCTGGGATGCTTAGGACCCCAGCAGGGTGACGGTGATGGTGAAGGTCTGGCCGCGGCCGGTACGGCTGGCCCGGTACAGGCTTATTTCCACGGTATCGCCGGGCTTGTGCTGTGCCAGGATATCGCTGCAATCGGCACGGCTGGTGATGGCCCAGCCATCAATGGAGGTGATGATATCACCGACCTCGGCGCCCTGACGGCCTACATCGCTGTCCTCATTGATGGACATGATGCGCAGACCCGCCGGGATGCCGTAATAATTGGCTTCATTGCTGCCTACTTCCACCACGGTGATGCCCAGCTGTGCCCGACCGGTCACCCGGCCGTGCTGCATTAAATCGTCCAGAATGGGCAGGGCGGTATTGATGGGGATGGAGAAGCCGATGCCCTCGTAGCCTTCCTCCACCAGCTTGCTGGAGGTGATGCCCACCACCTGGCCGTAGGTATTGATGAGGGGGCCGCCGCTGTTGCCGGGATTGATGGCGGCATCCGCCTGGATGCAGACCATGGTGTAGCACAGCTAGGTCGAGATATAGATCAACACCGCCGAAATGTAGCCGACGGTTTGGGTGGAGGCCAGCGCCAGACCGCCGGGATTGCCGATGGCGACCACCATTTCGCCGACCTCCAGCTCATCGCTGTTGCCGAAGGTTGCCGCGACCAGCCCCTCGGGCGGGTTCTGCATTTTAAGCAGAGCCAGGTCGCTCTGGTTATCCGCCCCAATGACGGTGGCATCATAGCTATCGCCATTTTGCAGAACGACCTCGAACTTTTCGCCGCCGCTGACCACATGGGCATTGGTGATGATGTAGCCGTTTTCCGAAAGGATGATGCCGCTGCCCTGCGCGGTGGCGCTGCTGCCGTAGGTGATGATTCCCACTACCGAGGGGGCGCACTTTTTATAGATGCCGGCGGGAGTCAAAAGGCCGTCTTCGGTGGTATCCGGCACATTATCCTCCGGCTTGTTCTGCTGGTCGATCTCCGGCAGGTGCTCCAGCTCATTGCCGATGGAGGAATCCTGATCCGGCTGCGGGGCAGGCTTGCTGCCCCAGACGGAGGCCCCGACGCACAGCGCCCCCACCAGCAGGATGACCACCCCCATGGCGATGAGGAAGTATTTCAGGCCGCTGCTTTTCCGGGCGCGGGCGGGGCTTTGGCCGTAGTTGCCCCGGTAATCCTGGTAATCCCAGTGGTAGTTGCTGTCATTGCTGCGGTTTCTCATGCTGTTTCTCCTCCCGGCCGGCAGCGGGGGCCGCCGGCAATGTGGTAAAGCTGGCATCTACCATAGGGGCTTTGCGGTTGACGCCTTTTTTGTAGTGGGCGGGGTCGGCCTTGAGGCCGAATACAAACTCGGTGTATTCCCCGGGCTGGCTGCGGACGAAAATCTCGCCCTCGTGGACATTCATAATGGTGCGGCAGATGGAAAGCCCCAGGCCCACGCCGCTTTTATCCAGGCTGCGGCTGCGGTCGGTCTTATAGAACCGGTCGAAGAGCCGCGGGATCTCCTCCGGCAGGACGCCGGAGCCGGTATTGCGTACCGCTACCATGATATTCTCGCCCTCGGTATAAAAGTCGAAGGAAAGGGTGCCGCCCTCATTGACGAATTTGACGGCGTTATCGATGAGATTATACACCACCTGCTGGATGAGGTCGGCATCGGCCAGCACCCAGTAGCGGTCGGTATCCAGTCCCTCCACCTCGATGTGCTTTTCCTCCAGCCGCTGCTCGAAGCCCAGCAGGGTATTGGTGACAAGGGAGGTGATCTCCACTTCGGTGGGCTGGATGGTGCGCTCGCCGGCCTCGATCTGGCTGAGGGTGAGCATATTGCGCACCAGGCGGGAAAGGCGCTGGACCTCACTGGAGACAATGCGCAGATAGTGGTTCTGCCGCTCCGGCGGGATGGTGCCATCCAGGATACCATCGACAAAGCCGCCGATGGTGGTCATGGGGGTTTTTAATTCGTGGCTGACATTGGCGGTAAAGCTGCGGCGCACCGATTCGGTGAGGGCCAGCTCGGTGGCCATGTTATTGAAGGCGGAGGCCAGCCGCCCGATCTCATCATCGCCCTCCACCGGCACCCGGACCGAGAAATCGCCCTTGGCGAAGGCACGGGTAGCGGCGGCCATCTGCCGCAGGGGGTTCACCAGGCTGGTGGTGACAAAATAAATGACGATAAAGCTGACCACCAGCACCACGATGGCCGCGATGAGGAACATCTGGAGCATATCGCCGGCCAGGGCACGGTTGGCAGCCCGGGCGGTGGCCATGACGGCACCCACCAGAAGGCCGTTTTCATCCACCACGGGGGTGGCCACGGCGTACTGGGGGTCTTCCCCGGTGCCGGCCATGACCACGGAGCCCTGATAGCTGCCGGTTTTGGAGAGGCTATCCAGGACAGCCTGCGGCACCGACTGGGGGATGGCGCTCTCGGTAGTATGGGCCATAATGAGGATATTGCCCTTGTTATCGGAAAGGTAGATGTCGGCCTCGATGGCGGAGCCCAGCACGGCATACACCGGCTGCAGGGTATCGCTGCTGACATAGCGGTACTCGTGGGCGGCGTAATTTTCCATGGTGAGGCGGGCGGCCTGGGTCACATTTTTCTCCAGCAGGCTGATTTTTTCCTCCCGCAGGTAGTCATTGGCCAGCACCATAAAGATGGAGCCGACCAATACCATACTGAGCAGAATGATGGCGCAGCACACCGAATAGTACTTGCCCATCAGGGTTTTCTGCGAAGTTTTCATTCTTATTCCTTGACCTCGAACTTATAGCCGACGCCCCAAACGGTCTTGAGGCTCCACTGATCGCTGACGCCTTCCAGCTTTTCACGCAGGCGCTTGATGTGGACATCGACGGTGCGGCTGTCGCCGTAGTACTCAAAGCCCCAGACCTCATCCAGAAGCTGATCGCGGGTGAATACGCGGTTGGGGTGGCTGGCCAGGTGGAACAGGAGCTCCAGCTCCTTGGGCGGGGCATCCACGACCTTGCCATCCACCTTGAGCTCGTAGCGGGTCATATTGACGGTGAGCTTATCGTAGCTGACCTCCTTGACCTCGCCTTCGGCGGTGCCGGCGGGGCTGCTGCGGCGCAGCACGGCCTTGATGCGGGCCACGATCTCCTTGGTATCGAAGGGCTTGACAACATAGTCATCGGCGCCCAGCTCCAGGCCCAGCACCTTATCGAAGGTCTCGCCCTTGGCGGTGAGCATGATGATGGGGCAATCGCTCTTTTGGCGGATCTGCCGGCAAACCTGCCAGCCATCCAGCTTGGGCATCATGATATCCAGGAGGATAAGAGAGGGCTTTTCGCTCTCGAACTTGGCCACGGCTTCTTCGCCATCGTGGGCCATTACCACCTCGAAGCCCTCCTTTTCCAGGTACAGGCGCAGCAGCTCGCAGATATTCAGGTCGTCATCGGCTACCAGGATCTTGTCCATCATTGCTATTTCCTCCTTACAGGTCATAGTATTCTAATTTATATTATAGCACCGGCGGAGTCTTTTGCATAGCGCCGAATGTGGCAATTTTGTTAAAAAATTGTGAGGAGGGCGGACGCTGGCAAGGAACAGGCGTCACCGCCCTAAAATTTTCCGTTGCCCACCTGCGGCGCCCATGGTAAAATGATAGAAAACCTGCCGCAGCGGCAAAAACATACAGGAGAAAACGCCATGAAAAAGATGCTATCACTCGCAATCGCTTTGGCACTTTGCTTTAGCCTTTGCGCCTGCGTCGGCAACGCCCCGCAGGGAAAGTCCGCATTGGACTGGGACGCAATGCAGGAGGAACTGCAGGCCTCCTCGGAGGTTCTGACCGCGCAGCTGACCAACTTTGCCTTTTACTCTGGAGATATCCTGGGGAGCTCCGCCTATCCGTTGGAGGACCGGCAGATCCATCTTTTTATTTTGAGTACGGTAATGTTCATGGAGGAGGAGAAATACCTGTACCATGATTTTGTCACCATGGATGATGAGGGGTGTTACCACTTTCCAAAAGAAAAGATACAGCAGATGGCCGAGGAGGTGTTTGATATTCCGGATTATGAGTTTGGTGAAGATACCTATGTTCCCGAAACCGGGGAGTATGTGTTCTGGTCCGGCTTTGGATGGGGGAATACTCCGGTGTGCAGGAACACGGAGGTTCAAATTGATCGGGAAAAATCCGAGGTAAGCGTCAGTTACGAACTGCACGGCAATGTATATTATGAAAATCCCTATAAAATTGGGGACTTCCGGACCCGTTTCTCCGTAATGACACGGCCGGACGGCAGCTTCTTCCTGCATTATCTGGATACCGTTTCCCTCTGATGAGGCAGGTCACACCCCCAGCAGCAAGCGGACCGCAAGGGCACTGACCAGCGCCGCGGTCAGATCCCCGGTGAGGGCAGCGGCCATGGTGTGGCGGGTACGGCGGATCCCCACCGCGCCGTAGTAGACCGCGATAGCGTAGAAGGTGGTCTCTGAGGCGGCGGCCAGCACACTGCCTACCCGCCCGATGAAGCTATCCGGGCCGTATTCCCCCAGCAGCTGGTGCAGCAGGGCGGTACCGCCGCTGCCGGAGACCGGCCGCAGCAGGGCCAATGGCAGTACCTCCGCCGGGAAGCCGATAAGCTGAGTCACGGGGCGAAGGAAGCCGGTGAGGACATCCAGGGCGCCGCTGTGGCAGAACATGGTGACCACCGTAAGCAGGCAGACCAAGGCCGGGGTGATGGAGGCGGCGGTTTTGAGCCCCTCTTTGGCTCCCTGCAAAAAGCAATCGAACACATCCACGCCGGAGCAGAGGCCCCAGCTGAACAGGCCGGTGATGAGCAGCGGGATGAACCAGGCGCTGAATGACATGGAATGCCCTCCCTTTTGATGAAATTCGCGGATGGGGTGAAGGGCGCCCGCAGAGCGCTCCGGCTGGGCCGGAGCCGGCGGCCGAAGGCCGCCGAAACCGCCCGGAAGGGCGGTTTGCCCTGCGGGCGTCCACCCCCTGCACGGGCCTGCCTTTATTCCGGCCGGCGGGACTTCCCGCGCAGCAGGCGGTCCAGCAGCAGGACCACGGCCAGGGACGAAAGCCCGGTGAGCCATACCGCCGGCAGGATCTCCATGGGGGCGGCGGAGCCGGCCTGCTGCCGCAGCACGGCGCCGGTGGTGGGGATGAGCTGGAGGGAGGCGGTTTTCATAGCTACAATGGTGACCATGGCATTGCTGGCGCTGTCCTTATGGGGGTTCAACTTTTGCAGCTCCCGCATAGCGACAAGGCCCAAGGGAGTGGCGGCATTGCCCAGGCCCAGCAGATTGGCGGAAAGATTCATGCAGATAGCCTGCATGGCGGGGCTGCCCTGCGGCACCGTGGGGAACAGTCGCCGGGTGAGGGGATGCAGCAGCCGGGCCAGCGCTTCCGTAAGGCGGCAGCGGCGGGCAATCTCCATCAGGCCGCTCCACAGGCACAGCATGCCGGTTAGGGTAATGACCAGAGTTACTGCTTCCCCGCAGCCGGAAAGCGCCGCGGCGGAAAGGGCCTCCATCCGGCCGGTGAAGGCCGCGGTGACGACCGAAAAAATGAGCAGGGCGGTAAGGATACCATTCAGCATGGGCAGGGCTCCCTTCTTCGATTTGGCGGGAATAGAGATGAATTATCAACATCTTTTTCTCCTTACGGGAGCGTATTGCGCTAATGTTTTCCTTTTTTGATGTGTTTTATCGAATTATGTAAAATAACGGAATCTGTGCGCATTTTATCAATTTTAGCAACAATAACCAAAAAAGCGGCAAATTAGGGGCGAAAATTATCCACAAGATTTGCGAAATTGTGCTAATTACCTCTTGAATTTCATGGAAAATAATAGTACACTTAGTAGCAAGGTAGAGAAAAAGCGAGAATATTAGAAGATATTGTAAACTGCCAGCAAACCACCTAACTTTATTAAGGAGGAACCTGTACCATGAAATCCACCGGCATCGTAAGAAAAGTTGACAACCTCGGCCGTATCGTTCTCCCTGTAGAGCTTCGCCGCACCCTCGGCATCGACATCCACAGTGATGTTGAAATTTATGTAGACGGTGATCAGGTCATTCTTAAGAAGTACCTGCCCTGCTGCATTTTCTGCGGCTCCAAGGAAGAGCTGGCTACCTATGACGACAAGTATGTCTGCCGCAGCTGCCGCACCAAGCTGGGCAAGCTGTAATTCCCAAACCACAAAAGACAAGCGAAGCCCCTGCCGTATGGCGGGGGCTTTCTTTTTTGCGGCGGCCCGGCGGCGAGGGCGGGGCCTTTTTTGCAAAGGTATAAACTGAGCGCCTACCCGACGGAGGCTAATTTGTGGGCGTCTGGCGGCGGCGCACTGATTTTGCAGAGTGCAAGACCCGTACAGTTCGCCGCCGGGGCGTTTGATGACATAGTTTGCGCCAACAACCCCTCCGTCAGCCGATCGGCTGACACCTCCCCTTACACAGGGGAGGCTTTTGGATGGTGCAGTATCACACTCCTTACACTGGGGAGGCTTTAGGGGAACGCGAAAGGCCCCCTTTCCCGGTGGGAAAGGGGGCCGTATTGGGGATGGGGCATTATTCGCCGGCGGGTTTTACCGGGGCGTTCTTGGTGACGGTGAGGGAAACGGTATCCTCCAGCACGGCATCGGCGGGCAGCAGCTTGGCCATGACGACATAGCGGTAGTCATTGGGATAGTGCAGCTTGGTATCATCCGCCAGACGGTAGGTGCAGGTGGAGAGGGTGAGGATCTTATCGTTGCTGGTCACTTCCACATCATAATCGTAGAAGGAAAGATCCTGGGCCTTTTTGATGAGGCTATTGAAGGTGGCATCGGCGGGGTTGGGGTTGATGTAGTCGAACTTGATATCGGTGTAGAATACCGCAAATACCTGCCAGACCATGTCCTCTTCGATGGTGGAGTAGTAGATATAAGGATGGGTCTTGGCAAATTCCTCGTCCTGATACTTCAGCAGCTGAGCGAACTTGGGGCCATTTGCGTGGTTCTGATAATCGGTCAGCAGGGCATTTTCGGCCCGGCCCAGATTGTGGCCGTAGATGACGGTATTCTTCGAGATGGTGGAGCGATTGCCGCTGGTGCAGCGGAAATCGGCATAGTAGCAGCCGTCGTTATCGTTCTCACCATTGGCATTGCGGCGCAGGTAGTACTTGTTATCATCGTTATAATTGACCTTGACCACCACATCATTGACGGTGGTGCCATCAATATACAGCCAGCCGATGGTATCCTTGTTCTTCTGCTGCATGGCCAGCGTATTTTCCAGCATGGTCTTTTGCAGCTCCTTGAGGATCTCCTCCTTGGAGGGCTCATCGGGATTGGGGTTATCAGGATCGGTGGGGGTAGTGGGATTGCTGGGATCGGTCGGATCGGTGGGGTCGCTGGGGTCTTTGCCGCAGGCGGCAAAGGCAAATACCAAGCAGAGTGCCAGCAGCAGGGCCAGCAGGCGTGTTGTCGTTTTCATAATGTTCCTCGTGCCTTTTCTTGTAAATTGGCCCCGGCGGGGGCTTTGTTCCGCATCATTTTACACCATGGCGGCGGCGGTTGTCAATGAACGGGCGGGCAGAACGGGGGACTTTGCAAAAAAGTTCGGATTCTGTTTACAAATAGGGGAAAAATAACTATACTAAGGGAGGGGAGTTTGCCTCCCCCAATTTAACTGCAAGGAGATAATAAATTATGCTGATTACAAAAGATATGGGCATCATGGAGATCGTACAGAAATATCCTGCTACTGTAGAGGTACTGCAGCGCTTCGGCATGGGGTGCATCGGCTGCGCCGCCGACCTCTTTGAGAACATTGAGCAGGGTGCCCTGGCCCATGGCATTGATGTGCCTGCCTTGATGGAGGCGCTGAACAAGGCAGCCGAGGGCTGAGGAGAAGCGTTACCGAGAGCCGACGCCCGCAGGGCGTTCCGTCCCCGTGGGGACGGAACCGGCGGCGCAGCCGCCGCAGCCGCCTCCGGCGGCTGACCCTGCGGGCGTATCTATCACCCTGCACAGACCCCTGATAAAAATGTTTCATGTGAAACATTTGTTCTCGATAAAAGCATGACAGAACAAGGAGGCACCCCATGCAGAAAGAACTGATCCATGCAGGCCCCCTGCTGAACGAGCAGGGCGAGCTGTGCGAAGCGGGCTATGCCCGCCGTCTCATCAAGGCATACGACCGCCGGGCGATCAAGGCGGCGGCCCACCGCATCAAGGAATGGGACTACTACCTGATCATGAACGGAAGGTGGGGTGTGGCGCTGACCATAGACGACAACAGCTACATGGGACTGCTGGGCTTCTCGCTGCTGGATTTTAGTCGGCCGTGGGAACACACCTGCAATATCATCTATCCTTTCCCTGGCGGAAAGACCGGTTTCCCTGCCAGCAGCGCCGAGGGAGATGTGGCGGTGAAGCGCAAAAACGCTGATTTCTGCTTTAAGGTGCTGCCGGACGGTACCCGGAAGCTGACGGCCTGGGTGCAGAATTTTATGAATAAAAAGCCGATCGCGGCGGAATTTACCCTGACGGAAGAGCCGGAGGATTCCATGGTGATTGTCACCCCCTTTGCGGAGGATAAGAAGGCCTTTTACTACAACCAGAAGATCAACTGCATGAGAGCCGCCGGCCGGGTGGAATTTGACGGGCAGGTGATCGAATTTGACCCCGAGGAAAGCTATGCCACGCTGGACTGGGGGCGGGGCGTGTGGACCTACAAAAACACCTGGTACTGGGGCAGCGGCAACGGCACAGTGGAGGGCAGACCCTTTGGCTTTAATATCGGGTATGGCTTTGGCGATACCAGTGCCGCCAGCGAGAATATGCTGTTCTACGATGGCACGGCGCACAAGCTGGAGCAGCTGACCTTCCTGATCCCGCAGAAGGACGGCAAGGACGACTTTATGAGCCCGTGGAAATTCACCAGCAGCGATGGGCGGTTTGAGATGGACTTTACCCCGGTGCTGGACCGTGCGAGCTGCACCAATGTAGGTATTATTTGCAGCGACCAGCATCAGGTGTTCGGCTACTTTAACGGCACGGCGAGGCTGGATGACGGTACGGTGCTGAAGATTGAGAATCTGCTGGGCTTTGCCGAAAAGGTGCACAATAAGTGGTAATAATAAAAAGGGCAGATTTATTGAAAATCTGCCCTTTAGCTTAATAGTTTAAGACTTTTATTTTAGAAGGGAAAGCCCCAACTCCGGTTCCAATTCCCGAATTGTCTTCAATGACCTCGATTAACCCCATTTTTTCTAATGAACGCAATGTGCGAATTGTGCAGTCACCGCCTTGAGTGTATACCATACCATTTTGGGCTTCTATTGTACTTACTGCAGCTTGGTAATCTCTTTTTTTGACCTTCTTCAAATCAATGTGCTGCTTTCTTGCTTCATCTATTTGCCTTTTGCAATACTCCATGGTCTCTTCTTGTAAAGGAGTGAGCTTTTTCATAATATGTCCTCCGGTACAAATGATTGTTTTAGCAGGGCTATTTTATCACTATTTTTAGCACATTTCAACCAAATTCTTCTTAAAGAATGGCAGCTTAAACCCTATGCACTTTTCCCTTGACAGTCACCCCCGTTGGCGGTAGTATATATAAGTAAAAATAT
>ENA-ORLY01004258-ORLY01004258.1-human-gut-metagenome-genome-assembly--contig:-NODE-4258-length-10484-cov-2.145671_pt1 | contig 10484 bp, 7 predicted proteins | sample MGYA00243071_ERZ508832 | MGnify/ENA primary metagenome ERZ508832 (study PRJEB26277, sample SAMN04329777) | human gut metagenome | biome: human-associated habitat | host: Homo sapiens | place: USA...
GAAATCATCAGCACAGCACGAAGACGGATGCGTACGGCCTCATCTATTGCAAAACCTATATTGCGGCTTTGCTGCAAAAGCGATTTCATCAGTGCCGTGAGCAAAATAGAATTGATAGACACTATTCCAAACAAGATGATAAACCCAATACCCGCCGAAATACCGAACGGAATGCCTGCCACCCAAAGCGAAATAAATCCCCCGATAAAAGCATAGGGCATAGTGCTTGCGGCAATCAGCGTATCTTTGACTGTGCCGAAGTTCATATACAATAAAAAGAGAATCAGAAGCAAAACGGCCGGAACAACTACCGCAAGACGTTTGGTGGCTCGCTGCTGGCTTTCAAATTCGCCTGCCCATTGTATCTTGCTGCCTTCAGGCAAATGCACCAACCTTTCAACTTTGGCTTGCGCCTCATCTATGGTCGACCCGAGGTCCCTGTCCCGAATGGAAAAACCTATCCCCACATACCGGCTGCTTCCTTCACGATAAATAAACGCAGGTCCTGTCACAAACTTAATGTCCGCAATTTCCTTGAGGGGAACCTGCTTGCCATCCATTGTCGGAATAAGAATATCACCTATTTTCTGCTCATCGTTGCGGAACTGCTGTTCAAAACGGAGCATCACGTCAAAGGTACGCTCATTTTCGTAAAACACAGTTGCAGCTTTCCCACCGATAGCCATTTCGATAACCGCCTGGGCATCTGCCATAGACACGGCATATTGGGCCATTTTCGACTCAAGGGGTTTAATCTGCAATTCCGGCAGACCGATTGAGCGGAATACATTTACATCCTCCACCCCTCGGACACCTTTAATGACTCCGGCAACACTATCGGCAGCAGCCTCCAATGTATACAGATCATTACCGAAGATTTTAATGACCAACGCACTTTTTACTCCGGCAACATACTCTTCTACATTGTCCTGAATAGGCTGCGAAAAAGCAAAAATAATTCCCGGATAAACAGCCAAAGAATCTTGCATCTGCTCAATCAGCTTCTCTTTGGACATCTTGCGCTTCCACTCGGATTCGGGTTTGAGCTCGGCGTGAAACTCAATGTTGAAAAAGCCCGTTGCATCTGTTCCATCATTGGGACGCCCTGTCTGTGTAAGAATAAAATCCACTTCCTCAAAACTTTGCAGTTTGGCTTTCATCTCTTTGGTTAGCCGCACGCTCTCTTCGAGATTGACACTGTTAGGCAAAGTGGCGCGAACATAAACCGCTCCCTCGTTCATACTCGGAATAAATTCCGTGCCCCAAAACATAAACCGAAACAGGGAGATACCGAATAAAAGTACGAATGCGGCAACGGTTGCTTTCCTATGACGCTTAGTGAAGTAATAAAACGAAATGAGCCATCCCTCCAATGCCTTTGCAGCCTTGTTGTTCCTCTCTCTTATCGGTCTTGAGAACAACACCTTGCACATAACAGGGACATAAGTAAGCGACAATAGCAAAGAGCCGAGAAGAGCATACCCAAGCGTAAAAGCCAGCGGAGAAAACATCTTTCCTTCCACTTTCTGAAACGAGAAAATAGGGAACAGCGCCACCACCAGAATAATCTGGGCAAAGAAAATATGAGAAGCAACCGAACCGGCACTCTTCTTTATAAGCCCGCTTTTGGCATAACGGCCGAAATACTTTCCCCTCTCCTGCGATTTTTGCAGGAGCGCAACGAAAACCACCTCTGTTATCACCAACGTACCCTCCAGCAACAGCCCGAAATCCAAAGCCCCCATCGAAATCAGATTGGCGGGCAGCCCTTGTATCCGAAGCATCGTAATTGCAAAAAGAAACGACAGAGGGATGACTGAAGCCACAATAACCGTGGTACGCCAGTTGAACAGAAACAAGAACACGATAAATGACACAAGCAGAACCCCCTCCAGCATATTTCCGATTACAGTGTGCACAGTAGCATCGACAAGCCGAGTTCTGTCCATAAAGGGCACTATCTTTATATCCTCAGGCAAAATTCTGTCGTTAAGTTCTGTGATTTTATCCTTAAGACGCGCGATGACTTCGCTCGGGTTCTCACCACGGAGCATTATCACGATGCCTTGTACCACATCATCATCGTAATTGAGCCCAACCTGCCCTTGGCGCGGTTTTGCAGATACGGATACCGTGGCAACTTCTTTAACCCGAATCGGCGAACTGCCTTTGGTGGTAATCAATAGGTTTTCAATATCCTCAACGCTTTCCAATAGTCCCAAACCACGGACCACATAGGCTTGCGCCCCCTTCTGTATTACATCGCCGCCCACATTGATATTGCTTCTCCCTACAGCCTCATAAACATCAAGAGGAGAAAAATCGTAATTGCCAAGTTCCACCGGATTTACACGAATTTCGTACATTTTCTCCTCGCCGCCGAAAGTAGCAATCGTTGCAATGCCCGGCACAGCCAAAAGCTCCCGTTGCACTACCCAGTCGTTAACGGCCGAAACCTCGCGGATGGGCAGGTCACTCTTAAGTATGTATCTGAAGATTTCCCCGGTGGCTCCACTTGGCGGTTCAATTGAAAGTTCCACGCCATCCGGCAGGCTCAACTCCTGTATACGGTTCGAAGCATACTGCTGAGCATAAAAATCATCTACACCGTCCTCAAATAGTACATTGACAACCGCCAGCCCGAATAAGGATGTGGAGCGCACATCCGTTTTCCGAGGAATGGTATTAAGCTGTTGCATTATGGGAAGCGTAACGAACTTCTCTACCTCTTCGGCACTGCGTCCGGGCCATTGGGCAATGATTTTCGCCCGCGTATTGGTCACATCGGGATAAGCCTCAATGGGAGTATTCTGGTAGCAGGCAATTCCCGCCACAAACAGAACTCCCGTCATAAAAAGGATAAACACATGATTCTTAAGGGAAAATCCTATGATGTTTTCTATGAACTTATGCATCGTTACTTCCCTTTTATTTCGTTATACATCAGCAGTTGGTTCTTTATAACGACCTCTTCACCCGCCTTAATTCCTTCGGTAATATAGGTAAAGTCATTATGCCGGGCGAAAGGGGTGATCTTCCGAATCCCGAAAGTCTTATCGCCAACAACTACATAGTAACCGTTATTGTCGAAAATCACCGCACTGCTCGGAACCGCTACCAGTTCCAAATTCGAATCATTGAACAATTTTACCACCACAGGCATTTCCGGTTTAAGCTTCAATGCCGGGTTAGGCAATGTGATTCGCACCTTCAATGCTTTGTCCTCGGAGTCGAAAACCTGTGAGAGGAAATCTATCTTACCCTTGAAAACCTCTGCTGGATAGGCCACGGATGTAATTTCAACGCATTGCCCCTCGTGTACAAATTGCAAATTTCCGGCATAGACATTCGCTACAACCCACACTGTCGATAAATCGGCCATCGAAAACAGCGGTCCGCCACTTTCCGGGAAAGAGGTTCCCGGATTGCAGTATTTCCCGATTACATAGCCGCTCATCGGGGCTTTTACGGAAAAGACGCCGTTATCCTGATTTTCGCCATAAAGAACAAAATCTGACTGCAACTTCCCGACTGTCGAACGAGCTTCGACAAGCTCTTTATCGGTTGCCATCCCGCTCTCGTGCAAGGACTCCACACCTTTAAGATTCTGTCGGGCCACGGCAAGTTCCGATTGCAAAGAACTCAATTCGACCGAACGTATATCTACCATCCTTTTACCTTTTTCTGCATAATCGCCAAGCGAAAAGTAGCTTTTCACGACTACACCGCTTACTAAAGGTGAATAGCTTATCGTACGGTCGGAATCAACAACTACTTTTCCGGCAAGGGTAAACTCCTTCTGCAACCGCTTCAACTCGGCTTTTGCTGTCAGCACTTCCTGCAAAAAAACGTCCGAAACGGTTTCCCGGGTCGGCAGACTGCTCCGGCTGTTCTCTCCGCAGCTTGCCAGCAACGGTAGTAAAAGATAAATTATTCTCTTCATCATTCGTTATTTTATAGTTTGTCCTATTGCAAATTGTAAGCGTTCAAATTGAAGCCTCAGCTCTTTCCGGCTCCGCAACAACACCTCTTTCGAAGCATGATAGCTATCCATGAAATCCATATACTCAACCATCGATATATTTTTCATCAACAGATTCTTTGTATACACATCCGGCATCTTGTCCATCTCGCTTTGTATGGAACGATTCACACCGTTCTCCTCAAGAAAAGAGTAAACGGCTTTGTAATTTTCCAGGCATTCAATAATTTCATTCCGTATATTATTCCGTTCCTGCAACACCAAAATTTCATTCTGCCTAAGTCTGAACCGTGCACTCCTTATAGCTCCTTTATTACGATTGAAAACCGGTAATTGCACTCCTATTCCCACACCGAAGAAGTTATCCCACACGCCTCCGGCACGGTCATACTTTACTCCCAAGCTAATGTCGGGTATCGCCAATGCCTTTTGATAAACGATATCTTTACGGTGATATTCAGCCCGCAGTACTGCCGCAGCCAAATCGGGACGGGATGCCAAAGCCGTTTCCATAAGCATGGCAGGATCCAATGTAAGAGGAGATGGAAAGTCAACCTGCTCCTCGGCAACGATCACCACGACCGAAGGTTCCAAAGCAAGCAAATTCTTTATGTTCTTTTGATGTGCATTATACTCGGTCCGTACCTCGTTCATTTCTCCGTTTACTGCAAACAGCGCCGTTTGCAGCCTCAACAGTTCATTTCCGGTTACATTCCCCGTTTGATACTGCGCCCGATATCCGGCAACAACCTTTTCGAGAAGAGTCTGCCGACTCTCGATAACCTTAAGCAGATTTTGTAGATATACAAGCTCGGCTATCGAGATATGAAGTTCCATTTTCAGACTTCGCAACAGCTCTTCAAACTGCCTTACGGTTATCTCCTTATCTATTTTTTCAACTTCCGCCAACTTTATCCTGCGCGCCGAAAGCGAAACCATCTGAGAGAGTTCGAGCGAAAACTGCTTGGGACTGGCAACCGCGCCTCCGTACTCATCAGTCCCCCGCCTCTTCCAAAAGTTGATATCACCGACGGATAATTCCGGATTGTCCCAAACTGTTGCTTCGGCAATGGCAGCATCGGCTATCGAAACATTCATCCGTTCGGCAATAAGTGCCAAGTTCTGTTTCAGAAACATAGCCTCTATCTGGTCGGAAGACAATCTAATTTGCCGAGCCGGTACAGATACACCAATAAAAGAGATAAAAACTATGAGCAGCAAACGTATCATAAACATTGTTTTTTGCGGGCAAAAATAGCCATAAGCATAGTCTTACATCATTAGAAAACACTTATAAATCAATTAGAAAATCATTAGAAACCCATCTCTTACAAAAAAATCATCTACCTTTGCAACATATGGCTAAAATACTTGTTATAGAAGATGAAAACCGTATGGCCGAATTGCTCAAACGCGGTTTGGAAGAGTCCGGGCGCACGGTTGGCACGGCGACCAATGGAGCGGAAGGGGGGAGAATGTTTGCCTACGAATAACAGGAGGTCGGCAGGTCAGACATATTGCTGCCCGGGGGCAGTGGGTTTGATTTATGCCGCGATATCCGACGGCAAAACGAAACTGTGCCTATACTGATACTTACCGCACTCGGTACGACAGACGACAAACTCGAAGGATTCGATTCGGGAGCGGATGACTATATGGTCAAACCTTTTGACTTCCGAGAACTGAATGCACGCATATCAATCCTACTGAAGCGCTGCCAAATACCGACAGTAGAGTGCATAGAATATGCAGACCTCAAGGTATATCTCAGGACAAAGTCCGTTTCGCGAAACGGACAGTCCATTATACTTACACCGAAAGAATACAACTTACTCCTCTTTTTTGTCCAAAACCCGGAAAGAATTCTAACCCGTACCGAAATAGCCGAAAAGGTATGGGACACCCATTTTGATACCGGAACAAACTTCATCGATGTTTATATAAACTATTTGCGAAAAAAGATAGACAAAAATTTCAACACCAAACTAATCCATACCAAACCGGGAATGGGATTCATATTCAGCTATGAAAATCCGTACTAAACTAACGCTCCGATATCTGTTTGTTACGGCATTACTTGTAATCGCCGTCTTCTTTGTGCTCGAAGATTTGCTCTTTCCACAAGCAGGCTACGATATGCTCCATATTCTAAATACACGCCTGCTTGCGGTATGGGCGGTTTCATTCGGGTTGTTGTTTGTCATCGGCTATTTCATGGCACGCAGCGTACTAAAACCAGTATCGGAAATTGTAAAACAAGTTGAAGCCATCACCGCTTCCAATCTCAGCAAGCGTGTGGAAGTAGAAGACCACAAAGACGAAATAGGAGAACTTGCCCGAACGTTCAACAAAACGCTGGACCGCCTTGAAGAATCATTTGAAGCCCAAAAGATGTTTATCAGTAATGTTTCGCACGAACTGCGGACTCCAATGGCTGCACTGATTGCCGAACTCGAACTTTCTCTTTACAAAGAGCGCTCAAGCGAAGATTATAAAAAAGTGGTTGAAAATGCGCTTTCCGATGCCCGTAATATTGAGAAACTATCCAACGGACTAATGGATTTGGCAAAGGCAAGCTACAATACAGAACAAATAAGCATGTCGGCAATACGTCTTGACGAAGTGCTATTGGATGCCAGTGCCATGGTGATGAAAGCCCACAGCGGCTATAATGTTGACTTAAGGTTTGAAGACGATACCGAAGATGACGGAATGGTCACTATTCGTGGTAACGACTATCTGCTTCGGACAGCATTTGTAAACCTTATCGAAAATAATTGCAAGTTCTCATCTGACCAAAGTTCAACGGTACAGATTTCGTTTTCCAAACATAAGGTACTTATCCGTTTCTCCGATACCGGCATCGGCATTCCCGAAGAAGATATGGAGCATCTGTTCGAACCTTTTTACAGAGGCAGGAACCGGGATTTCTCACAAGGAAACGGTATTGGAATGGCATTGGTAGAGAGAATAATCAAACTTCACAAAGGTGCAATTTCCGTTTATTCACACCATGACAAAGGTACGGTATTCACCCTTATTTTCGATTATCTTCAGTCTGACTGAATCTGTATTCGCACTGCGTGATATTAATAATGTCCCAGCATATATCATTTATGTTCAAAAATGCAGGAATAGGTATATTTTGTCCGTCAAAAGGCAAGACAGATAATAATTTTTGCCTTACATTTACAATGGGTTAAACACGGTTATCCCCACCGGAACGGATGGACGAACAACTACTTATTAATATACCAAACAAAAAAACATGAAAAAAAGTATCCTATTTATCACGAGTTTTTTCCTCTGCGTTTTCTGTCTGAAAAGTAATGCGCAACAAAGCAGGCCAGAGGTTACCTGGGAGAATATGGAAGGCGTCACAGTACCCATTCCGCCGCAAGTACACCCCCGGCTTTATGTACGCTCCGCCGATTTGCCCGATTTAAAGAAACGCATGGAACACCCGCATGTAAAGGAAGTTCTGGCTACCCTGAACAAATTGGGCAAAGACCGTACCCCCGAAGAAGAGGCAAAAGTCAAGGACAGAGGATTCCGCTACTACTTTGAAATGCGTGGCGTGACCAGCCGCGTACAGGTGCAGGCACTCGACTATCTGGTGTATGGCGACAAGAAACAGGCCAGAAGCGCCATTACCGCCATGCTGGACACGCTTCAGAACGTCAATTACGGAACAAAAGGCGATTTGTCGCGTGCCAGCGGTGTGATGCTCACCTGCGGTGCAATGGTATATGACTGGTGCTACGACCAGATGAAAGAATCCGAAAAGAAAGCTTACATAGAATCTTTCATCCGCATAGCCAAAACAATGGAATGCGGCTATCCCCCACGCAACAACGAACCGATTGCCGGGCACTCCAGCGAATGGATGATACTGCGGGACATGCTTTCTGCCGGCATAGCCATCTACGATGAATATCCGGACATGTACAACCATGTAATAAAGATGATGTTCAAGGATTATCTGCCTGTGCGAAACTACATCTACTCCGGACATAACTACCATCAGGGAACGAGCTACGTAAATGTACGTTTCAGCAACGACCTCTTCTCGCTCTGGATTCTGCAACGCATGGGCGCAGGAGCCATATACAACCCGGCGCAGCAGTTTGTCCTGTACGACTTCCTCTACCGCCGCCGTCCCGACGGGCAGGTAATGCCGGCCGGCGATACGAATCCCATCAGAAAAAACATACCGTCCTACTCACTGCCTGCCATGCTGGCTTCCAGCTTCTACAAAGACAGTTATCTGGCATACGAGTACGAACGCAAACCCAACATCGAACGCCACTGCCTCATCTTCGACATTCTGTGGAGAGACTTGGATTTGAAGGCCAAAGCTCCCGATGACCTGCCGCTGACACGCTATTCGGGAAGTCCTTTCGGCTGGATGATAGCCCGCACGGCATGGGACGAAAACAGCGTGATTGCCGAAATGAAGATAAACGAACAGTTTGTCGGCAACCACCAGCACTTGGACGGCGGCTCTTTCCAGCTCTATTACAAAGGCCCCCTTGCCATCGACGCGGGAGCCTATCAGGGAAGTTCCGGCGGATACAACAGCCCTCACAACAAGAATTTCTTCAAACGTACCATCGCACATAATTCGCTGCTGGTATATAATCCCGATGAAAAATTCGCCTGCTGGAACTATGGCGGAGGCGGCAAGACCGAATTTGCAACCAATGACGGCGGACAACGCATGCCTGGCGACCGCTGGGAAACCTGCCGCTCGTTCGAGCAATTGCTAAGCAAAGACTACACAACCGGCAAAGCCCTGGCGCACGGATTCGGGCCTGATGCCTGCAAGCCCGACTACTCCTATCTGAAAGGCGACATCACGCAAGCCTACACGGATAAAGTAAAAGAGGCGAAACGCTCCTTCGTCTTCCTGAACCTGCACACTGCCGAAGTGCCCGCCGCACTTATCGTATTTGACAAAGTTGTGTCTTCCGACCCCACATTCAAGAAATTCTGGCTGCTGCACAGCATTGAAGAACCTACGATAGAAGGCAACCGTTTCATTGTCCGGCGCACCAAAAACGGTGATACCGGAATGTTGCAGAACCATGTATTATTGCCCGAAACCGAAAATGCACAGATAGAAAAGGTGGGCGGCAAAGGAAAAGAATTCTGGGTATTCGGAACCAACTACCCGAACGACGCACTGCCCAACCGCCCCGATGATGCCAACGAACGGGGAGCATGGCGTGTGGAAGTGTCGCCTGCCGCACCTGCCACCGAAGACTGCTTCCTGAACGTAATGCAGGTTGCGGACAACACCTGCAAACGGATGCACGACGTGAAACGCATTGATGCGGAGAAAGTGGTAGGCGTACAGATAGCCGACCGGGTCGTTACTTTCAGCAGAGACAGTCGGCCTCTGTCCGGCAAAATCGATATGAAAGTAGACGGAAACGCTGCCATGAAATTTGTCATCACCGACCTCATTCCGGGAACATGGCAAATAAAGAAAGACGGGAAGGTATATATCCCCGCCATGGAAGTACGTTCGGACGACGGCATCCTTTCTTTTGAAGGCACTGCCGGTCATTACGAATTTCTGCGCTAAACGGATATTCTAAATAATCTGCCTGGCTATCCAGGCACAGGCTTCGGCATCGGCCAGCGCATGGTGATGTTGCTCTAACCGGTAACCGCACCATGCCGCTACCGTATGCAGCTGATAATCGGGCAGTCCCTTAATGGCACGGCGTGATGCCTGCAAAGTACAACGGAAATCATAATCGGGATAATCCATGCCGTACATGCGGAATACCGCTTTCAGGCAACTCTCATCGAACGCTTTATTATGCGCCACTAACGTCAGTCCCTCGATGCGTGGTGCTATTTCCTGCCATACGGCCGGAAAGACAGGCGACCGGGACGTATCCGCCAGCGTCAGGCCGTGCACACGGGTATTCCAATAAGTATAATACTCCGGTTCGGGACGAATCAGACTGTAATAGCTGTCTGCAATTTCTCCATTCCGCACAATGACTACACCGACACTGCATACACTGGTGCGCTGTTCATTGGCCGTTTCAAAATCTATAGCGGCAAAATTCTCCATGAAGCGATTCTTTTACGATATTTCCAAAATATTTTAAAAAAGTTTCAATCAACTGTAAACCAAAATATTAAACATCTGTTTATAGGGCTTTCCGAACATAGGAAAAGTACCGAAAGCGCTTTAAAAACACCAGTCCGTTCCAGCATGATGTAAATACTCACTGTGATCACAAAAATATATGATTATAAAGTAACAAACATATTAAACAAAAAAGATATTTGTTCAACACAACAAGACCCAATGTTATCACTCTAACATAAAGAGAAGTATACATTATCGTTACGTACATCCTTTGTTTTTAGTTTTATATTCTCTAAACAAATTTTTATTTTAATATGTACTAAATAATGAAATATAACCATTGACATTTATACAAGTTATGATATTCTATTATTATAGTGTATCTTATTT
>ENA-ORLY01004268-ORLY01004268.1-human-gut-metagenome-genome-assembly--contig:-NODE-4268-length-10471-cov-2.529825_pt1 | contig 10471 bp, 7 predicted proteins | sample MGYA00243071_ERZ508832 | MGnify/ENA primary metagenome ERZ508832 (study PRJEB26277, sample SAMN04329777) | human gut metagenome | biome: human-associated habitat | host: Homo sapiens | place: USA...
CAAGATATATGGCTTCAAAACTCGAGAGCTCCTCACCTTTGTTTTTTTTCTCTACGGCAACAGCATGAACACTATCTATCATTTGGCGGAACGTCAGATTTGTTTCGTTGATATAGTCGTTCGCCTTACGTGTACAAGCCCATTTTGTCATCGGCAGATGATCGCGTGTGACGATTCCTTCGTTCATTTTGCGCGCAATGAGTTTCTGTCCGTTGAACTTCGACGCATAAACAATGGAATTGAGCAGAATCGCCCGTCCGGCGGGAGTGAGGCGCTCGGGATCGGCGGCAAAACCGAAGTGAAACAGATTCCCGTGGCGACCGATGGCAACGGCATCGATACTCTTTCCACAAAGACCGCCCGAGATTACTTCCGTGTCGGGAGAGTCGAGATAACCGCCGGGACGGCTTACCATGCCGATGCGGCAGTTGCCTGAAGCATTCTCTTCTTCCGTCCAGTTGGGATGCATGAGCAGCATAGGCATTTCTTTCGGAAGCGATTCGCCCATCATTTCGGCAACTTCAAGAGCAGGAGCGGCTGTAGGGCGCATCTCTGTTGTCATGTCCACTTTGAACGGACCGTTGAAAACCGGGTGCTCGTTCTTCATGCCGAGAGCATAGTTATCGAGACAAAGACAATACCAGTCGTTTTTATTTCCGAGACTGCGGCCAAGCTCCTCGCTCATATGACCGATCATGACTGCGGCGCAGTCGAACGATTCGGGCAGATAGCTGTCGCGCTCGCCTCTCATGCTGTCGCATTTCATGAAGGGAACAGGCCTGCCATCGAAAACCGTAACGTCATAGGCGGCCGACATTTCCGGAGTATAGTCCTTCCCTTCTATCGATTTCACATTAGTGAAGTTCTTTTTAAGGAATTTGGTAAAGTGAGCCATACGCTCTTTGACCGAAGCCGCAAGTGCTACGGAATCGACAGATCCAGGGGACATGAGTATGGGATCCATATTGGCTGTGCCGCCAACGTAAAGAACGCTCAGTTTTACTTTTGCCGACAATCCCGAAACGGCCAGCATGCCGACGAGAATCAGTGAAAAAAGTTTTTTCATTACATTTGATTTTATTGGATTAAAAATTTTTCCGACCGGTCGGAATATTAAATTATTCTGCAAAAATTTCGGCAAGGGTTGAATCAAGCTGCTCGTCGTTCCCGATCTTACCAATGATTGTTCCATCGGCAGCGATCAGATATTTCGTAGGTAAATAGTGGACAGCATACTTGTCACTTTGGTCGTTCGATCTGTCGAAACCAACGAATTCGCCGTTCTCATCCGTGAGCGTTTTAAGTCCGCGCAAAATGTGGTGATAGTTCTGCATGCCTACTTTGCTCCCAGCGATGAAGTTTTTCCATTCGTCTTCAGAAGAATCGTTATCGGCCACACAGAAAACTTCAAATCCTTTGTCATGGTATTTGTTGTAGAGTTCCTGAATGTGGGGAAGCGAGGCAACGCATGGTCCGCACCAGGTGGCCCAGAAATCAACCAGAACAACCTTGCCTTTCAGATCACTCAGCTTTATTTCCTTGCCTTCAGGATTTCTATTTATCAGGTCGGGAGCCGGTTTCCCCGGCAGCACGGCTTCGAGGGCATCGATTTCTTTTTTAGTCCCGGCAGCTTCGGGCTGAACCTCGGGAGCAAGAGCGTCATAGAGTTCTTTCATCGTCGAGTAGTCAAGGTTTCCCTGAATCTGTACAAGAACCCAAGGAGCAACGAACGACTTGCCATTGTTACGAATAAAGTCAATGCTCGTTTGCTGCATACTTTCCCGGAGGGTTTCGAGCGAATCACGCAGGGCAGCATTGTCCGGGTCGACTTTTATCGACTCATGCAGACGAGTTATCTGTTCTGTGAACGGTTGGAGCAAGCTTTCATATGCTTTTTGCTGGTCGGTCGACAGCGAACCGGCTATGGCAGCATGAGAGAAATCCGAGCCCATAAGCCCTGAAACGACGATTTCACCCGGTTCCACAAAAAGCCCCACACGAGTTTTGTTCTTCCCGTTCCGTGGGTCGCCCATCATAAGGATCGCCCCGATTGGAGTTTCCTGAATGCCTTCGAAAATAAAACGTCCGTTCTCGATCACAGCTGTGTCGACCGTTGCAGCCGAACGGTTGTTTGAAGTTCTGTAAAGATAGATTTCCCGACCGTCGGCATCGGAAATTTTGCCGCTTACGCAGAAATAGCCAACCGGCTTTGTGTTGCAGGCACAGAACATGGCGGTTACACCTGCAAGAAAAATGATTTTTTGTGCTTTCATTTGATTTAATTGATTTTTCGGACAAACCGGATAAGTCCGGCTTGTCCAATATTCTGTTAGACACGATTGTGGGTCCTATAGATCCGAACCGGTCGATCAATCATTAGTTTTGGGTAACCGGATAATTGTGTTCGAAATTACCGTTCTTTTCCATCAGACTCTTCGGAAACGGGAACACCCAGATGGTTGATTCCGGTTTCAACGTGTAAGTCGTACCCGAGAATGTCCAGCTGATATCCTCTTTGTAATCACTGAGCAGTGTCCAGCGTTTAAGAGTAATGAAGTCGTAGATGTTAAATACATTCTCGCCATGGGCAACTTTTCTGAGCATCTCTATGGCATCGTTTTTTGTTGTTACCGAGCCTTTCAGCGCATGATAGTCTTCCGGAAAGAAGCGGCCCACACGGATTTTGTCGAGATAGTCCATTGCGTCGTCGATCAGGTTGTTGTTGATGGCATTCTCGGCGAGAATCAGATACATCTGCGGCACGCTCAGATTTATTCGTCCGACGCGGCCATTTCCTTGTACTCCGTAGCTCATGGAACCTTCGGTAACCCCAAACATACTTTCCAACGCCCCCTTTACCACCTGAGAGGTCGTCTCCCAGCTACCCATCCACATCATGGTGTGATAGGTGGCAAACCAGTCTTTCTGAATGTTCTTCTGTTCATAACGTTCGTAGTAGCGCGGTGTAAGCCACGAGAAAAATTCGACATCGGTATCAGTAAAATAGTCTTGGGCAAGTGCCAGTTGGGGCGTCTCGAATGTTTTTACCAGAATTCCCGCACTGCTCGGTGCCTCGGTGCAGTAGTTGGCATAGTCTGATACCGAGCTGTTAACCGCAAGCGCTTTCTGTGCCTCTTTTGCAGCTTCGCCGGGCTGCTGCATATACATCAGCACATGAGCTTTGATCGCATGCGGACATGCGGCGTTGAAGCGCATTCGGTTTACAGCCGACTGCGGAAGCGCGTTCAGCTCGATCGCAGCATCGAGGTCAGCGAGAATGTATTCGTAGACCTCTTTCTGAGTAAGCTGTTCGGTAGGTTGTTTGATATCCTGTGTTTCCAGAACATATGCGATAGATTTCTCGGAGTCAGCCGTAGCCGGATCATAGGCTTTGGTAAACTTCACGGCAGCGAGCCAGTGGAAATAGGCGCGGATCGTCAGAGCTTCGGCTTTTAGTGCCGTTTTCTTTTCTTCGGAACCTGTCGCGGCATCCACAAGACTCAGAATAGGATTGGCAACTGTTCCGATATAGTTGTAGCAATTTGCATAATAACTGTCGCTCGAAGTCAGGTCTACCTGTTCCAAAGCATGCCCCGCCTCGTCGTATTTCAGAAGGATCTGGGTTGTTGTCTTAACCGGATTGGCAAGAACAGTCCCTACGTTGCCGGGATAATACTGTACCGAACCGCATACACGCTGAATATCGGCAATTCTGATATTATACTCCTGGTTGAGAAGCATCTCGAGCTGGTCAGTGGTGGAGAGAAGGTTCATTCCTTTCTGGTCGATTTCTGTGAAATCGGAACAGGAACTAAGCACCGAAGCTCCCACCAGAAAAAGACCTACGATATATCTTGTTTTCATTGTCATGTCAAAATTAAATATTACTAAATGTTAGAGACTCAGGTTCACGCCGAACATATACGATGCCTGTTTACGGATTCCGAGTGTCTCGGGGTCGATTCCGGCGTTGTTCTTAATCCAGAGGGCTTTCGGGTCGTTGATCTGAAAACGGAGTGAAATCTTACTGATACCGACTTTTTCCGTTAGGTACTCAGGAAGATCATAACCGATAGTTATATTACGGATTTTCAGGAAATCAGCGTCATAGAGACAGTTTGTCGCCGTACGACATTCACTGCCCAGTGACGTAGAGGCATATTCGCCGATACCCGGAACATCGGAATGGTTTTCGGGAGTCCAGGAATTGAGATAGACAATGTTCAGCGGACTGTCCCATGACGATTCGAACACTTCCGATTTGGGCTGGGCGAACATTTTGTGGCCACCGTAGTAGACAAGGAGAAATCCGAGACTCAAGCCATTCCAGCGCAGCTGATTATCCATTCCGACGATCGCTTTCGGATCGGACTGACCACCGAATTCAAGAACGTCGACGCTAGCACTACTTGCGTTGTGCGATGTGTTGCCATTCTCAACGTAATACATCGACTGGCCCACCAGAACCGGCCGGTCATCGATCCCAGCGAAACGATAAGCCCATAGCGCATTTACGGGATAACCGGTCTTATAAGGTAAGCTGACGAGATCATAGGCGCGAGTGGCAGGATTCTCCACTTCGAGAACCTTGTTCTTATTGTAGGTTACGGTGAGGTTGGTTGTCCAGCTGAATCCACGGCGGTTTCCGGGAACAAACCAGTCATAGCCGATGGCAAGCTCAATACCATTGTTCCGGATTGAGGCCACGTTGGCAACCATCGATGAGAAACCGGTTGTCGGGTCAAGAGTGATCGGGGCAAAAATATCCTTACCGGTCTTCACGTAATAGTCGAGCGATCCACGCAAACGATAGCTCATAAAACCGTAGTCGAGACCGACGTTGGTCGTCCGGTTCTGCTCCCAGCGCAAGTCAGGATTGGCGGGCGATGAAATAGAGGCGACAGGCAGATTGGTCGTTGAATTTATGTCGCCCGACGATGCCGTCATGTGAGAGGTAGCACCTTGATAGATATTACCGGTAACACCGTAGGAGAAACGGAGTTTCAGGAAATCCATCCAGGACAGGTCGCGGAGGAAACTCTCGTTGTGGGCGTTCCAGCCTATACCTACCGACCACAGGGGTCTGCCACGGAACTTGGCGTCGAGACCGTAGATGTCGGCATAGTCTTTTCGAAACGAACCGAAAATGTTATATTTGTTATCATAGGTGTAGGTTGCGTTGAAATAACCCGAACCATAGCGATGGCGAACTTCTTTCACGATTCCCATTCCGTTTTCAAGATAGGGTGTGAACGCGAACTGGTTGCACGGGAAAGGAGAGCCGTTCATTTGAAAGTAAGGCGAATTGCTCATCTGCGATAAAGTTCCGAAATCAACAGTATGGGTAGCACTGCTTTGAAGCTGTTCGTCATATCCGAGAACAAGCGATTTGTCACCACTGGTTTTCGTCTCCCGGAATTCCAGACCAGCGATAGCCGAAATCTCGTGCTTGCCGAAAGTGTTGGTGTAGTTCAGCTGGCCACGGGCAGTCCAAAAGTTTCCGCTGGTATGAGTAGTCTGAAGAAATCCACCGGTTTCGGGAGTCATATAAACGAGCTTGTGGCTCTCTGTATCCATTTTGGCGTACGCATTCTTGATTGTGCGTGCGGCGTGACTCTCCTGTGTCGCATGTTGCTGGACGTTCTGAGAGTTGACTTCATATACGAACTGGGTCTGAGCCGTAAGTCCGGGGATAATCTTAAAGAGAAGATCGCCATGGTAGCGCATTTCCTGACGGCGCGTCTTTGTCTGGTTATCCCTAAGCTCGTCAACGAGGTTGAATCCGAGATCTTCCATGCCTTCCTGAAGGGGCATGTATTCATTGCCGCAGTACCATGAATAGAGTTTCTTAACGGAGCCGTCGGCATTATAGAACGACTGATACTGGGCATAGGAGAACGGGTCGAGATTAACGTTGTAATCGTTGCCATACTGCTTTATATTGGCGTATACGCCGTTTACCGAGAATGTGGCCACGAGCCATTTTGCAAGGTCGCAACTACCTTTGTAGTAAACGTTGAGCCAGTTGCTCTTATGCTCTATGATGCCCATGTTGTCAGTGCGATAGTTTATCACTAAGTTGTTGCGGAACTTGTCGGAACTACCACGGAGCGAGAGGTTATACTGCTGCATGACCTGGCGACGATAGATGTTGTCGGCGAAATCCTGTGCGAAGTTGTTTTTCGACAAATCAGCGAGAATGTTGTCGAGTTCGGAGCGACCGATATTGCCCGCCGCGTGCTGATACCAGGCATAGGCCACGGGGTTTATCTGAGCGCCGTCGGTAATGTTCTTTCCGAAATTCTCTATGACTTTGTCCCGGGTCATACTCGGATCGTCGGCATACTTGCGGTTGAAATAATAGTCATAGTATTCGCTGGCGCGTTCCACCTGTTCTTCGGCGTTCATCAGGAAGTTATCATGATAATCGACATTCTTGTTTTCATACAAGGTTATGTTTGCCTGGAAGTCAATGTCGATCTTGCCTTTGTTACGGGCATTCTTGGTTGTTACAACAATGATTCCGTTTGCGGCGCGCGCACCGTAGATAGCCGACGCTGCAGCGTCTTTCAGAACGTTCACCGAAGCGATGTCATAGGGATTGAGGTCTTCGATAGAGCCTTCGACCGGAAGACCGTCCACAACGAGCAACGGAGCCGATTCGCCATAGAGCGTACCCGTTCCGCGGATAATCGGTTTGCCGCCGTAGGTCGACAGACCGGCAACGCGAGCCTCAAGATTCTGGATAAGATTCGGAGTGTAACGGTCACTAAGTTTTTCGGAGGAGATGGTGGTTACCGCCCCGGTCATTTTCTCTTTCTTGACTTCCTGGTAACCGGTAACGATAACTTCTTCCAGCATGACAATATGTAACACTTGCTGACCGCTTAAGACTACTTCTTGCGTTTTCATCCACACAAACGAAAATACAAGCGTCAATCCCGATTCCTCCGGCACTGTCAGAGTGAAATTTCCATCCACATCACTCACCACTCCCACGGCAGAACCTTTCAGCAGAATGGTTACTCCCGGCAACGGACGTCCCTCTTTGTCTTTTACATTCCCGGTAAGGGTGATTTTTTTCTGAGGAACATCAGGTTGCCTGAATTTCGGAGAAATCACAATGATATTGTCTTCCAACCGATACCATAAACCTGTATTTTTCAGGCATACAGCCATAATCTGTCCAAGATCACAATCTTGCATATCTACACTTACCTTTCCGGTCCGTTGTAACATTTCATTACTGTACACAAAATGATACCCCGTCTGTTCAGTCAGTTTTTCAAACACTTCCTGCAAGGAAACCTCGTTTACCGAAATACTGATTTTTACTTGTGAAAAAGCATTGCCATAGACAGTAGAAAATCCTATCAGAAGGAAACAAAACAGCAATTTCATAGTCAACCACATTTTCCAAACTACACCGGAAGCTTTTCCGACATCGGATTCTTGATTTTTTTTCATAGATTTGTCGTGTTTTAATTAAGTGAATAATGACCCTTCGCCAAAAGGGCGTTATTTATTATCGACAGGAAAGTGTTAGCGCGCTTTCCTGTTTTTCTTGAGTCAATCCCGTCTCACCACAACCGTCCGGCCTTTTACTTCAAATTTCACACAAGCCGCATATTCAATGATTTCCAACACCTTATCCATATTTTCGTATTTCGGTAAATTAGCTGTCAAATGTAAATTCCGGATTTCATCGTGCATGACAAACACTTCGACATCATACCAGCGTTCCAGGTCTTCCAATACCTCCCCTAATAATTTATTTTCATATACAAAACGGTGCTCCTTCCAACCGACATAATTCATGACATTCACAGAAGCCACCCGCAGTCCTTCATCAGTTTCGACGGCCTGTTGGCCGGGCCTGATGACAACCTGCTGCCGATGCCAATTGACAGCCACCTGCCCTTCTATCAAAGTCGTCTGACGCTTAACGCCGGGGTAAGCCGACACATTAAACGAGGTACCCAGCACCTTTACTTCCATATCCCCCAAAACGACTGAAAAAGGTCGCTTCACATCTTTCGTCACTTCGAAGTAAGCTTCCCCCTTTAACACCACTTTCCGCTGATCTGCTGAAAAATGGTCCGGATACATCAATTCCGATGCAGCATTCAACCACACCCGGGTACCGTCGGCCAAAACCAATTTGTATTCTCCTCCACGGGGTACCGACAAAGTATGCCATTGTATCCTTTTACCGTTTTCCTGTTCATAATAAACCAGTTGTTTTCCATCATTTACAAAATTCTCGCCTTTCAATTGCTGGCATCCCCTATCCACTTCTAAATCCACGCGACGTCCATCCGGTAAGACCAACTGCGCTTTTGAACTACCTGGACGAATAGTTTCAACCATCGAGACAGGCTGCTCAGATTTTCCGGTATTTTTATATTTTATCATCCAAGCAAGCCCTATCGCTATCAGTACCAATGCAGCATACGGCAATAAATACCGGAAAGGAACACGCTTCCTCCGTTTCATCGCTACTTTCACCCGTATCCAATCTATCCGGGAGTCGAATTTCATATATTCTTGCCATTCTGTTCCTTGATATGAACGGGCCCCGAGGCTTTCATAAAACGAGCGGTTGTCTGCACTCTCTTCCAACCATTCTTCCAGTTCAGTCATTTGCTGTTTATCTGCTTCTCCGTGCCAACAAAGCAAAATCAAACGGGCAATTTCCAGAGGAGTATAATTTTTAGAGTTCATCTTTTCTTCATTTTCTATTAAAACCGGTGAAAGAAGCAAAAGGATGACAAAAGATGAAAAAATAATCAAAATATTCCGAAAAGTTTTAGAGCGACCATTACTAATGCAAGCAATAAAATATAACGTATGTACTTCGCTCCCCATTTCACACTCAACCGGGTCCCGATCCAGGCCCCCGCCATGTTACCGCAAGCCAGAATCAAACCGGTACGCCAATCTACCAAATCATACCAGACAAAAATAATGAGTGCCCCGAAAGTATAGATCAAGATAAGCAATACTTTCAAAGCATTTGCCTTGAGCAAATCGTAGCCACATCCCAATACCAAACCACCCAGCATAAAAAAACCGACACCGATTTGTATAAAACCGCCATAGAAGCCGATCCCCAAAAATATCAAAAAACGTACCCAGGGATGCCGGGCTTTTGCTTTTTCAATATTAGATTTCACCCAGGTATTGGGATCCAGCAAAATCATAAAAAACATCACCCCCAATCATCCCCCGCTCATTTTTTGTAAAACGGCAGCCTGGATGTCGACAGCGGTAAAAGCTCCTAAAATACTTCCCAAGGTAGTGGGGAGCAGTAAAGGATAATCCGTTTTAAAATTCAATATTTTCTTCTGTCGAAAAGTAGCTGTCGAAACGATATTTTGCAGAAGAATAGCCACCCGGTTGGTTGCATTAGCCACATGGGGCGGCAAACCGAGAAAAATCAAAAACGGAACCACCAACATCGATCCACCTCCGGCGAACATATTGATAAACCCGGAAGCAAAACCCAATAAAACGAGATATAACATGCTGTTATCATTCATGGAATTCAAAATTAATGGTTTTATTAGAGAAAATTCTAAGATAAAGTCATAAATTTGATCGTCGAATTATCAGAGCCAGACATGAATCCGGAGATCACAGATCAAACGCTCGTTTTACAACGACTCAAAGAGGGCGATGAAAAAACTTTCGAATTGTTATTTCATCGTTATTACGCCGCATTATGCTTTTTTGCCAATAAAATATTAAAAGATGAAGAAGCAGCAAGAGATGTCGTTTTGGAAGTGTTTATTCGTTTCTATGAGAAAAGCTATGATTTCCCAAACCTGATCGCTCTGAAATCATTCTTGTACAGCTGTGTACAATCCAAAGCCCTGAATGCTTTGGAGAAGCAAAATACCCGGACATTTTTAAAACAACGTCTGGACACTCCCAAATATGAAGAAGCCACCTATTTCCGCCACCAGATCGAAGCGGAGATATTCGAGGAAATTTTTGCTGCCATTGAAGAATTGCCTTCCGAATGCCGGCGGATTTTCAAAATGAGCTACCTGGAGCACATGGACATCCGGGAAATTACAGAAAAATTACAAATTGCCGAATCTACTGTAAAAACACAACGCCAACGGGCAAAACAATATCTCCGCAAACGCTTAAAAAACTTGTACACTTTAGTTATTTTCCTATTTTTCGAATAAAAGATCAGCCTACCGAACGCAAAATATCGATCACGATCGGTTTTAGCCCGCTAAAGAAAAATTCGACAGCAATCACCATCACGATCAGCCCCATCAACCGCATCATCACGTTATTGCCGGTTTCGCCGAGTATCTTGATAATCCGGGAGGAACTTCTTAAAATAAGATATACCAAAGTAATCACCACAGCTACGGCGATGACCATAATCATTTTGGTTTCCCAATCGGTAGCTTTGTTCCACATAACGATTGCGTTGGTAATCGCACCAGGG
>ENA-ORLY01004269-ORLY01004269.1-human-gut-metagenome-genome-assembly--contig:-NODE-4269-length-10468-cov-4.709556_pt1 | contig 10468 bp, 8 predicted proteins | sample MGYA00243071_ERZ508832 | MGnify/ENA primary metagenome ERZ508832 (study PRJEB26277, sample SAMN04329777) | human gut metagenome | biome: human-associated habitat | host: Homo sapiens | place: USA...
CGCAGAACAGCCAGCAGAACAGCAGGAACAGCTTGCGGCCGGTCTTGCCGATGTACTTCTCGATCAGCATGCCCATGGACTTGCCGTCATTCTTGACGGAAGCGTACAGAGCGCCGAAGTCGGTGACAGCACCAAAGAAGATGCCGCCGATCAAGACCCACAGCAGGACGGGCAGCCAGCCGAAAGCGGCAGCCTGGATGGCACCGGTGACAGGGCCTGCACCTGCAATGGAGCTGAACTGGTGTGCAAACACGGTCCAGCCGTTGGTGGGAACATAGTCACGGCCGTCCTCATGGACGACAGCAGGGGTCTTTGCTTTGGGGTCGATGCCCCATTTGTTTGCCAGCCAGCGGCCGTAGAACGTGTAAGCGCCCAACAGACACACCGCTGCAATCAAAACGATGACCAGCGTATTCATTTCTTTTGAACCTCTTTCCTTTCTTTCACACGGCAACGCGTCCGTGACACGGCAGCTGCCTTGCAAAACCACAGACGGAACGGCGGCGCGGGGGTCGAAAAAAGCCTCCCTCTCCAAAAGATGGAATGCAGGAAACATCCATCCATCGAAGACGAAGGCTTGCTACAGTGCATCTGCACTGAGATCTCCGCGGTACCACTTCGTTTGCTGTTTTGCAAAACAGCCGCTTGTGAACGTACAGCTCCCCACACAACAACGGGAACGATACGCCGCCCTGTAACGTAGGCTGCACGGCCATGTACTACTAAAAACGGCGCTGTACCGTTCTGTTCGCGCAGGCTGCTCGCAGGTGAGGGCCCTTTGCGCCTCGCTGTCGCCTCGCATCAGACCGGCGACTCTCTCAAAGTGGGTGTGCAAAGGGTCATGTCCTGTTCATTGCATTTGCCGAATGATTGTGTATACTTTAGCCCCGTTTTCATAAATTGTCAATATATTTTGAGCAAGTTAGGAGACTCTGCCATTTTTGAAAAGTTTCAATTAAGAATTTTTAGGCGATTTTCTTTCAGATGTGAGATGAATAAAACTTGGCCCTTTGTAAAGTGAAAAAAGCTGAATAGGGGGAATCTCGCGTGGAATACTTGACTTTTACACTTTCAAGTGCTAAAGTGGTAATGCAACGAAAAAAGAACATCAGCAGTGCCGCAAAGGAGACCCACTATGGCTGAAAAAAATAACCGCAGAAACAAAACCACCGACGCGCTCTTTGATGCCATCCTCAGCCTGGAGACGCGGGAAGAGTGCTATAACTTTTTTGAAGACCTCTGTACGGTCAAAGAAATCTCAGATATGGCCCAGCGGCTGGAAGCTGCAAAGCTCCTGCTGGGCGGTAGCACCTATGACCAGATCGTCAAAGCCGTGGAGATCAGCACCGCCACCATCAGCCGGATCAACCGCTGCATCCAGTATGGTTCCGGCGGCTATCGGGATACCATTGAAAAAGTAGAGGCCAGGGCCGCAGGGGAGAACCCGCAGTAAAATGGCGCCGCGGGTGGCACCGGGAGCGGCAGGCACATAGAATGGGGTGCGCACAGGTGCGCAATTTCAGACCGGAAAGGATGACCCCTCTATGGCAAATACCACGGATTGCCCCGGCACCCTCAATTGTCCCGCGCTGCCCCGCGTCTCGCTGGATCAGGCGGTGATCGACCTGCTGGAGAGCATCGCCCTGCAGGAATCCGCCCTCAGCCATATCCTCTGCGCCGAGAGCCAGAAGATGAAGACCGCCATGGGCATGGAAGAGCTGGACCTCTGCAAACTGCTGGAAGTCAACGATTCGGCCACCAATATGGTGCACGCCGTGGCCAACCTGGAAATGATGCTCAAGGATAAGCTGGAATTCATCTCCAACAACCTCTATTATCCCTCTACCGGAGAGAGCGGTTCCGCCACAAGCGCTCAGGAATAAAAGAATGGAAAATGCCTGTCCGTGCCCTGCTGGCCCGGGCGGGCATTTTTGCGCTCCGGCAGGCCGCGCCGGGCAGAGATGCATAGAATAATGTATAAAATTCAGAAAAACGATTTGTTGGAATTGCTGAGGAGCGAAATCTGTGTTATACTATATAGCGTGTATATCAAATGAAAGGGGAATAAACCTTGCTGAAATACAATGCCATCCTGTTTGACGTGGACGGAACGCTCATTGATTCCGCTCCTGGCATTCTCCATACATTAGAAGAAGTCTTCCACACCATGGGCGTGGATACCACGAATGTCAACCTCCGCCGCTATCTGGGCCCGCCGCTCCGCAAGAGCTTTGGCGAGCACTTCAGCGACAAGGCAAAAATTGAAGAGGCGGCAGAGCGCTACCGTGCAAGCTACCATGAGAAAGGCAGCCACGAGTGTGCCGTCTTCCCGGGCGTGCCGGAGATGCTCCGCCGCCTGAAAGAGGCCGGGCTCGTCCTCTGCACGGCGACGTCCAAGCCGACGCGGGTCGTGACCCCCATTCTGGAAGAGCAGGGCCTGGCAGAGTATTTTGATTTTATCGGCGGTGCCTCCATGGACGAGAGCCGGGACACCAAGACCGCCGTTGTCCGTTATGTGCTCGCCCAGCCCATGATGCAGGGCAAGCGGGTGCTGATGGTCGGTGACCGCAACGATGACATGCGCGGTGCAGCGGACTGCGGGCTGGATGCGGCAGGTGCTCTGTACGGCTATGGCAGCCGGGAAGAGCTGAAGCCGTTCCACCCGGTCATTCTGGCCAAGGACTGCGCGGATCTGGCAGACCAGATCCTGCACATGGCCGAGTAAGTTTGAAAGCGAAATGGTGAAAGAACATGAGTCGAAATACACAACCGGAAAAACGCTCCATGACCCCGATGCAGAAGCAGGCGGTTCTGGTCTGCGTGATCTGTGTGCTGGCGGCCTTGCTGACAGCAGGAATTACCACGGCGCTCCTCAAGCGGGGAAAAACGCCCGCGGCCAATGAGCCTGCGGTCTCGGAGCCGCAGTCTGTAGACCCGACCAAGACGGACGGGGATCTGGCAGGCCATTATCAGATCAACAACGCGTCCAGCGCTCTGCTGACCGAAACGGCTGATGCAGGCAGCGAGTATCAGGACAGCACCCTCTTCCTGGGCGATTCCAATACGGTCCGCCTCTACAACAACGGCCTTGTCTCCCTGCAGCAGTTCTGCGCCCGGGAGGGCATCGGCACGCAGGTGGCCCTGAACGAGGGCATCGTGACCTTTAAGGGCGATAACAACCACTATACCATTGCACAGGCCGTGGCGAAGATGAAGCCCCGCCGCGTGGTGATGACCTTTGGCACCAACGATACCGGCATGGAGGTGCAGGATTTCATCAGCAACTACACCGCGCTGGTGCAGGCCATTCAGGCGGCTTATCCTTATACGGACATCATTGTCAACACCGTGCCGCCCATCCCGGAGAATCATTCTTCCTACCCCCACATGGATCAGGCCAAGATCGACGACTTCAACATGGCACTGCTGAACATGTGCGAGCAGCTGGGCCTCAAGTTCCTCAACACGGCTGAGACGCTCAAGGGCGAGAACGGCTATGGGAACCCGGATTACTACACCGACGGGGACATCCACCTCAAGAGTGCAGGCCTGAAAGCGGCGCTGACTTACCTGCGCACCCATGCTTATCAGACCGAGGATCGCCGTCCGGATACCAATAACATCCCCACCCGCACGCTGGAGTATGTCTCCAACCCCAGCTCCGCGGTGGCGGCTCCCAGCTCGGAGGCAGTCAGCGAGAGCACAAGCGTGAGCGAATCCGTCAGTGAATCCACCAGTGAGTCCGCAAGCTCCTCCGGCAGCGAGAGCACTTCCACCGAGGCGAAGTTTGAAGCCCGCTACCAGGTGGAAAAGAGCGGCGGCGGCACCCTGACCACCGGGGACAGCACCGGCAACAACTCGGTGAGCTATAAGGTGAATGACCCCGGCAAGTCCATTACCGTGACGGCTGTCCCTGCTGAGGGCCATGTCTTTGTCAAGTGGAGCGATGGTGTCACCAGCAAGACCCGCACGGATACCAACTTCAAGCAGAACCTGGATGTCACTGCCATCTTTGGCGCGGCGTCTGTCCGCATCACCAGCGAGGGACACGCCACGCTGGGCAGCGCCTATACCTTTAAAGCAAGCCTGAACGGCAAATACGCCAGCGCGGAGAACCTGCACTGGTATGCCAACGGCGCGGAGATCAAGGCGGCTGCCGGTATGACCAGTATCACCGTCAAGGTCGATGCCTCCATGTTGAACACATCTTATAAGATCCACGCCGCCATCGTCTACAATGGCTCCACCGTCAACAGCAACAGCCTGGCGGTCTCCATTGGCAGCGGCGTCACCTCGGAGTCCGGTTCCCAGTCCGGGAGCTCCTCCGGGAGTACATCCAGCAGTTCGAGCTCCAGCGCTTCGTCTGGCAGCTCGTCTTCCAGTGCCTCCAGCACCAGCGAGGCAGCCAGCTCGTCCCACGCGGAGAGCCACAGCACTTCGGCCAGCGAATCGAAGGCAGAGTCTAAATCGGAAACCGCTTCCAGCTCTGAGGCGAAGAGCGAAACTTCCAGCTCTTCCAAAAGTGAGAGTGCTTCTTCTTCCGAAAATGATGTGGCGCCCAGCGCTTCTTCCAACACAGAGGCTTCTGCCGGCAAAGAAGCACAGAGCACCGCTGAATAACAGCGTGGAAACCTTTTCGCCCCGGGCCGCATAGGCTGGGCGGAGAGGAGGAATGCACCATGGCAGTGCCTGCAACCGAAACCATGCGGGTGCGTGGTGTCCCGGGGGCCGAAGATGTCACCGATGGTGATGTGGATTACTACGGGACCGACTGGATCAATGTGGAAAACGCTGCCACCGAAGAGCAGATGCAGAAATGCTTCTCAGAGCCCTGCGGCGGCACAGCCCGCTGCACCGGAAACACACCGGAGCAGACCGACGGGCAGGACTACGAAATGATCCAGGAATAAAAACAAAATATCGGGAAGCCAGCTCTGTTTGGCGGGGCTGGCTTCTCGCTGTTATCCAATGAGAGAGGGGAACACAATGGCAAAATATTATTGCGTCCTGTTTGACGCGGACAATACACTTTTGAACTTTGACGCCGCCGAGAGCAAGGCTCTGGCGGGAACACTGGTCAATTACGGCATTGAGCCGGATGCCGAGACGGTGCAGACCTACCGCACCATCAACGAAGAGCTCTGGAAACAGCTGGAAAAGGGCCAGATCCGCCGCGAAAAGCTGATGAGTGAGCGCTTTACCCGCTTTCTGAAAGCGGTCAACGCTGCCGGCAACGGCGTGGAGATGAACCGCTATTATCTGGAGCGCCTTTCCACCCATCCGGACCTGATGAGCCCCAATGTGCTGGAAGTGCTGAGCGAGCTTTCCGAGGTGGCCACGCTGGCCATTGTGACCAACGGCTTTGACAAGGTGCAGAGCCGCCGTGTGGCGGAGTCGGGCATGGCACCGCTTCTGGAGGACGTTTTCGTCTCCGAGAAGCTGGACAGCGAGAAGCCCAACCGCAAGATCTTTGACGCGGCCCTCCGCTCTTTGGGCGTGGAGAACCGCGAACATGTGCTGATGGTGGGCGACAGCCTCTCCAGCGATATCCAGGGCGGCATCAACGCCGGGCTGGATACCTGCTGGTTCAACCCCAGCCACAACGAGAACCCGGGCAAAGTCTGCCCCACCTATGAGATCGAAACGTTGGAAGAGCTGTACCCGCTGGTGATGGAGCCGGAAGAGCTGGCCAATCTGGGCCAGAAGCACCGCCGCCACCAGCCGTAAGAGAATGGAATTGAGAAGACTATGCTGATTCATCTGGAAAAACTGGGCAAGAGCTTTGGCGAGAAGATCGTCCTGCACGATGTGACGGCCAGTGTCGAGCGGGAAGACCGCATTGGCATTGTGGGCCAGAACGGCGCGGGCAAGACCACTCTGCTCAAGATCCTGACCGGGGAATATACGGATTATGAGGGCGAGTTCAGCGTGACCCACGGTGTGACGCTTGGCTACCTGGAACAGAATGCAAAGCTCGATGTCACGCTGGATATCTACGGCGAGATGCGTTCTTCGTTCGCCCATGTGCTGGACGCCATGGCAAAAATGCAGATCCTGGAGCGCAAGATGGCCGCCAGCCCCGAGGATACCTCGCTGCTGGAGCAGCACGATGCGCTGCAGAACATCATTGACGCAGCCGATGGCTACAATATGGATGTCAACATCAAAAAGGTGCTGTCCGGCATGGGCTTTGCGCAGGACACCTGGGAAAAGAACGTCGGTGTCCTGTCGGGCGGCGAGCTGACCCGCCTGCGGCTGGCAAAACTGCTGCTGGAAAAGCCAGATGTCCTCATCCTGGACGAGCCTACCAACCACCTGGACTTTGCCACCATGGAATGGCTGGAAAACTACCTCAAGAGCTATTCCGGCGCGGTGCTGGTGGTCAGCCATGACCGCTATTTCCTGGACCACATCTGTACCAAGATCTGGGAAGTTTCGTTCCAGACCATGACGACCTATAAGGGAAACTTCTCGGCCTACCTGCCCCAGAAAGAAGCGGCGGATGCCCTGCGCCAGAAGCAGCACGATGCGGATGTGGCACTGGCTGAAAAGCTTCAGGATTATGTGGACCGCAACCTCGTCCGGGCTTCCACCACGAAAATGGCCCAGAGCCGCCGCAAACAGCTGGAAAAGCTGGAAATTACCGAGGCCCCCAAAGATGAGACCAACCAGCTCAAATTCCGCTTTGAATATGATGTGGAGCCCTGGAATGAGCTGGTGCTGATGAAAAACCTGACCATCCGGATCGGGGAGCGGACACTGCTGGAGCCGTTTACTTACACGGTCCACCGTGGAGAACGGCTCATCATCGCAGGTCCAAACGGTGCGGGCAAATCCACCATGATGCAGGTGCTGGACGGCAAGCGCCGTCCCTCCGGCGGCATGGTGCGGCTGGGCACTGGTGCCCGGCCCAGCATCTTTGTCCAGCAGCAGAACCGTCTGGGCGCGGGCCGTGTCATTGACGTCATCTGGAACAAGTACCCCCGGATGACGGAGCTGGAAGTCCGCAGCCATCTGGCAAAGCTGGGCTTCCGGGGTGAGACGGTCTTTAAGCCCTGCGAGGCACTTTCCGGCGGCGAGCTTGCCCGCCTGCGCTTTGCGGAGATCGTGCTGGAGCGGCCGAACCTGCTGTTTCTGGACGAGCCCACCAACCATTTGGACATCTACACCCGTGAGAACCTGACCGAGGCCCTGATGGCCTACACCGGCACGCTGCTCATGGTCACGCATGACCGCCACCTGATGAACAGCCTGGCCTGCCCGATCCTGTATCTGGAAGATGGCAAGGCGACGCTCTACCCGAGTTATGATGCCCTGATGGGCCGCTCCGATCCCGCGCCGGTCGTGGAAAAATCCTCGGAGCCCGCAAAGCTGGGCTACGGCAAGGAGCAGCGCCGCCGCCGCGCCGAGCTGCGGGCCAAGATCAAGGCCTGCGAGGACGAGATGGAGGCCTGCGGTGCCCGGGAAGTGGAGCTGGACAACGAGATCAATTCCCCGGAGGTGTACAACGACCCGCAGCTGCTTCGGGAAAAGAGTGATGAGCTCTCGGATCTGCGGTTCCATCAGGAGGAGCTGTTTGCCGCCTGGGAAGCTGCCATGGAAGAGCAGGAACAGTACGAGCAGGTGCAGGCAGGAGAGAACGAATGATGGACGGAGGAATGTGCCGATGAACCCGAAACGCGGCAGCAAAACGCATGAGATCGCCCTTTCCGGCCTGCTGTTTGCACTGGCCATGGCCCTCTCTTTTGTGGAGGGCACGCTGGTCATCCCCGGGCTGATGCCTGGCATGAAGCTGGGCCTGGCGAATATTGTGGTGATGTATGCGCTGTTTTTCATGGGAGGAAAGCAGGCACTGGTGCTGGACCTGCTCAAGGCGCTGTTCGTCTTTCTGGTCTCCGGGTGGACGGCGGGTTTCCTCTCCCTGTGCGGCGGGTTATTCTCGCTGCTGGTGATGTGGGTGCTGTATTATCATTTCCCGGTGCAGCCCACCTGGTTCATCCTCTCGGTCTGCGGCGCGCTGGCCCATAATATCGGCCAGCTGCTGGGGGCCAGCGTCATCCTCTCCTCGGCCATGTCGCTCTATTACGCACCCGTCATGCTGGTATTCGGCCTCATCATGGGCTCGCTCACATCCATCACCCTGCGGGCCCTGCTGCCCGCCCTGGGCCGCCTGGGCTACAACACCCGCGAAAAGCGCGGTTGAGCGCGCCCCGGTTGCAAGCGGAGCCGCTTTCCGCTATAATACGATCTACAAGTGTTACCCAACAAGAAAACTGCCCTCACGATGACGCGCATCTGCCCGGGCAGTTGGGAGGTTTTGCAATATGTCTGAAAAAGTAACTGTCAAGGTGGAGCGCAATGTCCTCCATCTTCCGGCCATTGCCCTGCGGGGGCTTGTGGTCTTCCCCAACAACCTGCTTCACTTTGAGGTGGGCCGCGACAAGAGCATTGCGGCTGTGGAATGGGCCGTGAGCAATAACTCCGATGTCTTCCTCATCGCGCAGAAAGAGATGAAAGTGGAAGACCCCAATGCCGCCGACCTGTGCACTTACGGCGTTGTAGCCGAGATCAAGCAGGTGATGCGGGTGTCGGACGACCTTGTCCGCATCCTGGTGGAGGGCAAATACCGCGCAAAGCTGACCCAGCTGGATACGGACGGCAGCTTCCTGCTGTCCACGGTCCGTTCCGCCCCGGTCAAGCAGGCAAAGCCGGAGGAGCAGCCCGAAGTGGATGTGCTGGTCCGCAACGTCAAAAAGAGTTTTGACGAGCTGCTGGCCCTCAACCCGCACATCGGCAAGGACGTGGTGTTTACCATCACCACCAGCACGGACCCTGTCTTCCTGTCCGAGTACATCCCGGCCAACCTGTTGTTCCGTTTTGAGGACAAACAGGCCATTCTGGACGAGGGCACGCTGCTGGGCCGCCTGAAGTTGCTGATTGAAAAGATGCACCGGGAGCGCCGGATGCTGGAGATCGACAAAGAGATCGCCCAGAAAGTGGACGAAGCGATGGACAAAAACCAGCGTGACTACTACCTGCACGAGCAGCTGCACATGATCAGCGAGGAGCTGGGCGAGGACGACGACACCACCGCCGAGGCGGAGGAGTACCGCCGCAAGATCACGGCCCTGCACCTGGACGAGGAGCGGGAGAAGAAGCTCCTCAAAGAAGTGGACCGCCTGGCCAAGATGCAGAGCAGCAACCAGGAGGGCACGGTCATCCGCACCTATCTGGATACCTGCCTGGACCTGCCCTGGAATACGTTCACCGAGGATGACCTTGATATTGCCAAGGCACAGCGCATCCTGGACCGCGACCACTATGGCCTGAAAAAGGTCAAGGACCGCATTCTGGAAGTGCTGGCTGTCCGCAAGCTGGCCCCGGATGTCAAGGGCCAGATCATCTGCCTCGTCGGCCCTCCGGGTGTTGGCAAGACCAGCATTGCCCGCTCCATTGCCGAGAGCCTGAACCGCAAGTATGTCCGCCTGAGCCTGGGCGGTGTGCGGGATGAGGCTGAGATCCGCGGCCATCGGCGCACCTACATCGGCGCGATGCCGGGCAAGATCATCACGGCTATGATCACGGCCAAGAGCTCCAACCCGCTGATGCTGCTGGATGAGATCGACAAGCTGGCGGGCGATTTCCGGGGTGACCCGGCCGCCGCGCTGCTGGAGGCACTGGACCCGGAGCAGAACAGCACGTTCAACGATCATTTCATTGATATGCCGTTTGACCTGAGCCATGTGCTCTTTATCACCACGGCCAACGATCTGAGCGCCATCCCCGGCCCGCTGCGCGACCGTATGGACGTCATCGAGCTGCCCAGCTATACTCGGGTGGAAAAATACAACATTGCGAAAAAACATCTGGTGCCCAAGCAGCTGGAGGCCTGTGGCCTGAGCGGCAAAGTCACGTTCTCCCAGAGCGCCCTGTACGGCATCATCGACGGCTATACCCGGGAAGCGGGTGTCCGCAACCTGGAGCGTACCATCACCAGTGTCCTGCGCAAGTGTGCCCGCCAGATCGCTTCCGGCGAGGCGGAGACGGTCTCTGTGACCGGTACCACGCTGGAAAAGCTGCTGGGACCCCGCATCGTCAAGCCGGACTTCCTCAACCGTACCAATGCCATCGGCATTGCCAACGGCCTAGCCTGGACCAGCATCGGCGGCGAGACCCTGCCCATTGAGGTGCAGGTCATCGACAACGGTTCCGGCAAGATCACCGTGACGGGCTCTCTGGGCGACGTGATGAAAGAGAGTGCCCAGCTGGCCATTACCTATGCCCGTGTCCATGCGGCAGAGTATGGGATTGACCCGGAACGGCTCAAGAAGTGCGACCTGCACATCCATGCCCCGGAGGGCGCTGTGCCCAAGGATGGCCCCTCGGCGGGTGTCACCCTGACCACGGCCCTCATCTCCTGCCTGTCCGGCATCCCGGTGCGGGGCGATGTGGCCATGACCGGCGAGAT
>ENA-ORLY01004275-ORLY01004275.1-human-gut-metagenome-genome-assembly--contig:-NODE-4275-length-10440-cov-2.769854_pt1 | contig 10440 bp, 18 predicted proteins | sample MGYA00243071_ERZ508832 | MGnify/ENA primary metagenome ERZ508832 (study PRJEB26277, sample SAMN04329777) | human gut metagenome | biome: human-associated habitat | host: Homo sapiens | place: USA...
GAATTCATTGAAAGCATTCCTCTCAAACTCCGACAACTGTTCAATTGAAAAATCTTTAGAATGGACTTCCAATTGTTTTACATTCCCGTATTTTTCGATTATCGCCTGAGAACGATTTACGTGCGATTTAAAGGCTTTTAAAAATTGGATGATAGTTTGTACCGACATACGATAGAAACCCCCAAATTCGCCAGATAAACCATAAATTATCGCTATGTCGCACTCCTTTATGGTTAGCGCTTTGCATTCCGCCTCTAAAAATGTTGCGACATCTTTTGTTGTGACCTCGATTAATTCGTCCGTCGTTTCTTGATTTACCCTTAAAAAAGCCTTTTTTACTATGTCCATAGAAAACAAAAACAGTTCGTTTTTATTTAATTCGCTTATTTTCGGGTAATTTTGAGCTTCTTTTATTTGCTGTATGTCCATATCGCAATTATTTATTGTCTTTTTTGTTATACATCATTCCAAATAATGAATCGTCTTTCCCCTCTTGTATATCCTGCATGATTTTAAAAGCGACTCTTTGCGTTTGCTCTTCCATTGTCTCCTTTTTTGCAAATCCGCGCGCCCCCCCTGCTAAATTTTTCGGATAAAAAACGCGGTTCGTTTGAATTTTAAGAGCTTTTGCCAATGTTGTTTCCCAGTTTATTTTTTTTGTTTTCGATTTCTTTTTGTTTTCCCAACCTTCAGTAGTACCCCAAAAGTTTTCGATTGCGCATTCAATTGTTTTTATTATGTTCAATTCTGGAGGGTTGAATTCTTTTTGTTTTTCCATCCATTCTGCATCACATAGTATTTTGTCTACTTCTTCATGTAATTCTGACAAATAAACATTAAAATCTTTTCTCCAGTCTTTTTCTTCTTCTTTTTTAGAGATAAGAAATATATCGTTATTAGATGTAGAATTATATTTAGATATATTTTTTATCTCTTTTTTCTCTATAATGTTATTCTGTTTATTATCTGTAGAATTATCTATAAGAATAATATTATTTTCTTTCTTATTATCATTATCCTTTATATTATCATTATCATTATCGGGTTTTTTTGGGTTTTTAAAAAACCCAGATTTTTCCACTGGGTTATTTTGGGTTTCTAAAAAACCCACTGGGTTATTTTGGGTTTCTAAAAAACCCACTGGGTTATTTTGGGTTTCTGTTTTTTTAGGTCTCCCCCCTGATTTACCGTTTAATTTATTCCTTTCTACAATAGATAAATATTTTTCATAATCTCTATCAAATTGCGCTTTAAACGGCTTAAAAGCAACCCTTATCAGTGTATTATCAATTTCTGATAAGTCAAAAGACATACCATCATGTTTCAATCGTTGATACTTGATAATTGTTTTAATCAGTTCGCCCGCTTCCTGATTATTTAAATCATCGAAAACGTCTAAAGAATCTAAATGTAGGATAAATGATTTTTTTTGCATGGTCGTGTCGAAAAATAAAAGAGGTTCATTTTAGCTGCTACCCTAAAACAAACCTCTTTACGGTAATATACCGTGAATATCTTCTTTGTTGGTAGCAGTCAACACTACAAATATACGATTATTTTTTTAATTTCTTTATTCTTTTAAGCCTTTTTCTTGCCAAATCATATTTAGTTACCTCTTTATCTATCTTTTTTAATTTTTCTAATTTCCGTATGTTGTTTTCATTGTTTGCCATAGAAAATCCAAATATTAATATTGATGTTGCCGGAAATAACCTATAAAATTTCTTGCAAAACTCTACGCCTATATATGGGACTATATATATACCTAAAAATAGAACAGCGAAATATAATAATATTAAAACGACTAAATAAATAATTATTTTTGTTAGTATCATAATTTTAAAATTTTAAGTGTTTTCCCTTTTGATTCTTTTTTTACTGATTCATATATCAACGGAAATTCAGTTTTTAGCTTCTCAGTGTCTATTGTGTTGCGTGTATAGTCCTTAATTGTAGCCACTCTTACGCCTTCGCATACTAATTCGTTGCAATTGTTGAAAAGTAACGCTATTTTGTTTTCTAAATCTTCTTTCTCCTTCTCCAGTATTTTTATTTTATTTTTTATCTCGTTATAGCTATTAACTAATTCCATGTATTCAGGAGAAATGTTCAAAGATATTGTTTCAGAGGTATTTGTAATATTAAAAATATCCTCTTTGTTAATTGGAGCCGGCGGAACCCCTTTAAGTATGTGATTTTCTGTGAATTCTTTAGCCCCATTTAAAAGATACTCGAATAAATCTTTGTCAAAATCGAACATCCTCCATTTCAGTTGCTTTTGTCCATCATATACTACTAACATTCCCGCGTCATATTCCCCTACGCCCATGTTCCAAACTAATTGCATATACCACGAATTAGGAAAAGTTTCGGGGTCATTTAAATCTACAGTACGTAATGTGTCCTTTATTTCAACTACAATGCGGTTTTTCCTTCGAAATTTAAACAATTCCCTATCAGGTGAAGCAATTATATAGGGCGGGTAATTATCGTTGCTTAAAACGAAGTATTTCGCGCTTTCTTTTATCACCCTTTCTGTAGACTCTGTTTCAAAAAGAGCAGCGATAGCGTTTTCCATTGCTTGCCCCCTTTGGGTATTATAATTAATTTCATTTTCCATTGCTTGCCCCCTTTGGTAGTCATTATACCAATCCAAAGGCGTTTTGTATTCATCATGACCAGTTATTACCGCTATATCATGTCCTCCAATAAAATAATTGCTTTTCCGGTAATTGTGCCAATCTTCGTAATTTCTAAACACTTTCCTATCTATCATATTGCCAAAATTTTACAGTTGAATAATAATATACATTTCCGTCTACTCCAAAAACAAATGGTATGCTTTCTGGATGGAACACTCCTATTTTAACATCTCCACTTTCTAAAATAATTCTTATCCTTTCATGTGAAGGAGGAAAAACCCTCGAATTCGTCCATTTCATCGAAAAATTTAGCCCTTTCCCTTTACTCATTTGTCCCGTCTAAATATTCTAAATCTGTTAAATTTTCGTTCGTTGGTGTCGAAAAATCATATTTAATTGCGTTTTCCATGCTCTCTGTTTTCGGCCCGTATAAATTTAAAAGGCTTTTTGCTACCGTTTTATTAGCCATCATCTCAAAATCTGTTACCCATAATCCCGTTTTATTCCTATAAGATTGCGAGTATTTTTGCGCGTGTGCCTTTATCTCCTCGACTGTCATATATTTAAAATATTCACCACCTGAAAGATATTTTATATATGCTATATTACCAATATAAGCCCGTTTTTTCCTTTCCATATAGCCGTCATAATCATATTTTTTCAATATTATTTCACCTTTGAACGGGTCTATACCTTCAATATCACCCTCGCGAACCTCTGAGACATTTATGCGCTCTAATTTTTGCGTCCTATTAGCTAATTCAATGAATCCACGATACATTATTTGTGCTTGTGCGTTGTCCTTGTAAGGGACGATACACGATTGCCCAAGAGCGGGAACTAATGACAAACCAGTAGTTGCAATAGCTAAGCCGCATAAAACTACGCTATTCGGGTTGCAGAATTTCAACTTAGAATTGTACGAAGCTTGCAAAATGTTTTCTACGAACGCCCGCCCCTTTGATTCTCCTAAAATTTGGCAAAACCGCCCTAAATTGGTTGAATTAAGGGCTAATTTCTTTATGTCTTTGTAGTAGTTCACTGTCTGTACAGTCGCTACGTTGTTTTTTATTTGTTTATTTATGTCCATGATTATTCAATTAAATATGACTATACTATCATTTAAAAATACCTCCACAGTATCGGGGTAATTAGTAATTTCTTTTGTTTTTTGTTCCTCTAATATTTGCGTGTCCAACATACCGCCAATTAGAATTAGAAGAAATAATATAAGCCCGCAAATTGCGTTTAATTTGTCTTTTTTAGTTATCATAATAATAGCCTTTTGAATAAATGTTGTACCCGCCTTTTATATTGATAAAATCATTTATCATTTTTAATGCAATATCCTTTGCCTCTTTTTCGTCTCCTACATATTTGGGCGAAAATTCCCACGTTTTCATGTAGCCTTTAATATCTACCGCTATTCCGTTATCAATTGTAATTTCTGAATAAAAATTGCACACTTTGTCAAGGATTATTATTTCATCATTCAATATACATACTTCGTCGGTTCCTACTTCCATATTGAAGTAATTAAAAATGAAGTAGGATGCTATTTGCCTATAAAGCAACTCTATGTTAATTAGTCCTATCATTTTATTATGTTATTTAATGATTTACGCCCTATTATTGCGTTTTTTATCTCATCTACTTTTTTATCGTAGCCTCTTTCTCCTGAATTAGCATTAATGTACTCAATTATTTTATCATCTTTTTTTACTAATAATGATATCGAAGGATATATGTATAACCTATTTGCAAATATTTTTAAAGTATTATTTATTTCAAAATTGAAATAATATTTGTCACTTTCTGAAGCATCCGGCAACATTTCTAATATTTCCTTTGCATCTTTAAGAATATCTTTTTTTTTCATATTATATCAAATTTAAATATTACGTCTTGACCCGCATATGAATAATCCTTTATCTCGAAAGGGAACATTTCCCCTTTTATTCCTTCAGCCGTGAAACATGTATAGGTATGTCCATCTTTTTCGTAAAAATCGTTGAAATAGCATTTTTTTGACGATAAAAACGGATGATAAGTACCTATGTTCAATTCATATTCACAAAAAACGAATTTAAGCAACTTTTTCTCGGAATTTTTATCCATTCTAATTTTGCGCCCCTTCATACATTCTACCTCTTTAGGGTTAATGTGCGCTAGTCTTATGTCTGTCAAGTCCGCATAATAGTCGTAATCTTCTTCGTTCTTTTGTATTCTGCTTGTTTGTACAAAAACAAATTCATTCTCATTTTTCCCGACATCTATTATTTTGTATTTGCCGGTAGCTTTATTTTTGCATGCTATGACTCTGTTAACTGTACCTTTAATTAAATCAACATCCTTTAAAGTACTGATTATTTTATATATTTCGCCCTTATATCTAAAAGACCCGTATAAATCGTTTAGCTCTTTTAATCTTATTTTTTCTAACATAATTATCCTTTTTTTATCCTACAATACTTATTGTATACCGTCTTCATTTATTTGTTTATTTAAATAATTGTAAATTCCCATGAACTTCCTTTTGCCTTCAACATCTTTTATCTGAGAAAAAAATTTATGAAAAACTAACTTTTTATCTTTGTCCCAAATTATTCGCCCCTTTTCGACTCCTTCCACAAATAATATATGAGGGTATTTTCTCCATTGTTTTAATACTCCTTCATTTATAAGGGTCAAAATAGGGTCAGGGAAATTATTTTTTTCTTTTTCTACTAATCTGTTTTTACTCTCTTCCCTTTCTATTGCATCCTTTGTCCTTTCTATTTCGTTTTCAATCTTTTCTAACTGGTCATTGTACTTTTCCCAACGCTTAAATGTTTTATCGCCTCCTTTTTTGTCGTTTAAAGGTTGACCGTTAGTTCTTTTTACATCTTTATATAATTCGTCCAATTTGCCGAAAAAATTATTTTCTTTTTTCCTTAAAGATTCTTTTAATATATCAATCCTACTCATGTCTCTTATTTTTAACTAATTTATTTTCAAATGATAATTTTTTTACATCTATTCCATTACTAACACAATAAGTAATAATTGTTTCTAAGTTATAGGAGCTATATTCAAATAATCTTTCCTCTTTTTCTACTTTCAATAAAGTAAAATGCATATAATCAGGGGAATTTGAATGGTCTATGCTTATCTCTACGGTATACATAATGTTTTTATTTAAAAGGTCCAATAAATTAAATATTCTCCGCCTCTTGGCCCCGTATGCGTGTGCTCAAGTCTATTTCGTTTCTTATTCCAATACAATTCACCTTGTACCCAATACTTTTTACCGTTTACTTCATACTCAAAGTAATTATTGTCCCTATAAGTGCCTTTTATTGTCTTCATAGCTGTATTTTTTATTGTTTAAATATATGTCCGTCTATTTCGAAATAATCGTACATCAACTCTTTTTCGTATAAGTCGAAATCTATATAATATTTTATACGTTCAGTACATTCAGGGAATTCAGCATTGAACATCTCTTCTACAAATGTTTGTAAGTCTTCATAATATCCCACATAAGCGTCTTTAGCCCTATCTATTAAGTCTAATATGTCAGAACCTAATAATTTGTAGTGATAATTATCCAGCCAGTAGAAAAAGGCTTCTTTGAAATTTTCGTCGTCTTCTCTCGTGCAAAAGTAGTTACATAGGGCTATTGTTTCATCTGGCAATCTGTCACTCAATTGTAGCTCTTTGGGGATATCTTCGAATTCTACTATTTTATAGTAATCCGAACCGGATTCCTTTAATAATTCGCTCATTTCGTGTTCAAAATCTGAAGAGCAAAAGTAGGATACTACGTCAAACCATTCACTTTTTATTACTTCGTTCGTCTCGTTTTTGCGGAATTCTACGCGTATTCTCGCGTCTTCTATGTTTATTCTTTCCATATTGATAATGTTTTTAGTGTTAGTATTCTGTTATCTTTTATCTATTACTAAATAGTGTTCGCCTAAGCATTGTACCCACTGAATCCGGTATTTTTTTGACGGTCTGCATAGTTCAACATATCTAATTGCTGATAGTATGTCGCTTGCACTCTCTTTATAATACTTTGAAAGAATATTTAATACATGATAGCTTTCCGATGGTGTGAAGTACATACATTTTCTGTATCGTCTTGCCGTTTCATAGACTCTCTTTGAAAAGCTCTCAACTGTTTCAAAATCTGATATTCGATAATTAAATAAACTTGTCGGATTCATAGTAGTTGGTTATTTAATGGTTACTTTCCTTACTGCTATTCTCCTGAGTAATTGTCCTCTACTCCTATTATTTGGAATAAATGGTTATCCATTTCGAAATACTTTTCGCTGGACTTCATGTATGGGTTGATAATCTCATAGAAAAGGTAGTTATTACCGTCAATGTCTTTTGACGTTAGCTTCTCTTTTTTCATATAGGAGTCCAAATCTTCCTCGAAAATACTTGTGTGTATCCTTGCCCCGTTTTTTATGTACTGTAAGTGTAACATTGTTGTGTAGTGTTTGTGTTTAATATTTCGTTTTCTTATTTCCTTTTCTGTATTACAAATATACAAAACTTCTTGAAATTACACAACATTTTTCTGGGGAAAATGTATCATATATCATATATTTTAACTATATATTAACATATCGAATACTATGTTTACATATTGAGCGCTCCTTCATATCGTGCCGCCTTTTTACTCCTTTGCCTTCCTTAGTACCCACACATGAAAACCCGCCCATTTGGGTTATATATTACCCCCCCCTTATTATTAACATAACTTGGAGTTTTCTTTAGAAAAAAAAGAAAGGAAATAACTACATGTAGAGGCTATATATTATATATATTATTACTATATATGAATTGTATATATATACATAAAGGATATACATTCATAACGTGCGTGTGTGTGCGCGCGCAGTTCTGTTTGCTAATGCGGTGAATAACAACACGTTACAGGGGTGAAAATGTTAATATCTCATTTGGAATTAAGTTAAAACAATACGGAAATGTTAACGGAAATGTTTCACATGACACAGAGCGGAGAGCGGGGCGGCTGATGGAGGAGAAGGAATAACGGAGCCGGAAACCAGACGAGAGAAAGCAAAGCGAGGATGAAGCAAAAGAGATGATGCGGGAAGGAAGCGGGGGAAGCTCTTTGGGAATCGGAATAACATAAGGGGTTGCATTGGTTAGCTCCGAAGCGAGGGGCACAGCCCCGAGCGAGGTTATTACTTCCTTTGTTTTGTTTTTGAGTCAGGGGTAAACAGGGGTAGGGGGTCGGGCTTTATTAATGAATTTGGAAATTCGGCTAAAAGTATTACCTTTGTTGTATGGGTACAGCGATAGACATAATCAAGGGAAAAGAAGAGCGGGCGCTACGCAGGCAGGGAATGGATGAGCGTGGCGAGATAAAGAAGTACGAAGTAGACGACAAGGTACGAGAAGAGTTCAGGGCGACATTTGGGAAGACTGTAGCGTTTTTGGACATGATAGGGGTTAGGGAGAAGTTGGAGGAGATATTAGGGGACATAGAAGTAGCTGATAGTCCGGCAACGATAAGCAAGTTGAAGGGTAAGTTAGATGTCATCATGAAGTACGTGAATGTGTTCAAGGCAGCGAGTGACAGTATTAACCGGACGGAGAAGACGATAATCAAGGAGCAGAGGGGAGAAGAACCAGAATCGGTAATGAGTGGGGATACGGGGAATATAGAGATAATAGAAAAGATAGACTATGATACTATTGCCGGAGCGGTTAAACGATAAGCAGATAGAGTTATACAATTTGTTGAATGAGGACAGATATGTAGAGTATTTGTTTTACGGTTCGAGCAGGGCTGGTAAGACATTTTTGATATTTGCGTGGTTTGTGACGCAGTGTATAAGATACGGAGCTAATTGTTTGATAATACGGAATACGTTTACGTCGTTGAACAATGGTATGTTGATGCAGACAGTACCGGCGGTATTGAATTCTATGGCGAGGCGTTGGGGGTACAGTGATTACAAGAAGGTGATGATAGGCGGGGAGAGGTTTGCGAGATATGTAAACAAGGATGACAGTTTGGTGTTCTACAATGGTTCGTACATTAAGTTTGGGAGTTTGCGAGGGAGTTCGGACAGTGAGTCGAAATATGATTCGATATTAAGTACGGAGTGGGGGCATATATTTTTGGATGAGATAAGTGAGATAAGTTGGCAGCCGGTAAGTAAGTTATTGACGCGGTTAGCTCAGAAGTTGCCGGTAAAGAACAAGATGTTGTATGCGTTGAATCCGTGCAGTAAGAATCATTGGAGTTACAAGAGGTTTTTTTTGCAGGAGGATTACGATACAGGGATGAAGTTAGACCCGAGTATACAGGCGATGTTGTACAAGAAGCATTTCAGTGTAGAGGACAACAAGGAGAATGTATCTTCGAGTTATATGTTGACGATGAAGAGTTTGTCGAAGATAGACAAGCGTAGGTTTTTGGACGGGGAGTATTACGATGAGATGGAGGGAGAGATATTCCACCATATACCATGGGGGACAATGCCGGAAGAAGAATTGTTTGTACGATATATAATCTACGTAGACCCGTCGGCTAAGGAGAGTGTAAAGAACGATTACAAGGCATGCGTATTGTTGGGGTTGACGAAAGAGAAGATATGGTTGGTGGATGTATATGCAGTACAGGGGAGCACATACGAGATGTTGGAAGGCATATATTGCTTATACGTAAAATGTCCGATAACGCCACGTTTATACATTGAAAAAAAGCAAGTTCCGTTGGATTTCAACAAAACATTGCTTAACTTTCAGGCGCAAAAGGGGTGGATATGTCCGATAGAGTGGGACACGCGCAATCACGGTAACAAGTTTTATAACATTGAGTCCACTTTAGACCCGTTGTTCAAGAATGGGGGGATAATGTTCAACGACAAGATGAAGAACACTCCTATGGGAGAGATTACGGTGCAGCAGTTTTTGGAGTTTTCGAGGAAAGAGAGTCCGTTGAAGAAAGACGACATACCGGACGCGGTAGCCAAAGGAGTTTCGTTAATGGGGAGGAATCTGAAGATAGTTAATCCAGCCCAGAAGAAGACGAAGATGTTTATAGCGATAGGAGGGAAATTAAAGTCCTTATAATATGATAGAGATAAAAGATTTATATCAATGGATACAGCCTAACACATGTGATGAGATAATAGGCATGAATCCGACGGCATTGGAAGACGCCTATGTATCCGCTATAGGCTATTTGGCTGGCGAGATAGGGAATATATACGATTTGGAGGAGATGTTGCCGGTAATGAAGGATGTCCATCCTGATTTGTTCTTTATGGTAAGGGTATTGACGGCATCAGCCTTTATGGGTTCTACATTTGCGTGGAGTACTGTTTTCACGAACCAGTACAACAGTGTGATGTCTACTATACACAGGATGAAGTCTGGGACATCCCGCATGACTGGGGCGGTTAACAAGCCTGAGCCTAACGCGATAGGTAAAATAGTAACGAACATAAATGATTATATAGGCTAATATGACAATCTGGAATACACCCCAAATAGACCCTTATTACATTCCCAAGTCTGTAGGGACTGGAGTAGTTAAGTCAAAATATCTTATTAACTATTATGACACTCCGTATACAGCGAAATACTGGAGGGATGCGATAGACAGGGCTATAAATTACAGTGATTTGTACTACTATGGCGTTTTGCAGTCGTGGGCTATACAGTCGAGTCCTTTTTTGGTGTCCTTATTGGACAAGAGATATGTTCCTGCCCAAAAGAACTTCTATGCTTTGGCGAAATACGGGGAAATGAGCAGGATAGA
>ENA-ORLY01004282-ORLY01004282.1-human-gut-metagenome-genome-assembly--contig:-NODE-4282-length-10424-cov-2.721658_pt1 | contig 10424 bp, 6 predicted proteins | sample MGYA00243071_ERZ508832 | MGnify/ENA primary metagenome ERZ508832 (study PRJEB26277, sample SAMN04329777) | human gut metagenome | biome: human-associated habitat | host: Homo sapiens | place: USA...
GGCTTCGGCCACATATGGGCTGCAGGTGTAGTCCGTGGCTACAAAATAATGGGGGATGGAGATGGGGTAATCCTGGCAGACCCGGCGCATGATTAAGCTGGAGAAGACATGAGTGCTGACGACGGCGTCATAGTGTCCGGCTTCCAGGGCGGCGTACAGTTTCTTTGCGCCCAAAGACAGGGCTTTATACAGCATGGAGGCGTCTTCCGGGGCGGGGTTGTGCTCCTCCGCCATCCGGTATCCGGCGCTGAACAGCAGGGGAGCCCGCTTATAGATCCGGACGTGCCAGTTGCTGATGAAGCGGGAGACCTCGGGAGACAAAAAAGCCAGCCCGTCCGTCATTTCACTGAAAACGCCCCGGGCGGTCAAAACCTCTTGAATGGCTTTTGCGGCAGAATTATGCCCTTCCCCTGTGTTGCAGGAGAGAATGAGAATGCGCATGGATGAGCTTGCTCCTCTCTTATGAAACTGTGGAAAACTCCGTCAAGGCTTTCCGACCAAGAAACGGCGGGCTGTTGCGTACGGGTTCTCTGCGCCGGTGGCGCGCAGAATCCATGCCGACAGCCTCGTCGATCGATTCCATTCACGGTTGCGTCTGCGGGTGTAAAACTCTGCCGGGCTTTTTTGACAGGCTGTGCTCTGGTGCGCCCGAAAGGGAAAACGGGCCGAGTTTACATCTACAGATAATTAATTCTATTTTATCATATCAAATAGGAAAAATCAACTTACGTCCCGGCGCCTTTTGAGGGTACTACAGATCCGCCCGTCTGTCAATATCCCGGGGTACCCAAGTTTTGAAAAATGGGAAAAGAACGGCTGCCGTGGCGGACCGGCGGAGTCCGGCAGCGCAAGTGCAGGTGAATTTTTTGTTTCTTTTGGTTCACATAATTGTTACATGTTGAAGGAGAAATGTAATTGCATTCTGCCGGAATTGTGGTAGAATATCGGCAGAACCCTGTGGCAAAAGGAAACCGTCACACAAGTGCGCGGAGTGAAATCCGATGAAGATAGGAGCGATTCATATCAAAAAGGGTAAATTTGCGAAGCCTCGGGCCAGCGCTGCAGAGGAGCGAGCGCGGCTGGAGGCGGATTTCAAACGAATGACCCATGCGGCCAACCATGAGCCGGAGTGGGAGGAGGACGACGAGGCCCAGGAGGCGCGGCGGAAAAAACGCCTGAAGATTGCCGTGATCTCGACGGCATGCCTGCTGGCCGTGGTGCTGATTGGCTTGGGCATCTTCCTGTGGAGCTATTCCCGGGACGACGGCTTGATCTTTGACAACGTATATGCCCTGGACATCAATTTGGGCGGCATGAGTCAGGAACAGGCTACGCAGGTCCTGGAGGAGAAGGCGCAGGCGGTTTATGGAGCGCCTTTGACCATTCAGCTTCAGGACCGGACGTTGGTGCTGACGCCGGAGGAGACCAAGGCGCAGCTGGATGCGGCGGCCCTGGCGGAAGCGGCCTGCCGGTATGGGCGGGACGGCAATATGTTTGACCGGGCCCGGGCCCGGTCGGCAGCGTCTCTGAGTACCTACACCCTGGAGGCGGCGGACTACCTCACGTTGGACACAGGGTACATCCAGGATGCGGTGAATCAGCTGAGTGCGGATTTGGAGAGTACGTTGACCCAGCCGGAGGTCACAGTGGAGGGCCAGCGCCCAGACCTGAGCGCTTACCCCCTGTCCGGCAGCGGGGAGGATGAGGAGGACGAGGAAGAAGAGCCGGCCCCTGTCACGCCGGAAAATGGCCAGGTTTTGACCATCTATACCGGGACGCCGGGCCGCCATCTGGATGCGGAGGCTCTGTACCGGCAAATTCTGGAGGCGTACTCCCGGGGCGATCTGTCCACCATTTCCACGACGTATGATGAGACGCTCCCCGAGGAGGTGGATCTGGAGGACGTGTTCCAGCAGTACTGTGTAGCGCCGGTGGATGCAGTGCTGGATGAGACCACGTATGTCGCCTCGGAGGAATCTCTGGGTTACGGCTTTGTGGTAGAGCAGGTGCAAAAGCAGCTGGATGAGGCCGAGCCGGGAGAGGAAATCCAGGTGGAGTTCCAGATTCTAATTCCGGAGCATACGAAAGCGTCTCTGGAGAAGGATTTGTTCCGGGACGTATTGGCCTACGCCCATACGGACCATACCTGGAATTCCAACCGAACCCGTAATTTGGAGTTGGCCTGTGAGGCCATTGACGGCTATATCCTCAAGCCTGGGGCGACTTTCTCCTTCAACGATGTGGTCGGCGAGCGGACGGCGGAAAAAGGCTATAAAGCCGCTACGGTGTATTCCGGCATGGAGTCTGTCCAGGAGCTGGGCGGAGGCGTGTGCCAGGTTTCGTCTACGCTGTACTATTGTACGCTTTACGCGGACTTAGAGGTGGTTTCCCGGGCGGTGCATACCTTCACAGTGGATTATGTGCCGCTGGGCATGGACGCCACGGTGTATTGGGGTTCGCTGGATTACCAGTTTAAGAAAAATACGGATTACCCCATTAAAATTAACGCCTCGGTGCACGACGGCTATGTGGACATCGAACTGGTTGGGACGGATACGAAGGACTATTACGTGGAAATGGACTATGTCGTCCTGTCCAAAGACCCTTGGGAGACGAAGGAGCGAGAGGTGACCGACGGTTCCTACGCAGACGGCGAGACCATTACCTCTCCGTACACCGGCTATACGGTGGATACATACAAATACAAGTATGATAAGCAGACCGATGAGTTAATTTCCAAGGAGCTGGAGGCGCACTCTGAGTATACCCGGCGGGACAAGGTGGTGGCTGTGGTCCCCAGAGCCACGGAGCCCCCGGCCACGACCCCGCCGGCCACGGAACCGCCTGCGACGGAGCCCCCGGAAACGGACCCGCCTGCGACGGAGCCGCCCACCGAACCGGCTACGGAACCTCCAACCGAAGCGGAGAACGCAGATTCCAATGAATAAATCAAAAGTTCCAGGACCCCGTATGAGGTCCTGGAATTTTTGTATGCTTGGCCCATCAGAAAATTTCTGGGAATTTTGGAACCGGCGGGGCTTTTGGATCGAATGGTGGCAAAATAGCGTTACAGCATACCTGGAAGGACAGGAGGGACTTTCATGAATACGGGAAAATTTTCAAACGATCAAACAGAGGGCTCAGAGCGGGAGCGACTGCGGGCGGAACTGCAGTCCCTGGCCCGGCAGGCCGACGGCGAGCCGGTGGCGCCGTTGGGAGACCAAAGGCGCAAAACGCCCGGAGCGGGATGGATCGTGTTGCTATGCCTGCTTCTGGCTGCGGGAGTGGGGACCGGCGTCTTCCTGTGGAGCTTTTCCCTGGACGACGGTTTGATTTTTGACAACGTTTATGCGATGGGTCTCAACTTGGGCGGCATGACCCGGGACCAGGCGCAGGAGGCGCTGGAACGAAGGGCGGAGGCGGTGTACGGGCAGCCTCTGACTGTGCAGCTTCCGGACCGGCAGCTGGTGTTGTCTCCGGAGGAAGTCCATGCGCAAGTGGATGCTTCAGCCATGGCGGAAGCCGCCTTCCGGCATGGCCGGCAGGGAAATCTGTTCCAACGGGCCCGGGCTCGGTCGGAGGCGGCGCACACCACGTTCACGCTGGAATTGCATGATTATTTGCGCCTGAATGAGGCAGGAATCCGACAGGCGGTGAATTGGTTGCACGACGAAATTGAGCGCGACCTGTTCCTGCCCACGGTGACGGTTGTGGGTCGGCGGCCGGATTTAAGCGCCTATGCGCTGCCGGACACCTATACCAGCGGGATGGAGGAGCTGGGGCAGACTCCGGTTACGGTGGAGGGCGGTCAGAAGCTGGTGATTCAGACCGGAGTGACAGGCCGGCATTTGGACGGGGAGGCTCTGTACCGCCGGATTGTGGCGACGTATGAGGAGATGGATTTGCATACCATTTCGGTTGCCTATGAGGAGGCTCTCCCGGATGAGGTGGATTTGCCGTCGGTTTACCAGAGCAATTGCCTGGAGCCGGTGGATGCGGTGCTGGATGAGACGACCTATGTGGCCAGCAAGGAGATTCTGGGATACGGCTTTCCTCTGGACGAGGTGCAGAAGCAGCTGGACCGCGCAGGGGAAGGGCAGACGATCCAAGTGGATTTCCAGATTCTCTATCCGAAGCAGTGGAAGGCTCTGCTGGAGAAGGATTTGTTCCGGGATGTTTTGGCTGAAAAAAAGACGGCGCATACCGACAATGCCGATCGGACCCGGAATTTGGAGCTGGCCTGCGCCGCCATCGACGGCTATCTGATCAAGCCCGGCGCCACCTTTTCCTTTAACGATGTGGTGGGCGAGCGGACGGCGGAGAAGGGCTACCGGGAGGCGACGGTGTACTATGCCGGGGCCTCTGTTCCCGGCCTGGGGGGCGGTGTGTGTCAGGTATCCTCCACCTTGTACTATGGGGCTCTGTACGCAGATCTGGAAATTGTGGACCGGCACCTGCACCAGTTCGCAGTGGATTACGTTCCTCTGGGAATGGACGCGACGGTACAGTGGGGATATCTGGACTTTCAGTTTCGGAATAACACGGATTATCCCATTCGGATTGCGGCCTCCGTTCACGACGGCTATGTGGACATCGCCCTCATTGGAACAGATACCAAGGACTACTATGTGGAAATGGACTATGTGGTTCTGGAGGAGATTCCCTGGCAGACGGTGGAGAAGGTGATAACCGACGGCTCTTACCAGTCCGGTCAGGTGATCACCACGCCGTATACCGGCTATGTGGTGGAGACTTACCGGTATAAATATGATAAGGAGACGGATCAGCTCATCTCCAAAGAATACGTTGCGGCTTCCGATTATGACAAGCGGGACCGGGAGATTGCCGTGACGCAGGGCGGCTGACCGGGAAAATACCGGTTGCGCCCCACAAGGCAATCGCAGTAGCCCGAGACGCCCGGGAAAATGCGGCTCCTTTTTGCAAATTTGATAATAATTCTCATTATTGCCATTGATTTTTCCCGGTATGTCCTGTATAATAGACCCGGCACTGGATTTGTCCATGTATTGTGTAAGAAAGGTCACCGACGATCTGACCTGGGTGGGTGGAAGCGACCGTCGGCTGGCTCTGTTTGAAGGGGTGTACGATGTGCCGAAGGGCGTGTCCTATAACTCTTACCTCCTGACGGACGATAAGACGGTATTGTTTGATACGGTGGATCACTCCGTGGACCGGGTGTTTTTTGAAAACATTGCCCATGTTCTGGGGGGAAGGAAGCTGGATGCCCTGGTGGTGCAGCATATGGAGCCGGATCATGCCGCCACCATCGAAGAGGTGGTCCGCCGCTATCCTGGAGTCCGGATTCTGTGCAACCAAAAGACGGCGGATATGATGGCGCAGTTTTTCTCCTTTGACGTCGGCTCTGTGGTGCAGATCGTCAAGGAGGGCGACGTGTACGAAACCGGTCGTCACAGCTTCACCTTCGTCATGGCGCCTATGGTCCACTGGCCCGAGGTGATGGTCACATACGATTTGACGGAAAAGATTCTCTTCTCGGCCGATGCGTTCGGCACATTTGGCGCTTTGGACGGCGCATTGTTTGCCGACGAGGTGGATTTTTTCCGGGATTATCTGGATGAGGCCCGCCGGTACTATTGCAATATTGTGGGCAAGTACGGTACGCAGGTGACCAGCCTTTTGACCAAGGCGGCCGGCCTGGAGATTCGGATGATCTGCCCCCTGCACGGCTTTGTGTGGCGGAAGGACATGGGGGAACTGATTGATAAGTATCTGAAATGGGCGACCTACACGCCGGAGGAGAACGGAGTTGTCATTGCCTATGCCTCTGTGTACGGCAATACGGCCAATGCGGCGGAAATCCTGGCCTGCCGCCTGCGGGAGCGGGGCATTCGGACCTGTATGTTCGACGTGTCTATGACGCCGGCTTCCTATATCGTCTCCGCTGCGTTCCGGTACAGCCACCTGATCTTTGCTTCAACCACCTACAATGCCGGAATTTTTGTCAACATGGAGAATCTTCTCCATGATCTCACGGCCCATAATCTCCAGAACCGCACGGTAGCCCTGGTGGAGAACGGCTCCTGGGCGCCTACCAGCGGGAAGCTGATGCGGCAGCTCATCGCGCCGTGGAAGGGCGTTCACATTCTGGATCAGACCGTCACAATCCGCTCGTCCTTAAAAGAGACGGAGCAGCTGGAGATTTTGGCCCAGGCCGTGGCGGACACCATGCCCAAAGCAGAGCTCGCCGGTGATTCGGACAAGGCGGTGGACCCCAACGCATTGTTTAAGCTGTCCTATGGCCTGTTTGTTTTGTCGGCTTCGGCGGAGGGAAAGGACAATGGCTGCATCGTCAATACGGTGATTCAGCTTACGGATACCCCCAAGCGGCTGGCCTTTGCAGTGAATCGGGCCAACCTCACCCACGACATGATTGCCAAAACCGGTGTGTTCAGTATTTCGGTGCTGTCTCAGGATGTGCCATTTTCCAGCATTTTGGCTTCCAGAGCGGCCGGGACACCGACAAGTTCGCCGGTTGGGACTTTACGGACCGCAGTGAGAACGGCACGCTGCATCTGACCAAGTTCTCCAACGCAGTCATTGCCGGTAAAGTGGTCGCGACACAGGATTGGGGAACCCATACCCTGTTTGTGGCCGATGTGACCGAGGCGCGGATTTTGTCCCAGGTGCCCTCTGTGACCTACGCGTACTACTTTGCCCATATCAAACCGAAGCCCCAGCCCCAGCTGACCCAGAAAAAGGGATGGGTGTGCAAGATTTGCGGCTATGTCTATGAAGGGGAGGAGCTGCCCCCGGACTTTGTCTGCCCGCTGTGTAAGCATGGCCCCGAGGACTTTGAACGAATCGGATGACCTTGACCGGACCTGTCGTGTGACGGCAGGTCCGGTGTGTTTTTCAGGGTTCGCCCGGACGGGCCGCAACGGCGGCCCACAGTGTGGGGCGGCAGGATTTCCCAGCCGCCGCTTTGCTTCATCCCTGGGCTGGGCCGGGAGGATGCGGGAACGTGGAAGGAATTTTTCGAAAGGAAAGCAATTTTCCTTGCCTTTTGCCGGATTTGGGTATATGATCATACTGGCCTGATACTTCAGGCTGTATTTTAAATGTTCTACAAGGCCAGGAGGGGACATACATGCTGACCTATACGTTAGACCGCACAGCCGGTCCGTTGTATGAAGCGCTGTACCGGGGACTGCGGGCCGATATTTTGGCGGGCCGACTGGCTCCCGGGGAGAAGCTGCCTTCCAAGCGAGCCCTGGCGGATCATTTGAAAATCAGCAAAGTCACCGTAGAGACGGCTTACGCCCAGTTGGCGGCAGAGGGTTACATCCGCTCCCAGGAAAAGGTGGGCTATTTTGTCGAGGCGGTGGAGCGGGGACCGGAGGCCGCCCCGTCCCCCATACCGGAACAGCGGAAGGAGGAGCCGGAGACGCCCTGGGAGGCGGACTTGACCGCCCATAGCTTACCGGCAGCGGCGTTTCCCTTTTCGATATGGGCCAAGCTGCAGCGGGAGGTTCTTTTGGATTATGGGGCGGAGCTGCTGGGTCCGGTCCCTCCAGGCGGCGCGTTGGTGCTTCGCCAGGCCATTGCGGATTATCTCTACGGCTTTCGCTCCATGACGGTATCGCCGGATCAAATCCTGGTGGGAGCGGGGACGGATTTTCTGTACAATTTATTGATCCAGCTCCTGGGCCGGGACAAATGCTATGCCATTGAAGACCCGGGCTACGGGAAAATCCGGCGGGTCTATGAGGCCGCCGGCGTAGCTTGTCTGCCGGTGCCGTTGGACGGAGATGGGGTCCGAGTGGACCGGTTGGCCGGAGCGCAGGTCCTGCACCTGTCTCCCTCTCACCACTTTCCCACCGGGATTGTGACCCCCATCGGCCGGCGGCAGGCCCTGCTGGAGTGGGCCGGGGAGGAGGAAGAGCGGTATTTGATTGAGGACGACTATGACAGCGAGTTTCGCCTCTCCGGCCGCCCCATCCCCACGCTGCAGTCCATTGACCGGAGCGGAAAGGTGATTTACCTCAATTCTTTTACCAAGTCCATCGCACCCTCCATCCGCATCAGCTACCTGGTTCTGCCGCCTGCGTGGATGGCGGAGTTCCACCGCCGTCTGGGCTTCTATGCCTGTACGGTTCCCAGCTTTGAGCAGTACACCCTGGCCCGGTTTCTCAGCCGGGGCTACTTTGAAAAGCATATCAACCGAATGCGGAAATACTACCGGGACCAGCGGGACCGGTTGATTGCAGCGCTGTCTCAGGCCAGCTTTTTTTCTCAGGTGGAGATTCTGGAGCAGGACGCCGGCCTGCATTTTCTTCTGCGGGTCCGGACCTCGTACTCGGACCGGGCGCTGAAAGAGCTGTGCGCCCAGGCCGGGATTCGGATTTTTTGCCTGTCCGATTATAGACAGGTGGCCCATCCCGGAGATTCACACTGCATGGTGGTAAATTACACGGGATTTGACAGCAGCCGGGCGCCGGATCTTTTGGCCCGCCTGGAAGACGTCCTAGCGGGCAAGGGAAAACCGCTTCGGTAAAACATGGGGCAGGTCCCAAAATTGCCGACTTGACAGCCGCTTTTTAGGTGGTTATGATAAAAAGGCGGCGCGGATGCCGACAAATATGCAGAGGGTGTATGCCATGATGAAATTTTGTAAACGCGCGCTGGCTTTTACGTTGGCGTTGGGGTTCCTGTTAGGGCTTGGATCCGGACTGCTGCCGAAGACTCGGGCGGCTGTTGCGCTGCCACCCATGACCCCAGACAACTCGGCGCAGGAGTGGGAGGTGCTCCGCCAGGTCAATCTCCGGCGGGACGAGGAAGGACTGCAGCCTTTGACGATGATAGAGCCGCTGCAAAACGCCATGGACATCCGGGCCGAGGAATTGTTGATTCGGTATGACCATGAAAGACCGGACGGAAGTTCGTGCTTTACGGTGCTCGAGGAAGTGGGATTGACGAGCCTGCAACCCACAGGAGAGAACATTGCTGCCGGCTACCCCACCGCTGCTGCGGTGATGGACGGCTGGATGAACAGTCCGGGACACCGGGCCAACATATTGAAGCAGAATGCTACCCACGTGGGCGTGGGATACGATTTCACCAGCGGCGGCTACGGAAGCTATTGGGTGCAGATGTTCTGTACCTCTAAAGATTGCAGGTATACGGATTTCCAGCTGATCTTACCCACAGAGACCTTTGAGCCCGGAACGGGCCTGGAGGAAATGGGACTGATCGGCGTACTCAACTGCGCCCATTGCGGGACCTCCTACCTGCCCATTTTGTCTTCGTACTGCACCGGCTTTGATCCTGCCGCTACGGGGACCCAGACGGTCACCGTCACTTGCTTTGACCGCACGGCGCAATTTCAGGTTACCGGCGGCGGCGCCGTCCAGGAGGTCGACCCCGAGGATGCCTGGAACCCCTACCGGGATGTTCCGAAGGGGCAGTGGTATTACGACGGGGTCAAGTTTGTCACCGAGCAGGGGCTGTTTCAGGGCGTGGAAGGGGGACGGTTCCTGCCCGGCGGCACCATGACCCGGGGGATGCTGGTGACGGTGTTGTACCGCCTGGCGGGAGAGCCCTCGGTGCAGGGACTGGAGAATCCCTTCTATGATGTGTCTTTAAACCGGTATTACGGAGCCCCGGTTCTTTGGGCCAGCGCAAACGGCCTGGTAGAAGGCCACGGCAACGGGAAATTTACCCCGGAGGGCAATGTGACGCGACAGGATATGGCGGTGATTCTCTACCGGTATGCCCAGCGGACTGGAAATGACACCACATATACGACAGATGCTTACCAAACCTTCTCTGATAAAGGCAGCGTGTCCAAGTACGCGCAGCAAGCGTTGCAGTGGGCCACATGTAAGGGCATAATCCATGGCGTAGTCAGCGACGGTCAAAGTAATTTGAGACCGCGGCGGACCGCTACGCGTGCCGAAGTTGCGCAGATGCTCTTGAACAGTCAAGACGTTCTCGTGAAAACAGAAATTGTCTTACCCGACGATCCAGCCCCGACTCCCGACCCCGGTATTGTGTATTGGACGCCTGGTGGATCCGTTTACCATTCCACAGCCGAGTGCCCAACGCTGGCCCGGTCTCAAAATATTCAAAGCGGAACCGTAGCCGAGGCCAAAGCCGCCGGGAAAGACAATCCCTGTAAAGTGTGCCACTAAATTGAGTACGTTTTTTCTACACAGAAAAAAACTGCCCCATCCGGAAGTCTCCATGGATGATACCTCCATTGCCCGTAAGCGTCAAACCTATCACCGACTTGCGGAAGGCTCTCCAATATGAAACAATACTCCCGTATAGTAGCGGATAGTATATGCGACTGCCATATACGATCCGAAATACGGGGGTATTTTCATGAGCAGAGATTTACAGACAGGAAACGGACAGAACAAACTGGCATTGTGGGCCGAGCG
>ENA-ORLY01004288-ORLY01004288.1-human-gut-metagenome-genome-assembly--contig:-NODE-4288-length-10409-cov-4.189508_pt1 | contig 10409 bp, 9 predicted proteins | sample MGYA00243071_ERZ508832 | MGnify/ENA primary metagenome ERZ508832 (study PRJEB26277, sample SAMN04329777) | human gut metagenome | biome: human-associated habitat | host: Homo sapiens | place: USA...
AAGAAAGACCTTGAGTTCATTATAAACTCTTGGTCTTTCTTTTTTTTCGGGACTATTCTTTTTTCACAGCCCCTTTTTGTGTTTCAAAAGGTTTTTATTTACAAATAAGGGGAAATTGGATACATTATATATAAAGCTATGAGCAGTGCACAAATGAAACGTACTAAAAGGAGAAAGAAATGAAAAACAAACGTACCTGCGATTATATCGCAGAAGCAATACAAAATGAGATTTTATCAGGAAGAATGGAGGCAGGACAGCCGCTTCGCCAGGAGGAATTGTCAGAGAAACTTGGCTATTCGAGAATGCCGGTCCGTGAGGCACTACAGATTTTAGAGGAGCAGGGACTTGTAAGGCGACTTGCAACCCGCCATGTTGTGGTGGCAGATTTTTCGGAAAGAAATATTGAAGAAATATTTGATATGTTCGGAAATGTGGAAAAGAAAGCATTAAAAGACCTTGCAGAGATGTCCTTTGAATGGGTGTACTCAGCAGAGGGCGAAGATGCAGAAGAGAAGTTCCATGAATTTGTCTATGGAACGATCACAAACGGACTTTTCCGCAGGCTTTTAGAGACATCGGCAGACTGTTATATCCGTTTTGCATCGGAAGAGACAGAAATGGGAAAAGATCCGGAGCAGAAACAGCTCAGACGGAATAAACTTGAAACTGTTCATAGTGCATATTGCAGAAAAGATACCGTCGTGATGGAAGTCGCACTGGAGGAATATTATAGATTACTGACAGAAAATGTGAAAAAAGAAAGAGGTTTTGAGAAATGAATGGTTTGAAACCGATAAAAATACCATCTGCTAAGGAAAAGGTAGCATCGGAGTTGCGGAAAGCAATTTTGTCAAGAAAGATGAAAGAGGGAGAAATCCTTTCTTTAGACAGTGTGGCAACTCAGCTGAATGTCTCGATTACACCTGTAAGAGAAGCATTTCAGATTCTTGCGAGAGATGGACTGATTAAGCTGCGGCAGAACAAGGGCGCAATTGTTTTAGGGATTACAGACACTTATATCAGGGAACATTATCAGCTGCGGGCGATTTTGGAGAGTGCATGTGCCGGGCTTGCAGCAGAAGAAGGTGTGGATATCAGCGGTATCAGGGATTCTTATGAGGAATCCAAAGCTGCTTTGGGAAAAGGCGATTACAGTCAGTATGCGAGCCAGAACCGGGATTTTCACAGTGAAATCTGGGCAGCAGCCGGAAATAAAAAGATGGAAAATATGATCGCAGAACTATGGAATGGATTGTCCATGGGAAATATGGTGACGGAACAAGAGTATGCAAAGATTTCCATCGAGGAACATGGCAGGATCATGGACGCAATTGCAGCAGGAGATGGTGAGCGCGCCAAAAAAGAAATGTACGCACATATTATGCGAAGCCGGGACGATATGCTGACTTACTATCAGTGATGTGAAAAAAATATTTTTCGTGCAAAACCGGAATCGAGGTTATTGACAAATAATGCACAAAAAAGAAAATATAAAATTATAGAAAATGCCGAAGTTGTCAAAAACAGTTGACGACTTCGGTTTTTTGTTATATTGTGTAATCAACAAATGGATACATTATCACATATCAAATATCAAAAAGATGAAGGGAGAAGGAATGATATGAGTCCAGCAACAATAACGTTATTATTTTTATTGTTTGCCATTGTAATGTTTGTGTGGGAAAAGATTCCACTTGGGGTAACATCCATGATCATCTGTGTCGGTCTTGTCGTAACAGGGGTGTTAGACTGGAAAACAGCATTTGCAGGGTTTATCGACAGCAATGTCATTTTGTTCGTGGCAATGTTTATTGTCGGGGGAGCATTGTTTGAAACAGGTATGGCAAATAAGATTGGCGGAGTGGTTACACATTTTGCCAAGACAGAGAGACAGCTTATCATTGCGATCATGATTATTGTAGGATTGATGAGCGGTGTGCTTTCCAACACAGGAACAGCAGCAGTTTTAATTCCGGTAGTTATCGGAATTGCAGCAAAGTCAGGATATTCAAGATCAAGGCTTTTAATGCCGCTTGTATTTGCAGCAGCGATGGGCGGTAACCTTTCCCTGATTGGTGCGCCGGGTAATCTTATCGCACAGTCCGTTATGGAAGAGATGGACATGGGATTTGGATTTTTTGAATATGCAAAAGTCGGACTTCCGATTTTAGTCTGTGGGATTATTTACTTTGCATTTTTCGGATATAAATTACTGCCGAACAAAACAGGCGGAACAGACAGCAGCTATGATGAACAGAAAGATTTTTCCAATGTTCCAAAGTGGAAACAGGCATTGTCACTCATCATTCTGATCCTGACATTACTCGGAATGATCTTTGAAGATCAGATTGGTATCAAGCTTTGTATTACAGGATGTATCGGAGCACTGGCATTGATCTTAACCGGAGTGATCAGTGAGAAAAACGCACTGAAATCCATTGATCTGAAAACAATTTTCCTTTTCGGAGGAACGCTTTCTCTTGCATCTGCATTGCAGACAACCGGAGCAGGAGAGGATATCGCAAAAGCAGTGATCGGAGTTCTCGGTGAGAACCCATCCCCATATATACTTACGTTTGTAGTGTTTATGCTCTGCTGTGTACTGACAAACTTTATGTCAAACACCGCTACCACCGCACTGATGGCTCCAATCTGTGTTTCCATTGCACAGGGGATGGGAGCAGATCCAAGAGCAGTGCTTATGGCATGTGTCATCGGAGGTTCCTGTGCATATGCAACACCAATCGGTATGCCGGCAAACACGATGGTTGTGACAGCCGGAGGATATACTTTCAAAGATTACGCAAAAGCAGGTGTGCCGCTGATCCTTGTGGCAACTGTCGTCAGCATGATCTTACTGCCAATCTTATATCCGTTTTTTCCATAAGCGGATATTGATGATAAAAAATGGCTGTATTGTGTGAATGACACAGTGCACCCGAAAACTTATAAAAAGAATCCATAATATTTTTCAGGAGGAACGAATTATGTCAAACGAAAAACAGGTAGAACAGCTTACCAACTATATGGCAAATTTCATCGCTCATATAGCAAAAAAATTACCAGATGATGTCATCGCAAAGCTCACAGAGTTAAGAGACAAAGAGGACAGTCCATTATCCAAAACAATTTATGATACCATGTTCGAGAACCAGCGTCTTGCGGTTGAATTAAACCGTCCAAGCTGCCAGGATACTGGTGTTTTACAGTTCTGGGTAAAATGCGGAACAAAGTTCCCACTTATCGATGAGTTAGAGGGATTATTGAAAGAAGCTGTTGTAAAAGCAACATTTAAAGCGCCATTACGTCACAACAGTGTAGAGACTTTCGATGAGTACAACACAGGCAAGAATGTTGGTAAAGGAACGCCTACTGTATTCTGGGATATTGTACCAAACAGTGACAAATGTGAAATCTATACATACATGGCAGGCGGCGGATGTACTCTTCCAGGAAAAGCAATGGTATTAATGCCAGGTGAAGGTTACGAGGGTGTTACCAAATTCGTTATGGATGTTATGACAACTTATGGTTTGAACGCATGTCCTCCATTGTTAGTGGGTGTCGGTGTTGCAACATCTGTTGAGACAGCAGCATTACTTTCCAAGAAAGCATTAATGCGTCCGATCGGTTCCCACAATGAGAACGAGCGCGCTGCAAAGATGGAAAAGCTGCTTGAGGATGGAATCAATGAGATCGGCCTTGGACCGCAGGGAATGGGTGGAAAGTATTCTGTTATGGGTGTCAATATTGAAAATACTGCCCGTCATCCATCGACCATCGGTGTAGCGGTAAATGTCGGCTGCTGGAGCCACAGACGCGGACATATCGTATTTGATAAAGATTTAAACTACAAGATTACAACTCATTCGGAGGTGACTTTATAATGGTAGAAATGAGAAATGGAAAAAAGGTACTGATCACACCGGTATCCACAGAAGATTTAAAAGACATTAAAGTCGGAGATATCGTATATCTCGATGGAAGCATGACAACCTGCCGTGACGTGGCACACCGCCGTCTGGTTGAGGAGGGAAGAGAACTTCCGGTCGATGTAAGAAACAATGCCATCTTCCATGCAGGACCAATCATCCGTCCTCTGGAAAATGACAAGTTTGAGATGGTTTCCGTAGGTCCGACCACCAGTATGCGTATGGAAAAATTCGAGTATGAATTTGTAAAACAGACAGGAGTCAAAGTGATCATCGGAAAAGGCGGAATGAAGGAAAATACCGAGCGTGCCTGCAAGGAGTTCAGTGCGATCCACTGTGTATTTCCGGCAGGAAACGCCGTTGTTGCGGCAACGGAAGTGGAAGAGATCGTGCGTGCGGAATGGAGAGATCTGGGAATGCCGGAGACACTCTGGAACTGCCGTGTGAAAGAATTCGGACCACTCATTGTATCCATTGATACTGAAGGAAATAATATGTTTGAGAAAAACAAAGTGACCTTCAATAAGCGCAAGGATGCAGTTTATGAAAAAATCAGCAAGCAGGTTGGATTTATTAAATAAGGATCACAGACTTCGAAAAATCCTGTTACTGTCACTGAAAATCGGAGTGGGAAGCAGTCTGGCCATATATCTGGCTCGGCGGATGGCTCTGGACTATGCAGTCTCTGCGGGAACCATCATGTTGCTGACAGTTATGACATCCAAGTGGGAATCCCTTCGCCTGGCGTGGCTTCGTCTGTCAACCTTTCTGCTGACAGTGGTTTTAGCGTGGGCATGCTTTACCTGGATCGAAAATCCGTGGATTGCATATGGGGTACTGTTGGCAGCGATTGTCTGTATTACGGAATGTTCCGGTTGGAGATCAACCATATCCGTAAATGCAGTAATTGCGGCACATTTATTTTCCAGTAAGAATCTCGACCATGCGGTCTGGAACGAATTTTGGCTTGTTTTGATTGGTACTGCCATTGCCATTTTGATAAACCTCTATCATGCCAATTCCAGCAGCAAAAAGCATTTGATTGCAAATATGCGTTTTGTAGAGCAGCGTCTGCAGGAGATTCTTCTCGTACTGGCGGATTATCTGGAAAGCACGCCGCAGGAGGGAAGCGTCTGGGATGAGATTTGCACATTAGAACAGCAAATACAGGGGGTTATACAGGAAGCGTATGAGTATCAGAACAATACGTTTCCGTTACATCCACTGTACTATGTTTCTTATTTTCAGATGCGGCTCGATCAGTGTCAGGTGCTTCATAATCTGCATTACGAGATGAAAAAAATCCGTTCGATGCCGAAAGAAGCCGCAGTGGTTTCGGGATATGTCCGTTATCTTGTACCCTATGTTGTGGAATTTAACCAGCCGCAGGAACAGACAAGGAAACTGAAACAGATTTGTGAAAAATTTAAAAAGCAGGGGTCTCTGGAAAGCGGAGAGGCATTTGAAAGCTATGCCATGCTCTATCATATTCTGATGGATCTGGAAGAGTTTCTGGTATATAAGATGCGTTTTATCCGTGACCTGGATGAAGAACAAAAAAGGAAGTACTGGCATTAAATGTTGCCGGTACTTCCTTTTTTAGAAATGGGGCTTCTATATCTGAAATGATTTTTGCTATATCAATTCCTTTTTGGTTTAACCAAAAGATAACAGAAAATGGGGGGATTATATTAGACAATCTGGTGAAATTAGGTTATTATAAATAATAAGGTAGTTACCCTAAAACAGGAGTGTTATAGAAATTATTATTAAATGGAGGTTTAACGTCTTCATGGATAAACTTTATATGATCTTATTATGCCTGATGATAGTACCAATTCTTATTTGTATCAAATATTCCAGAAAAATAAAAAGTGATGTGGCATCTTCCATTGTGAAATGCCTCATTTTTGCAATTGTTACGATCCTTAGCAATGGTTTGTCTGCTTTTTCAGGAAATGAAACATTTTCTTATATAATGGAAGCACTTTATCGGTTTTCCTTTGATCTGATGCTGATATATGTATTGCAGTATTCCCAGCAGTATACACGTGTTTTTCACGAGGTTTCACCGTTTAAAAAGGGGTGTTTCATAATTGCATATCTGGATGGAATTTTATTGTTTTTAAATATAATTTTTCATAACGTATTTACGATAGAAACCGTGCGATTCCCGAATTTTGATATGTATCATGTAGCCGACAAATCCATTATTTTTTACGTTCACTATGTGTTTGCATATGGTCTGGTAGTTTGTATTATTGCATCGTTTATCATCAAAATTATACAGATACCGGATTTTTACCGTAAGAAATATTTGCCGATACTTGTGTTAATGTGTGTGATCACAGTTTCAAAATTTATATGTGGAATTTTAGAATTTCCGATTGATGTGTCACTTCCTTTTTTTGTATGCGCAGCAATACTGATCTGTTACCTGACACTGTACCGTTCTCCGCGTGAACTTGTAGATAAAACACTGTCCATCGTTGTAACCGAAATGAATAACGCTGTGATATGTTTTGATATAAATAACGAATGTGTGTATGCCAATGAGCGTGCATTGAAAATATTTAACAGTTCACTGGATTCCCTTTCCGGGATCTCGGAGGATGTACAGGGCTGGATAAAAGAACATGACACCAACAATTCGGCCTCCCTTGAATGGAGTGGTCAAACCATTATTGACAACAAAACGTATTATTTCGATATCGAATACAGAAAACTGTTTGATAAAAAGAATGAATATATAGGTTTTTTCCTGAATCTGATTGATAATACGGAGAAACATATTGCGTTTGAGAAAGAAAAATACCTTGCAACACATGATACGCTTACCGGATTGTATAATAAGAATTATTTTGCCCAGAAAACATCGGAAATTTTAAATGAGAATCCGGATAAAGAGTGGCTGCTGATCTGTTCCAATATCAAGGATTTTAAACTGGTCAATGATCTCTTTGGTCTTGAAAAAGGAAACGAAGTCCTTAAAATGGAGGCAGATCTTCTTAAAGCACAATGTGGGGAAGGGAGTGTCTATGGACGCACCGGTGGTGACAAATTTGCAATATGCATCCCAAAAGAAGAATTTAAAGAGCAGGATTTTATGGATGCGATACAGACCATGGGGCATGCATTTAACAATGACCTGTATCATCTTCATATTTATGTCGGTGTTTATGAAATCACAGACCAGAATGAAGAAGTATCCATTATGTGTGATAAAGCCAATCTTGCAATAAAGACACTGGGGGAAAACTATGATAAATCAATTGCATACTATAGCGACACGATATTTCATGATACTGTTGCCGAAAAGCAGCTGGTGGGTGATTTTGATAAAGCACTTGCCGAAAAACAGTTCTGCATGTATTTACAGCCACAGGTGACATCGGAAGGAAAATTACTGGGGGCAGAGGCTCTTGTACGATGGCAGCATCCGAAACGTGGTCTGATTTTTCCGGGGGATTTTATAGAAGTTTTTGAAAAAACTGGACTGATTTACCGGCTTGACCGGTTTGTGTGGGAACTTGCCGTACAAAAACTTGCACAATGGCAGAAAGACGGGCGGGACGATCTGTATATATCCGTAAATATTTCGACCAAGGATTTTTACTATATGGATGTATATGAAACAATTACCAGTCTTGTTGAAACCTATAAAATCATTCCTTCCACACTGAAACTGGAAATTACGGAAACCGCAATTATGACCGGAACCGCAGGAGAACTTGAAATGATTGAACGGTTCAGGAAATCCGGCTTTCAGGTGGAAATAGATGATTTCGGAAGCGGCTATTCTTCGTTTAATACGCTAAAGGATATGGACGTGGATGTGCTGAAAATAGATATGGGCTTTTTAAGGACAACCCGGCCGGAACGCATAGAAAGAAGTATGTCCATTATAAATACGATCATTTCACTCACCAAAACACTTGGTCTTTCCGTTATCACGGAGGGCGTTGAAACAAAGGAACAAATTGATAAGCTTACCCAGATGGGATGCGGAATATATCAGGGGTATTATTTTTCAAAGCCGATTCCGGTAGACCAGTTTGAAGATGCCTATATGTAAATTTATCCGGAATAAAGGTATTGCCAACATATTCAGTCAGATGGGACTTATATAACTAAATTGAAAGATAAGAAATATTTGACGAGGCAATTCACAGAGAAATTGATGGAACATTAAAACGTCTGGGAACCGATTATCTGGACTTGTATATCATTCACCGGTTTGATTATGAGACTTCGATCGAGGAGACGATGGAAGCCTTAAACGATCTGGTAAAGGCAGGAAAGGTGCGGGCACTCGGTGCTTCTGCGATGTACGGTTATCAGTTTTATAATATGCAGCTTATGGCAAAAGAGCACGGCTGCCTGGGTTCTTCCGGTGGGAATACAACTATATTGCGTGTGAGTAAAACGGTATGGGGTATCGGGACTCGGCAATATAATTGTTTTTTTAAGCGTAATCCGTTATACTAGATGCATAGTATAGCGGATTATTTTTTGGAGGTACTTATGGGAAGATTTTTGAATCCAGATAACGGGGCTTTTTCAGAGGCAGTCAATTCAGAAATTTATATTGATAAAACCCGTTTGCTGGAATACATCAACCGGGTGATAAATACCACATCAAAATTTATCTGTAACAGCCGTCCGAGACGTTTTGGAAAGTCCATGACTGCAGACATGCTTTCCGCTTATTACAGCAGGGGCTGTGATTCCAAAGAGCTCTTTAAAAATTATGAGATAAGTACAGTTTCATCATATGAAAAGAATCTTAATAAGTATGATGTGATCCATTTTGATGTACAGTGGTGCATGATGGATGCCGAAGATACAGATCATGTTGTAGATTATATCAACGAGGGAATTTTACAGGAACTGAGGGAAGCATACGGACAGATCATTCCGGATGCGGTCAGGACTGCTTATGGGGCAATGTCCTATATCAAAGCGGCTACGGGCAATAAATTTGTTGTCATCATTGATGAGTGGGATGTTTTGATTCGAGATGAGGCTGCTAATGAAGCCGTTTTGCAGGATTATATCAATTTTTTGCGTGGAATGTTCAAGGGCAGCGAACCTACTAAGTTTATTGCACTAGCATATCTGACCGGAATTTTGCCAATCAAAAAGCTAAAAACACAATCTGCTCTCAATAATTTCATGCAGTTTACAATGATTACGCCTGGTGTACTTGCAAGATACATCGGTTTTACCGAGGAAGAAGTAGGAAAATTATGCGAGCAGTTTGGTGTGGATTTTCGTGAGGTAAAACGATGGTACGATGGATATGAATTAGGAGACTATCATGTGTATAATCCGAATGCAGTAGTCAATGCAATGATAAATAAAAGCTTTCAAAGCTATTGGTCACAGACAGGAACATATGAGTCAATTGTACCATTTATCAATATGAATTTTGATGGTTTAAAGACTGCAGTGATAGAAATGCTGTCAGGTGCGACTGCGCAGATTAATGTGAATTCATTCCAGAACGATATGGTTAATTTTGTAGATAAAGATGATGTGCTGACGCTTCTGGTGCATCTTGGCTATCTTGCGTACAATCAGAACATGCAGTATGCCTATATTCCAAATGAGGAAATTCGTCAGGAATTGCTGTTCGCAGTCCGAAGAAAAAAATGGAGTGAATTAAATCTTTTTTTGCAGGATTCAGAAGAATTATTAGATGCAACGCTTGATATGGATGAGGAAGCGACAGCAGAAAAAATTGAAAAAATTCATACCGAATACGTGTCTGCAATTCAGTATAACAATGAAAATTCGTTAAGCAGCGTTCTCTCGATTGCTTACCTGAGTGCAATGCAATATTATTTTAAGCCAGTGAGAGAATTGCCTACGGGCAGAGGATTTGCAGATTTTGTATTTATTCCGAAGCCGGAATATAAAAGTGATTATCCGGCGCTTGTAGTTGAATTGAAGTGGAATCAGAACGCTCAGACTGCAATGCAGCAGATTAAAGACAGGAAGTATCCAGATTCTGTTTTGGAGTACACAGGAGATATTTTACTTGTAGCGATTAATTATGATAAGGATAAAAAAGAACATCAATGTATGATCGAGCAGTATGAGAAAAAATAATTTTCAGAATTGCTATAGAATGATAATGCCTCAGGACAGGTATAACACAGGCAGCAGGTAAGTTGTTGGTGCTATGCATGTACTGAGGCTTTTTCGTTATAATATAAGATCTTATTTATCATCCCCGGTAAGCCGAAGCACATCCCGGATCTCGTCCACATTCATATCCAGGATTACGGCGAGTTCATCGATGGTGAATTTGGTGGTGTCGTCATCGTCTGTGAGCTCTTTTACCGCGGATTCAAGATTTTCTACCTTGGATACCAGATAGTCATCACGGAATTTCTGCTGGGTCTGTTCCTCGATGGCATGGAGGATTCCGCTGCGGATACGGCCGCGCATCCAGGCGTCGTTCTTCTG
>ENA-ORLY01004290-ORLY01004290.1-human-gut-metagenome-genome-assembly--contig:-NODE-4290-length-10401-cov-3.340566_pt1 | contig 10401 bp, 7 predicted proteins | sample MGYA00243071_ERZ508832 | MGnify/ENA primary metagenome ERZ508832 (study PRJEB26277, sample SAMN04329777) | human gut metagenome | biome: human-associated habitat | host: Homo sapiens | place: USA...
CCGTTACGCTAAGCTGATATAAGCACCTTGTTTTCACAAGGTCGGAGTTGTGTGCGGCGACCCGCCGCAGATTTTGGAGTTCATTTTTATGGCAAATAAGAAATTGTACAAGAAAGAAAGGTTTTCGGGCTGTATTGTAGGTGCCGCCGCAGGCGACGCACTCGGTTCTCCCGTAAAGACATTGACAATAAGTCAGATCAAGGATCTGTACGGCAAAAAGGGCATACTTAAGCTAAGCCCCGAAAAGCGTCAGAAAAACGCCCGTATATCAGACGAGACCCAGATGATGCTGTTTACGGCACACGGTATACTGTGGGCTGACGCGGCAGGGCTGAGAACGGGAGAAGCGAACTGTGCGGATTATGTTTTCCTTGCGCTTCAGCAGTGGCTTTATTCGCAGACAGGCGGTACTTCTTCAATCGACCTGCAGTGGATACTTGATGACAATGAAACAGGTTTTCCGTGCGATCTGCTCGGAATATCCGCATTCTGCAAGAAGCGTAATCCCACGAAACAGCTTGTACAGACGCTTGCAGGGATAAAATCCGAAAACGACTACGGCAGGAAGCGCCGTCCGATAAATCAGAACAAGCTGTTTGACTGTCTGCCGAGAGCGATTCCTGCGGGACTGTATTTTTACAGCGACCCTGAGCTTGCGTTCTCGGTAGGCTGTGACCTTGCCGCAATTACCCATTCGCACCCGACAGGATACCTTGCAACAGGCTGTCTTTCTGCCATTATCGCATTTATCTGCAAGGGAAATACCATTGAACGCTCGGTGCTGAACACGATGAAGATACTCAAGGAGCATGACGGCTTTGAGGAGTGCTTTGCGGCGCTCGACAAGGCTCTTTCACTGCTTGACGAGGAAACCTCGCCGCTGACCGATGTAGCGGAGCTTGGAAACGGCAGTACAGCGGACTCTGCGCTTGCCATAGGCGTATACTGTGCCTGTGTGCATTATGACTATCTCAGTGCGGTACAGCTTGCCGCAAATCAGGACGGTATAAGTGATATATGCGCATTTATAGCGGGTGCGCTGAAAGGCACACTGCTCGGATATTCGGAGATTCCGTCGGGATTTGTGAAAAAGCTGCAGTTTGCGGAGCTGATAAAAGACTATGCGGGAAGGATGACAAAAGCCGCTCCAAAAGGTTTTATGAAAAAATAAGGAAGCGATTATAAAAGAATGGTCACGGATATGACTAGCGGCAGGACGTTTTCCGTTCTGCTGAAATTCTCTCTGCCGATGCTGCTCAGCGTTGCATTTCAACAGCTTTATAACATTGTTGACAGCGTTATTGCAGGCAACTTTGTAAGCGATATGGCGCTGGGTGCAATAGGCGCAAGCTACCCCGTCACAATGATATTCATGGCAGTGGCAACAGGCGGAAGCGTCGGTGCGTCGGTCGTTGTTGCACGACTTTTCGGTTCAAAGAACTATACATATATGAAAACGGCGATAAACACGGCGCTGGTTTCGTTTGCGGCAATCGCCGGAGTGCTTACCGTGATAGGCTGTGCCTTATGTTCACCGATGCTGACATTGCTCGGCACACCTGATGATATATTTGCGGACAGTGATATTTATCTGAGGGTATATGTACTCGGACTGCTGTTTCTGTTTATCTATAACGCCTGCAACGGTATATTTACCGCCCTCGGCGACTCGAAAACACCTCTGTTTTTCCTTATAGCATCTTCACTCGGAAATATCGGGCTTGACCTGCTGTTTGTAATAGTATTTCAGATGGGCGTCGCAGGCGTTGCATGGGCTACATTCGCCGCTCAGGGTGCGGCAGGCGTTGCGGCGTTCTTCGTACTTTTAAGACGTGTCGGAAAGATACAGTCGGATACTCCCGAAAAGCCTAAAATATTCTCTTCAGACGCACTCAAGCAGATAAGCCGTATTTCCGTTCCGTCAATATTACAGAGCAGTTTTGTATCGGTAGGAAATCTGTTCGTACAGAGTCTGGTAAACAGCTTCGGTTCATCGGTAATAGGCGGTTATGCGTCTGCTATCAAGCTGAATACTTTCGCAATAACCTGTTTCTCAACGCTTTCAAACAGCGTGTCGAGCTTCTGCGCTCAGAACATAGGCGCAGACAAGACCGACCGTATTAAAACGGGTGTGAAGTCGGGTATGCTGATGTGTCTTGTTATAGCGATACCTTTTGTAGTGTGCTTCCTGCTTTTCGGCGGAACGCTTGTAAACCTGTTTGCGACACAGGCTAACGCTGAGATAATCGCAACCGGCAGTAAGTTTCTGACTATCGTTTCCCCGTTCTATTTCTTTGTCTGCATAAAGATAGTAATTGACGGCGGTGTAAGAGGCTGCGGCGTTATGACGCCGTTTATGATAAGCACCTGTCTTGACCTTGCATTGCGTGTTATTTTCGCATATATCCTCTCTCCGTTCTTCGGCTCGGACGGAATATGGCTGTCGTGGCCCGTAGGCTGGGTGCTTGCGCTGGTTGTAGATCTGTTCTTCTACAATTACTACATAAGAAAAGGCAAAGCCTTTACGGCGAGCGGCGGCGAGTCGCCGCAAACTGTTCGCCGTTCTGACGATCAGCGATCGGCTTAACCTCCGTTACCGGCGGATATAAACAGAAAATTAATAATTATTATGTTATGCCACGGCGAAAACCGTGGCTGTTGTTTTATAACTTACTCCGACACGGTAAAAGAGCTACGATTTCTTGCCAAGTTTCTTTATTCTTGCATTGCTTTTAACGAGTACTGAAAATTGAATATAAAGAATCCGCTGTTTACTCAAATGGCAGATTTTTGTGTTTAGAGAGTTTGTAGGGGAGTGACAGTGTGTGCTTGTATGGTTTTGCATCCGTGCAAAACTTTGGGCACACACGCTTAAGGCATCCTTGCCTTGCTTGCCCCTCCCGAAACATCACTGCAATTATCAAAAACAAGTTAATAGAATTATAATGTAAAACGTAACCGCAATTAATCCTCGATACTTAACAGATTAAAAACGCTGAGAAAATCAATAACTACGATTCAACGGGAGGAGCGAGCTCCTCCCCTACGAAAAGCGAGTGGGATAGAAGTTCTATCAATTTCAATCCCCACCGTCTTGACGGCAAAAAGTATTGCAATTTTGGAAACAGTCCGGTAAATTACAAAATGAAGATGTTGTAGAATAACGGTTTTGCAATGCCGTCAAGCCACCTCCCCTTTTTCGAGGGGAGGCAAGGGTGTTGGCGGTTTGCTACATTTTGCGAAACCGGCAGAGCGTTTATTAAAAGGTAAGGGTGTTGGCGATTTTCGAAGGATAGTGCGGATTTGGAAGGGTTGGACGGAGAGGGGGGATTGCGTGACTGCTTATTTCTTTTAGTATAATTACATCTGTTTTTACAAAGCGTAAAATTCATTCAGTATCTCCCGGCAGGAGTATCCACGTTTTGACAGCATCAATGCCGAATATACGCTCATTCCGCTGTTACAGCCGTCGCCTCTTATATCAAAGCTGTAAAGGCGCTGTGTATAGCTCATTTCAAATGCAGGCGAGCGTATGTCGAACAGCCGTCTGAACTCCTCGCAGGACATATCTATCCCGCACACATTCAGCCTGAGTGCGTTTCCGTCCGCATCACGGCGGATGTCGCTTATCCACTTTGATTCATCGGGAGGGATTATAAGAGAGGGGTACGCTGTCAGCATTATCTCGGCTATTCCGTCTGCCGTAAGCTGACAGGTGCTGTGATAGTATTCAGCCGATTTGTCCTTTTCGCAATAGAGCTTTTTTACAAAGGGATTTCCGCTGTCCTCCGGTGAGATAGTTATGCCCGACGAAATGCGGCAGACGGGGAGAAAGGCTGTCCCTTCCTGTACGGTTATGTTAAGCGATATGGCATATTCTGCGGAGCTTTCGGCGTATTTTCTGTATATGCCTGTCTCCGCTCCGAAATGCTGTATGCTCTCCTTTTCGTCCAAATATTCAACATAAGGGTAACCGCTGTCAAAAGACTTCCCTGCCCTATGCAGATACCTCAGCGAGCAGTCGAGCGCAACGGCTACGGCATTTATACCCTCGCTTTCATCGTCCGCAGGCGGTTCGTCAAGCGTTTTAAGACAGCTAAGCACACAACCGGTAAGAAATTCCTTATACGCATATTCGGTGTTGCGGTAATTTATCGTGACCGGTCTTTGCGGTTCGTTTGCCGAAGAAAAGCACACAAGGATAATTATAGGCAGTACAGCCGCTGCGGTCAGCGTAGCTATTAACAGATACAGATGCTTCTTTTTCATTTTGTCTGCTTTTCCTTTCTTGACTTATTGCTGTAAATAGAGTATAATAATAAAGAATAGACACTTCGGTAAACCGGTTCGTCCGTAATTCATTATATTCACCGCTTTTGCGGTATAGAATTCAGGAGGCTATTAAAACACACAGGAAAGGAATAATAATTATATGAACGAGCGATTTCAGAAGCTATGCCGTGACTATAAAATCCAGACGGCAATCGACCCGAGATTATATGACAAATATAACGTAAAAAGAGGACTTCGTAACAACGACGGAAGCGGTGTTGTTGTAGGTCTTACAAATATATGCTGTGTACACGGCTATGTTATTGACGAAGGCGAAAAGCGTCCCGCTCCCGGTCAGCTGATATACAGGGGATATGATATATGCGACCTTATAAGCGGCGTGGAAAAGGACGGAAGATACGGCTTTGAGGAAACGGCATATCTTCTTCTTTTCGGTAATCTTCCCGACAAGGAGCATCTTGAGGACTTCAAGAAGATAGTTACCCACTACCGTACCCTGCCCCCTTATTTTGCGGAGGACGTGCTTATGCGTTGTCCGTCATCTAACATAATGAACAAGATGGCACAGTCGGTGCTGGCACTTTACACATACGATAAAGAGCCTGAGAACAAGAGCATGGAAAGCGAGATGCTCAAGGCTATCTCGGTTATTGCAAGACTTCCTGCAATAATGGTAGGCGCATATCAGGTAATGCGCCGCTATCTGTATAACTCCAGCATGGTAATGCACCCGATAAACCTTGACGAAAGCCTTGCGGAGAGCATTCTGTCCACCCTGCGTGACAACCGTGAGTACACAAAGGAGGAAGCTAAGCTCCTCGACCTTTGTCTTATGCTCCACGCAGAGCATGGCGGCGGTAACAACTCGACATTTACCTGCCGCTGTGTGACCTCGACCGGCACAGACGCTTATGCGGCTTACGCTTCGGCTATATCGGCACTTAAGGGTCCCCGTCACGGCGGTGCAAATATTAAGGTTATGGAGATGCTTAACTGCATCGAAAACGGCGTAAAGAACTGGGAGAACGAGGGCGAGGTCGCTGACTTCCTCACAAAGATACTGAACAAGGAAGAAAACGACCACAGCGGACTTATATACGGTATGGGTCACGCTGTCTACACGCTGTCAGACCCCAGAGCCGTACAGCTCAAGAAGTCGGCGCTCAAGCTGGCTAAGGGTACAGAGGTAGAAGCCGAGTTCAGACTTCTCGATACTATCGAGCGTCTTACTCCCCAGCTTTTTGCAAAGAACAAGGGCGATGTAAAGACGATGTGTGCAAACGTGGATATGTACTCGGGACTTGTATACAAGCTGCTCGGAATACCGGTAGAAATGTATACCGCACTGTTTGCCTGTGCAAGAATGCCCGGCTGGTGCGCACACAGAATGGAAGAAATAGAAAACGGCAAGCGTATCATGCGACCTGCCTACAGAACGCTTATCAAGAACAGGGATTATATTGCTCTTGACGAACGTTGATCATATCTCAGGAACAATTGAAAGGCGTAATAATGAAAGGTTTTCTTTCCGATAAAAAAGCTGTCCTTGCGGGAGCGGTTTCGGCTGTTGTCCTCACTGTAATGAGAATCATACAGCTTATATCCTGCACCGAATATCCCTCGCTTCTGTACGCTAACGGCTGTGAGGCGTTCAATACCGTGTTCAATGCACTGCTGATAATATCGGCGGCAGTAATAAGCACCTTAGCATACTTTGACGTAAAGAATGCAAAGGTCACAGCGGCAGGTGAGCTTTCGGAAAAAGGCAGTAACATATTCGGTATTATAATGATCATCGCAGGTGCGGTGTGGATATTACCGGTAATAAACGATTTTTCATCCGGAAGCGTAGGCTTTACCACCATAACCTCGCTTGCCTGCTGTATCGCATATATGATAGGCGGTATGAGTATGATGGCATCCGCAAAAAGCGCAATCTTCATAATAATCAACTATCTTATAGTTGCGGTAAAATTCTATCTTTCAAGCCCGATAATCACGGGTATGCCGCAGAAGCTGATGATGATGCTGTTTTACGTTCTCACCGTGCTTTTCTGGATCAATGCGGGAAGATTCTTATGCGGCGCAGAAAAGAAGCTGACAAGAACGGCTCTTATCGCATCGGGCTATTTCTGCTCTGCAAGCGCAGTGGCATATATCATAAGCTGTTATGTGCTTCTTGCGGTTGACAGCGAAAAGTGGGCGGTCATCGCTCAGAATTCTCCCGAAACTTTGCCCGATCTTGAAATAATGGTTACCGCTCTTGTGCCGGCATTACTGGCAGCTGTAGTACAGTTTTCAAAAAAGAGAGAGGCAACAGGCGAACCGGAGCAGACCGCTTTTGAAAATGTATCCGTAAGCACGGCGGAGGAAAGCACTGACACCGAGGATACGGAAAACGGCACAGCTTCAGAAGAAGCACAGGACGATATGCAAGACGACACTCAAGGCTGACAATCGTAACATCTTAGGAGAAAAAATGAAAAGCATCACTGTATTACGTCTTAATAAAATACTCCGGAAAGCATCGGCACTTATGGCAGTGCTGTGCCTTGTTACTATGCTCTGCGGCTGTTCTGCGGGCTTTTTCTCAGGAGATCTGCTGACATCGCCCAGACTTACAGACGAACAGACAGAAATATACAACGCCCTGACCGCAAGTGCGGGCAGGGTTGATTTGCGTTATCCGCATACAGGCTCGTACCGCAGTGCGTTTGTTATACGCAACATAGACGGTGAACCGACCGACGAGGCGATAGTCTTTTATGAGCAGAACAAGACGGATGCGGCGAAAGAGCCTGCACAGAATGATACGGCGGTAGGAAACCTGCGTATCAGCTTTCTTGACAAGGACGAAAACGGAAACTGGAAGGCAACCTATGAACTTCCTGCGGCAGGAACGGAGATCGAAAGCGTCGCCTTTTCCAAGCTCGGCTCCGATGAGGAAAAGCTGATAGTAAGCTACTCCGTGCTCGGCTCGTCCGACAAGATACTGTCGATCATAGATTACAAGAACGGAGTTGCCAAACAGCTCGGTACGATAGGATATTCGTCTTATACCTTTCTGAACGGCATTGACGAAAAGGGCGAATATCTCGCCTGCTTTGGCCGCAACGGTGCAAAGAAAAACGGAAGTATGAGCGTATACTCCTGCAGTGAAAACGGCGAGCTTCATACGGCGTTTCCCGTGGTTTCATTCGGAGAAGGCATTGCCGAATTTGACAAGATAACTATAGCACGCTGTCTTATACTTGAGAAGGAAAAGCCGTGTATAACGGTCGATTATCTGACAGCCGAAAACCAGTATAATACGGCGGTCCTTTACTATAAGGGAAGCTCATTTGCAACGGCGGATACGATAGTAATGGACTCAAGCAATATAAGCTACTCAAGAAGGACGAACAACTACACGCCCAAGGTACAGTCGCAGGATATTGACGGCGACGGTATTATAGACGTTCCGGCTACTGCCACACTTCCGGGTTATGAGAACCTCACGTTCCCCGAACAGCTCAACGCTGTGCTGTGGTACAGGCAAAACTGCAAAAAAATCGAACTTACGGCATATACGTTTATAGATCCGGGTCTTAACTATATGCTTGTTTTCCCGGGAAGATGGATAGGTATGGTAACGGCTACAATAAACTCATCGGATAATTCCGTTACATTCTGGAAGCTTGAGGGCGAACTTAAGGAAAACGAATATGCTCTGCTGACTATAAAGACGGTGCTTAAAAATAACAGCCCCTCTGCGCAAAACGCAACGGATACGACAGGTGCAAGCCGTGACGGCTACAGGCTGTTCTACGAGGACAGCGAAAAGGTTGTTTACTGCAAGAGCATAGTGTATGCGGGGCTTTCTCTTACCGACGACGAAATAGAGGCGGCGCTTAAAGTCCGTCCAGAAGGAAACGGAAGCCCTGTACTGTTTACGGGAAGCAACCGATAAAAAATTATGATAAAAAAATTATAATAAGAAAGGCAGGTTCTGGCATGAAAAGAATACTTGTTTGCGAGGACGAGGACGCTATAAGAGATTTTGTCGTTATAAATCTGAAGCGCAGCGGATATGATGTTATAGATGTCAGCAATGCGGCACAGGCGATGGACGCTTATGTGCATTACGGCGGTCTTATAGACGTTGCACTGCTTGATATAATGATGCCGGGTATGGACGGCAGTGAGCTTTGCAGATGGTTAAGGCAGAAAAGCGATACTATGGGCATAATCATGCTCTCCGCAAAAAGCCAGGAGGTAGACAAGATACGCTGTCTTACGCAGGGTGCGGACGACTATGTGACAAAGCCGTTCTCACCGTCAGAGCTTGTTGCAAGGGTCGATGCGGTATACCGCAGGGTAAGCCTCAGCATTGCAAGACCTCCTGAGGACGAGGGAAGAACGCTTATCTCCGGTCCGTTCTCGATAAACACCAAGAGCCGTATTTTCACAAAGAACGGAGCAGGCATAGAGATAACGCAGGTGGAATATCAGCTGCTGGAATATTTCATGGAAAACAGCGGCTCGGCGCTTGACCGCAGGAGCATTCTTACTCATATATGGGGCAATGACTATTACGGCGATGATAAAATAGTCGATGTCAACATAAGGCGGCTGAGAATGAAGATAGAGGAAGATCCGTCAAATCCGAGATACATAACTACTATATGGGGCTACGGCTATAAGTGGTGTGTGGATGAGCTTGCCGCCGCAGGCGAGTTCAGCAGGTAGACAAACGGGGGTAAAAGGCTTTGGCAAGACGCACGACGATAGCTAACCGATGGTTTCTGAAGAGCTTCAGTGCGGTGGTTATAGTTCTGGTACTGCTTGATATAGTCCTGTACTGCATGTTCAGGTCGTATTTCTACAGTACCGTTGAACAGACGCTCCGCAGTGAGCTGAACGTTATATCGACCGTACTTACACGGTATTACAACAGCAGTTCAACGGGAAGCGGAACAAACTATTCAAACGAAGTGAGAAACACGGTCGAGAGCTTCACAAAGAAAGACCGCATGGAGCTTATGATGATAAACTCCGAGGGCAAAGTCGTTATTACGTCAAGCGGTTTTGAGCCCAGCAACTCCTATGATATGCCCGACTATGACTATGCTGTAAAGGACGCAGGGGGAATAGGCACATACAGCGGTTATCAGAGCAACGGCGAAAAGGTAATGGCTGTCACGAGCCTGCTCGAAACGGGCAATACAAACTACAATGCGGTGAGGGTCATAACCTCGCTTTCGAAGGTCGATAAACAGCTCGGCATAATAATGATATTCATTATAGCGATAAGCGGAGCGATCATAATACTGATGCTGATTCTCGGGCTTTATTTCATAAAGTCGATAGTAATGCCGTTAAGGCAGATAAGCGTGAACGCACGAAAGATAGCAAAGGGCGACTTCGGTGTGCATATCGAAGAAAAGACAGACGACGAGCTGGGTGAGCTGTGCCGTGTATTCAACTATATGGCTGACGAGCTTGAAAACTCGGAAAAGATAAAAAACGACTTTATCTCATCGGTATCCCACGAACTGAGGACACCACTTACGGCTATCAAGGGCTGGAGCGAAACTATCGCCACAAGTCCCGGCGACAAAGAGGTCACCAAAAAAGGAATGAAGGTAATTTCGGAAGAATCGGAAAGGCTTTCAAATATGGTTGAGGAGCTTCTTGACTTCTCAAGGATACAGGGCGGAAGATTCAATCTGAACAAAGCAAATATGGACGTGTTTGCTGAGCTTACCGACGCTGTTATAATATATTCCGAAAAGGCAAGACAGGAAAACAAGACACTGCTTTATGACGAGCCGCAGGAGATAGTTACTATATTCGGCGACAGAAACCGTATAAGGCAGGTGTTTATAAATATAATAGACAACGCTATAAAATACTCCGCCGCAGACGGTCATATAATCGTTGCGACGGCGGTAACGGACAAGGCTGTAATAATTACGGTCGAGGATGACGGATGCGGCATTGAACCGGAACGTTTAAAACAGATCCTCGCATCTTTGGAAATTGAAAAAAATACAACAAAAATCGGCGTCTTTAATATTTATCAACGTCTGAAACTTTATTATGATGATAAGTTTTCTTTTGATATAA
>ENA-ORLY01004292-ORLY01004292.1-human-gut-metagenome-genome-assembly--contig:-NODE-4292-length-10396-cov-26.270569_pt1 | contig 10396 bp, 9 predicted proteins | sample MGYA00243071_ERZ508832 | MGnify/ENA primary metagenome ERZ508832 (study PRJEB26277, sample SAMN04329777) | human gut metagenome | biome: human-associated habitat | host: Homo sapiens | place: USA...
GGCGGCTCTTTGCTTTCCTCTGTGCCGGGTGTGGCTTTCCGTACCCAGTAGCGGATGTCCCGCAGCTTCTTCAAATCTTCCTGCACCTCGGTCAACGGTACTTTCAAGTCTGCGATTTCGCCCACAAGCTTCGCCTGTTCCTGCAAAAGCTCCTTTTTCGTGCTGTCCTTATCATCCGGGTGCTTGGCAAGGTAGGCACTGGCTTTCTCAAACCGGGCAACCTCCGGGTGTTCCAGCTTGAATTTTTCCTTAGTTTTCTTGAAAAATATCTTCTGGTATTTCTCATAAACGGGCTTACATTCCTTACAGTCCGTCCGGGCGGCAAGGATAGCGTCAATCACGTTGCTGCGGGTTTCCTTTGGCTTCATCTGCTTTCGGTAGTCGGCGGCAGATTTCCCGGACGTTTCTATAAAGTTTTCCAAATCCTCCACGGTGGAAAGTCCCTTTCTCTGAAGATAGGACAGGGCTTCGCTGACTGCCTTTAAGTCTTTGGAAGTTCCACGGTTTTGTCCCGCCCGTGTCCAGTCGCTCCGTTCTGCCTTTCGTACCTCCATGTACTTCATCAACAGATTGGGAAGAAATACCGCTTCCTCCGCAGCTTTTTCCGCAAGCAGTTCTTTTCGTTTTTCACTAAGCTCGATAATCCAGCCTTTGAGATTTTTAATAAGCTGCCGGATAGACTTCATCAGGCTGTTGGCGGCTTTGATTTCCCGGTTCAGATTTCCGATGTTGGTCTGAATCCCTCGCTTTTCCATCTGCCGGACAGCAGCACCCTCATGGACGGTAGGGATAATATCAAGCCCCTGTCTTTCATAAGAACGGAGATCCACCCGCTCCGGGCGGTTGTTGGCTTCCAGATAGCGGTTCTGGATGATCTCCCATTCATGCCGCCAGATTTCACAATACTTGCGGTCGTTCCAGTCAACCGTATCTTCCTTGTGACTTTTCCATCTGCCGGACGGAAGTTTTATCCGTTCCCCGTTCTCGTCAAGGTCATAAACCTTGCGGCTCTTGGGAAGCCATTTCCCATGTTCATCCATTGCCCGCATAGTCAGCATGACATGAGCGTGAGGGTTTCCGTCCCCTTTGTCATGGATGGCAAAATCCACGCACATTCCTTTGGAAACAAACTGCTGATTGCAGAAATCCCGGACAAGGGCGGCGTACTGGTCGGGCGGTATCTCTCTGGGAATGGAAAGCACCCACCGCCTTGCAAGCTGGGAGTTCCATTGCTTCTCAACAGCTTCGGCGGCGTTCCATAAGGTATTGCGGTCTGCATACTCTGGCGGGGCATTTGCCGGGAGCAGGATTTCATTATGGACGATACCACGCTTTTCTGGGTAGTGCTTCACTTGCTGGTCGTATTCACAGAACAGCTTTTCGCCGCTTTGGTAAGCAGCGGCGGCAACAGCAGACTGGCGGTTGCTACGCTGGACGATGGAGATTTGATTGTGTGGACAGGGCATTTAGTGTTCCTCCTTTCCGATTTTAGGTATAAAAAAAGCAGGAGACCTTTTTCAGATTTCCTGCTTGGTGTGCCGCTGGGGGCGGCGGGTATTTAGTTAAAATTCAAGATTACTTAACTTTATAATAGTTTTCTATTGCCTGTGCAAAGAAATCAGAAGCCCCTTCACCGTATTTTTCGTCTATCATTGGTTTGATTTGTTCATTGCGGTAATACTGCGCCTGTGCCATCATAAAGCCTTTTTCTTCTTTTATCTGGGCAAGCTGTTTCATAACAAAGCCATATGCCATATATCCTTCCACCTCTTCCAGACGGCTGCGGGCAGGTGAGTTCGGCGGCGAGATCAGCACAGTGGGAATCGTCTCCGGCCTTGTTGCAAAGAAAGTGGAGTGGAGCCAATCTTCTGCACTGCACTCCACACCAAATACTCCTGCCTGTCCCACCAGCTCCTGACGCCCCAGCCATGCGGAGATGAAACCTGTCCCAGAACCGACCAGCTCATAAACGGATGCAGTCTGGTACACTTTCCGGGCAAAATCACTCACCTGATGTTCGATTTCCGGCAGAGTCTTTTGCAGTTCATCGGCGGAAACCACCAGATCTTCATAGAACGCCAACCGTTCCGCTTCACTTTTTCTACCCTGCAAAATCGCAATGCGCCATGCCACACCACAAAAAGCCAGCAAGGTCGCTGCGTAACCTCTCAGTGGAAGACCGCGCTCAATGTTCACCGTCGGTGTGGAAATATCCACCGTCACCTGTGCCGCGCGAGCACATTTCGATTGCATATCGCCCGAAAACGCCACAGCATACACGCCTTTTGTCCGGAAGCGCATCAGCCCTTCTGCAACACGGGCCACCACGCCGGAGCCGCTCACTCCGATGAAAAGCGTCTGCTCCCCTTTGGGCAGAACAGCCAAACTCTGGTGGCGGGAAGCATCCACTGAGTAAAGCGCCCTTGCCGGGATGCCTGCGATTTTTTCAATAAACTCCGCGCCATTGCAGGCCGCTGCATACGAGTAGCCGCAGCCTGTCATTACCACCATCTGTGTCTGCTCGAGTTTTTCATCTTCCAGTGTATTTTTTACACGCTGATACATTGTTTCCGCACAATCTCGGAGAAGTTCCGGTACGGTACGGATGTGCATTTTAATATAGTTTGGATGTGCCATCGAAATTTCCTTTCCTGCTTACAAAAAAGACCTCCCGAACATCAAATCGGAAGGTCTTCTACTTTTTTAAGTGGCAATTTCCAAGCTGTGCTCAATATCTGTGACGTCCACTTTCAGGCGGATTGCATCGCCTATCCACGATGTGCGCGAAAATTCATAGGGCACATTGTTTTCGGTAAAGCTGGTGCTCGAGATTTGAAGAATCAGGGTATCATAAGTAATCTTGAGCAAATCCACTTCGGTGGGCGAGGGTCGCACCGCTTCTACGATGTTCGTCCGATGGAGGATTTTGATGCCATAATGCTGACTCAGGGTTTTGGACAGCGAGTTGTCCACACAGAGTCCTACAATGTCGAGCTGCGGAGTGAATTTTTCGGGCAGCCAGATGCGATTGACCGCAATGGGGTTACCATTGACCCGGAAAATTCGTTTGATGTAGAAAATCGGGCCATCATAATTCAGGTTCTCACCGATTTCCGGATCCGTCTGTTCAAATCTCGTCAGCTGCACGATCTCCGGGTGTGGGTCCACAAAACTCCGGGCGGACTGCATGATCTTATCTGAGGGTAGCTTCAGCTGCTGCAGAATGGGACGGGGAGTCTCATTCACAAAGGAGCCGCGTCCTCTTTCTCGAATGATGATGCCGTCTTTTTCAAGTTCCGCCAAAGACTGCCGCATGGTCACGCGGCTTACCCCGTATTCCTCTGCAAGATCGCGTTCCGAGGGTAGTTTCTGTTCCTCATCCTGAATCGTATGCGCCAAAATCCTCTTTTTGATATCAACATAGATTTGATAAAATACGGGAATCGGCGAGTCTTTCGCAATGGCACGCAAATTGCTCATGTTACAATCAACCGTCTTTCCTCTGTTCTATCAGCTAATTATATCATATCATTCCTTAAATTTCCATCAATATTATGCACAACAAAGAAATTGACTTTTTGGCTTATTCGCCCATGACCTGCACATAGAACGAGCGCTTGCGGGGGCCGTCGAATTCGAGAAAGTAGATACCCTGCGAGCTACCCAGCAGCAGCTTGCCATCATGGATGATGAGCGGCAGGTCCACGCCAATGAGGGTGGACTTCACGTGGCCGGCTGCGTCGGTGGGGGTGTCATGCTGATGTTTGAAGTCGATACGGGTGGGGATGAGTCGGCAGACCTCGTTCTGAATATCCTCAAAGCCGTTGGGGTCCCAGAACGAAGTGATGGTCAGACCTGCAGTCGTATGCGGGTTGAAGATGATGCACTGACCTTCCTTCACGCCCGTGCTTTCCACGAAAGCCTTGATGTCATCGGTCAGTTTGACAACATCGTTGAATTTCGTCTCAATATTGAATTTTTTCAGCTCGATTTTCATGATGATTCCCTCACTTTACGATTTCGATGTTGCTCTTATGGATTGCAGAAGCATCCTCGGCAAACTGCCAGTGGGTGCGGAAGCCACGGCTGTACGGCTCACCGGACATACTGCTGACGTAACCTGCCAGCAGAGCGCCCGGGATGAAGCTCATGATGGGAGAGGTGACTTCGTACTCGGTCTTGGGGATTTTAACGAGGGATGCTTCCGGCACATCTAGATCGTCGGCATCGCTCACCACCATCAGCGGGCGCTCCATCACCTGCATATAGTGCAGTGCTTCTTTCATACGACCCATCGAAGCATTGGCATCATCGATAAAGGCTACCGTACCGGTATGCTCACTGTTGGCAACGAAGAAGTTCAGATGTAGCCACTCTTCGGTGTTGACGTGCATGGAATAGCGGCCTGCCGCCTCAATCATCTTAGCGTGAGAATACCAAGCAGAAGCATAGTCCGTGCCGGCACCCACGAAATCGAAGCCGGGGAAATCCTTCCACTGCTCTGCAATGCTGTAGACCTTTTCATCAATGGCAGGCAGCGCAGTAGCCAGCTTTTCAGCACTGTGCTTGACGTCCATACGATATGCCTTTGCCTGATCCATCGTGTAACGGCCCTTGACTTCACCGATACGGATGGCCAGCAGCAGCAGTGCCTCGAAAGATGCCAAGAAACCGCGCACACCGGGAGCGCTCTCAAACTTGGGAATACTGCTGTCGATGACCTTCTGGCAGACCTCGCCCAGCGGAGTGGTCTTGCCAGAGGTGATACCCAGCGTCAGTGCGCCCAGCTCATTCATCCGCATGATAGCTTCTTTAACACGAGAGACCTTGCCAGAGTTGCTGACAGTGATGACCAGCGGATCGTTGGGAGCACCGCCGCAGCGCTTTGCCGGGTAGAAGCGTGCCACGTCGATGGCAGGCAGTACCTCAATTGGCATCTTGGTCAACTGCTCAAATGCCTGCTTGACGGCCATCGCCGCAGCCATCGAGTCACCGCAGCCGGTGATGATAATGTGCTGGAGGGAGAAGATCTCCTGAAAAGACAGTGCCTCACGGATACGAGGCTCCATCAGATCATACTGCTGAGTGATAAGCTCAGGGATGCTGTACACCTGACGTCTCATTGCATTATCGAATTTCTGTTCCATAATAATTGCTCTCCTCATTTCTTATGATTTGCCAATGCCATGACGTAATTGCCCACCTCTACGCTAAAGCGCAGCGCAGCAGGCATCAAATCATCCGGCATATTTTGCGTGTAACGATGCGTCTCGTAGACAAAGTCACCTTCATAACCGATTTCCGAGAGCACCCACATGAAGCTTTCCCAATCCGTCTCGCCGAAGTACGGAATCTGATGGTCAGCCTTGATACCGTACTGGTCGGAGACATGGGTAGCTTTGAGCCGCTTGCCAATATACTGCAGTGCAGACACCTGATCCTGCTGCATAATAGATGCGTGCTCAAAATCCCATGCGATACCCACGTTCGGAACATTCAGCGTATCAACCAGCTCTACCAGTTCATCCGGCTGGCTGGTGTAACGCTTACGAGGTGCGATGTTCCAGTCCCAGAGGTTTTCGATGGCGATACTGATGCCCAGTTTGTCAGCAAATTCCAGTTTCTTCTGGAAATATGCCACATTACCTTTCAGCGAGTCGCCCCGCATCTGAGGCCCGGGAGCCGTCGCTGCATGAGTAACAGCCCACTTGACGCCCAGTGCAGCCGATCCGCGCATACACCGCTCGATAATCGTCTCTTTCCACTGAGCCGTTTCGGCATCAGCTGTCATATCTTGAACATCAGCTTCCAGTTGGGGCAACCGTCGATGCGAGCCGCCTCGATGAGGTCATCCGGCACACTGCGCACAGCCGAAAGCAGATACAGAAAATCCATACCAAGACCCAGCCAGACGCCCAGAATGATCACAGAAAGCAGTGCGGTCTTTTCACCGTTGAACCACTGTACATCCAGCCCAAAGATGTGGTTGACGATGCCGATTTGCGGGTTGAGCATCAACTTGAAGATTAGAGCCGCCACCGACATAGAAACTGCCATCGGGAAAGCAAATGTCAGCTCATAGAACCACGAGGCTTTCCGCTTCTTGTTTGCAGCCATTGCCATCAGGAAAGCCAGAACGATGGTCACAGGCACCTGAATCAGCGCGTAGATAAATGTATTCTTGATGGACTGGATAAACAAGCTGTCGCTGAATATCTTCTGATAATTTTCCAGACCGGTAAATTCCACCGCCTTGCCGGTAGCGTTGGTCAGAAAGAAGCTCGTGCCGATGGTCTTAACGAACGGATAGTAGATAAAAGTTCCCATCAGCAAGATGGTCGGCAGCAAAAACAGATAGGGTGTAAGTTTATTTTCACGTCGCTGCTTCTTTGCCGGGAGCACTTTGGAGCCGCCGTCTTTCATTGCTCATACACCTCCAAAACAATATTTTTCGATAGCCTCCACTACACCGTAAGCGTAGGGCTTGGAGGCCACATAGTCGGCTTTTGCTTTCAGACTGTCACAAGCGTTATCTACCGCAACACCCACTCCGGCATACTCGACCATTTCCATGTCGTTTTCAAAATCTCCACAGGCCATTACTTCATCCTGTCGGATATCCAGAAGCTCCATCAATTCCTTGACGCCGGTCATTTTATTGCAGCCGCAGGGGCCAAGCTCGACCGCTGCATCCGCATAGGTCGTTATCCAGTACTGCTGGCCGAAATCCCGTTTCAGTTCTTCCCGGAACGCTTTAATTTTACCGGTATGATGCTCATCCATGAACATGACCTTCACGAAACGTGCATTTTTCCAATCGTGCTTGTCCAGGTCGATGAAGTTTTGAAAACGGTCGCCGAACTTTTGGTGCTCCTTAACATAATCTGTCAGCCGCAGTGCGCGTTCCGTCCGCTCGTCGGAGAGGGTGACAGTCAGACCTTCGGCGTCTGCTCTGCGAATGATTGATAAAATCGGTTCTACTGAGAAATTGTGTGAGACAAGGCACTTTTCTTCCTGAAAAATGCAAGCACCATTGGAGATGACATACGGGGAAGTAATGCCCACAGTCTTTACCAAACGAGCTACCAGCTCTTTGGTTCGACCTGTGGCAAATGAAAACACCACGCCATGCTCTTTGCACTTCTGAGCTGCCTCAATCAGCTCCGGTGCGATTGCCTCCGTGCCATCGATCAGCGTCCCGTCAATGTCACTGACCACTAATTTAATAGCCATTTTTTGACCTTTCTCTGATAAAACTAGAGAAAAAGGACAGTCAACAACTCTACCCTAGAACCATAGAACTGCCGACTGCCCAAATTCTAACTAATTTTCAGGGTTTATGATGATTTAGACGGGGTTTGCACGGTTGTACTCATCCAGCGCCTCGTTGCACTGCTTCGCCATTTCAGCCACGCAGTCATCGATGGACAGAGAGCCAGCCGCAAACTGTGCGCCTACCTCCTTGAAGGTGGTGGTGAATGCCTGCTGAGTGGGAGCCAGATGCTCCTGAACTTTCGGGTTGGAGTTCATCATGGCGCTGAATGCCACATCGAACTCGGGACGGCTCTCGACATAAGCCTTCATGTCGTCGGTGTCCATCGACTTCTGGTTGACAGGGATGCAACCGGTACCAAGCGCCCACTCGGTCTGGTAGTCAGCCGAAACCCACTGCTTCATGAATTCCCAGCTCTTTGCGACCTTCTGTGCATCGCCGCGATCCAGTGCGTAGATAGAAGAACCACCCGGGCAAACACCGCCCTTATCGGATGCCTGCACCTTGGGCAGGTCGGCAACACCAAGTTCCCAGCCCTGCTCTGCAAAGGTGCTGATCATGCTCTCCAGCACATTGTTGCTGGTAAAGAGGGTAGCACTGGTACCTGCCATGAACTCATCACGAGCCTGTGTACCTTCATCCGTGGTCTGGACTGCGCCGGTGGCCAGAACCTTCGACCACTCGGTCAGGAAGTTCTTCATGGTACCTTCTTCATCAAAGACAACCTTGGTCATACGGCCTGCGCGGCCATTCTCGTGATCACCGATGAAAGAGTACTCGCCCTGACCGCCGATGAAGTGGTTCAGGTAGGTGTTCTGGATACCAAAGGTAATGGCATACTGGCCGTTACCTTTGAGCTTTGCAGCCATATCCGCAAACTCTGCCAGCGTGGTGGGAGGAGTCTCCGGGTCAAGGCCGGCTGCTGCATAGGCGGTCTTGTTGTAGTACATGATCATCGTAGAAGCATGGAACGGCAGGCTCCACAGGGTGTCGGACAGCGTATAGGTGTTCACCAGCTGGGGCAGCAGCTCACTGCCGTCAAAGCTCTCGTCTGCCTCGATGAGGCTCTGTGCGGGCACAACATACGGCACCGTGCTCATGTACTCGGCGTCGCCCGCGAATACCTGAACCATATCGGGCAGGTTGTCCACATCCTTTGCCAGGATCAGAGCCTTGACCTTGCTGATCAAATCGGAAGAGCTCTGGTAAACAGGTGTAACGGTGATGCCCATTTCCTTACCCACAGTCTCGTTGAACTTGGGAATCATGGTCTGCTCCAGCAGCTCGCCGGCCTTGCCGCCACGGTTGTGCCACAGAACGACTTCGGTGTTTTTACTGGAGTCAACAGCCGCCAAATTGTAGCCCTTGCTCTCGGCACCAGAGGTAGCAGTGGAACCAGCAGTTGTTCCGTTATCTTTGGAGCCGCCGCAGCCAGTCAGGCTCAGTGTAGCAGCACCCACTGCACCCGCAGCAGTCACCTTCAGAAAATTGCGGCGAGAAATCTTTTTCATAGTATCCTCCTATTTTTTGTTATCATGTGTGACTCTCTTCTCATCCGGTAAACTGGTATTAACAAGCATACCTTTTATGCTTTGTATATTACGCCTGTTTTCGTGTTTTTTCAAGCAAATTTGATTTTTTCATCCTATTGCCCATAAAGCGCTATCGTTTTTGTGCGAAATACACAACATCGCCATAAAGTATTACCATTACGGATTGTTTTATATGCGAAACGGAAAGTGCAAAATCCTTTCGTTCCGTTCATATTTTTTCATCAGACCGTTATAATCAGTATAGTCTTGTGTTTCTATCATCTCCCTGACCGTTACATATGCTTCTGGATAGTCCTGTTTAACCCACTTTTTCACCCGCTCAGCCTGCGTCGTCCCCTCTTTACATAAAAGTTCTTCCACATAAACCGGGATCTCCTCGTCCAGTACATTCAGAACACCTTCCAAGTCGCTTACACCCGGAATAATAGGCGCGTAGGTCGTCCAAGTACGGATGCCATTCTGATGGAGCAGGTTTGCGTTTTCGATGCCCGGATGATGCTCTCCACTTTTCATCGCTTTCATAAACGGAGGCCGTGCCAGCTCCACCACAATAGTCAACTGCTCTCGCATTTCAATCAAAAGCGAAAGATAGTCCCGGATGACCCGATTTGTGGCGGAGGTCGTCAGCAGAACCGGCATCTTGTGCTCTTTCAGCAACTCAAGACACTGCCGCGTCAGGCCGGCGTGGATTTCCTCGTCACAGAATGGATCGCAGATACTTCCGACATAAATGCGTTCTTTTGTATCCCACTGCACCAGCTCCTGCCGCAAAATTTCAACTATATTGTCCCTAACTTGTAGCCGCCCTTCCCACTCCGGGTCATCCAGCCAGTAGCAGAATGGGCAATCCATCGGACAGCCATTATAAGGATTAATATAGGCATGATGATGCGGTGAATAGTCGATTGCGTGTCTGACTCGGATATGTTCGATTTTCACTTTGTGAAGCACTCCTTTCACATTTCACCCGCTCCACGGTTTTCATTATAACTTTACACTTTTTCCCTGAAAACCATGTTCCGGTATATTTTTTGTAAAATTGGTATTAAGCACTAGACCAAAATACCATTTTGGAGTATACTATATTCAATGTCAAAATTCATTGTGCATTTTATATAATTTTTTATTACAATGTTTTTTGTTATTCGTTCGCTTTGAATTAGATGTACCCAATCAAACTACTTCAGGAGGTAAAAATGGAAAAGCGCGTTTTTCTGATCGTTCTGGACAGCTTCGGCATCGGCGCAGAGCCGGATGCCGCCGCCTTTGGCGATGAAGGGACCAACACCCTCGACGCCATCGCCAACCACCCCAACTTCAACTGCCCCAACCTGAAAAAACTCGGACTGTTCAACATCGACGGTGTGACCGTCGGCGAGAAGGATGCCGCCCCCATCGGCTCCTTCGCCCGCCTGCAGGAGCAGAGCATGGGCAAGGATACCACCATCGGCCACTGGGAGATCGCCGGTGTCGTCAGCCCCAAGCCGCTGCCCACCTTCCCGGACGGCTTCCCGGACAGCCTCATCCACGAGTTCGAGGAAAAGACCGGCCACAAAGTCCTCTGCAACAA
>ENA-ORLY01004298-ORLY01004298.1-human-gut-metagenome-genome-assembly--contig:-NODE-4298-length-10377-cov-2.476602_pt1 | contig 10377 bp, 8 predicted proteins | sample MGYA00243071_ERZ508832 | MGnify/ENA primary metagenome ERZ508832 (study PRJEB26277, sample SAMN04329777) | human gut metagenome | biome: human-associated habitat | host: Homo sapiens | place: USA...
GTAATGGAAAGTCGTGTGACTGCACTTATTGGTGAAAAGAAGCTGACAGAACTTGAAGTTACAAATCTTTCAGGTGAAAAGAAGACACTTGTGGCAGATGGCTTATTTGTTGCAATAGGAATGGAGCCTCACAATGAAGTATTTAGAGATCTCGTAGATCTTGACGAGGCTGGATATGTAATTGCCGGTGAAAATTGTAAAACAAGGACACCGGGAGTTTACGCTGCAGGAGACTGCCGTACTAAGACGGTGCGTCAGCTGACAACAGCAGCAGCCGACGGAACAGTATGCGGACTTGTTTGTAAAGCAGTATAAAAATAAAACCTTCAAATACATTCGATAAAAAATGTATTTGAAGGTTTTTTGTTTGTATTATGCTTCCTCAGAGATATTATTCTCGGCAGCTTTTTGTGCCTGTGCAGCACGATGCTTTTCAAGAATACGGTTGATTCTGTCAGTCGGATTTAATAGACCATGAATTGATACATTGTGATTTAAGTTATCAATCAAAAGTGCAATATACTTGCTCAGATCAACATTTACATAGTACGGACGAGATAGCAGCTCTGGTCTCTGGTAAACAAGGTTAGTGGTCAGGATATGATCAATGATACCCTGATCATAAGCAGCATCAAACTTTGCCAGGCCATTTGTAAACAGACCAAAAGTAGCAGCAGCGTAAACCTTGCGTGCCTTACGGCGTTTTAATTCGCGTGCAACATCAAGAATGCTGTCACCAGAAGAAATCATGTCGTCGATAATGATGACATCCTTTCCTTCTACGTTGGTACCTAAAAACTCGTGAGCAACGATAGGGTTCTTTCCGTCTACAATGCGGGTGTAATCGCGGCGCTTGTAGAACATACCCATATCAACACCAAGATAGTTAGTCAGCTGGATTGCACGGCCCATGCCGCCCTCATCTGGGCTGATGACCATAAGATGCTCATTGTCAACCTGCAGATCTGGCTCTGCACGAAGCAGTGCTTTGATAAATTGGTATACACACGGAACGCTCTCAAATCCATCACGTGGAATTGCGTTCTGAACACGTGCATCATGAGCATCAAAAGTAATGATGTTGGATACACCCATTTTTGTAAGTTCCTGAAGAGCCATAGCGCAGTCAAGAGACTCGCGGGAAGTACGCTTGTGCTGGCGGCTTTCATACAGGAATGGCATGATTACATTGATACGGCGCGCCTTGCCTTCAACAGCAGCAATGATACGCTTTAAATCCTGGTAATGATCGTCTGGAGACATGTGATTCACATATCCGCACAGAGAATACGTTTGGCTATAGTTACAAACATCCACCATAAGATACAGATCGCAGCCGCGGACTGATTCCTCGATAACGCCCTTTGCTTCACCGGAACCGAAGCGAGGATTCTTTGCTTTGACAATATAGCTGTCCTTGCTGTATTCAGAGATGTGAAGCGCAGTAGATTGTGCATGACTTCTCTCAGCGCGCCACTCAGTCAGGTATTGATTAACCTTCTGTCCAAGGCTTGCGCAGCTTTCAAGTGGGATAAGACCCAGTGTGCCCACTGGTATCGTGTTCAGATTCTTTTCGTTTGGCATGATGACCTCCATGATTATAATATGCAGCTTACCTGCGTCCAAAAGTACGAACCTTAACTAATCATAACATGAAGATGTCGAAGATTCAAGCCTTACGTCGAAATGGATAAAAAAGAAATTTACGTAAAAAGAAAGAAAAATTTGTGCAACATGACCCCAGAGAATCAAAGTCATAAGCGAATTAGCAGGGGTCATGTTATTTTTTAGAAAAAAAGATATGTCTACGAATTTCTTAAATCTTCTCCAAAAACAGGGATAGGCGTATATTGCCCCATAAGTCGTGAGGAGATTCGCTCAGTGTAGGTACTTTGAAGCTCTTCTGGGCTTAGATTTGTTGAGATAATAGTTGTTTTCCTTGACAGATCACGCGAATTGATCACATGAAACAGCTGACTGATTACAAAAGGAGTCAGATTTTCAGTTCCAAGATCATCAATAATCAACAGGCTGCATGTGAGTGCATATGAATCATTTTCTGATGAATCATCGTTGTTAGAATGAAAACGCTGCATAGCTGATTCAAAAAATTCAGGAGCAGTCATATATAAGACAGAAAAGCCTTTGTCAAGAACAACCTTTGCAATACAGTTACAAAGAAATGTCTTGCCAACGCCTGGATTTCCAAAGATTAAAAGACTAGGGTTTCCATCCTTGAACTGATAAGCATATTTTTCATAAATAAGTTTGAGCCGCTGCATATGGGCGCGATTACTCATTCCGCCAAGAAGTGGATTTGGTGCATCTGAATAGCGGTTTATATCAAATGTGTTAAAATTCTCACGTTCCAAACGGTCTCTAATGCCAGATTGTTCATAGAGTAAGCTTATGCCAGCCTGCTCAAAGCAGTGACATTTACGGTTTCCGTCAAGATATCCAGTATCTTTACAGTCCGGGCAGCTATACTTTGGCTGAAGATCATCAAGTGTATAGTGAAGGGAAGAAAGAAGCGCACCGCGCTCGCGTCTAAGTGCATCAATCTGCATCTGCGCATTTAGAGCCTGCGCTTTATTGCCAGTGATTTTAGCCTTTGCAAGAGCAGCGCTAGATGTCGGAAGAAGCTTTGAAATCTCAAGAAGTCGTGGGCACTGCGCATAGATATGGCGCAGACGTTCTTCCATCTCATGCTGGTGTTGGAAACGGATGCGGCTGTAGCGGCGCATCAGTTCATTATATTGTGAATTGGTCAGAGCCATAAAAAGTCAATCCTTTCTGTGATAATCATTCATTTGAATCTTGACTATACTGCTTTAAAATCTTTTCCATGTAATTATTATTTTTGCGCTCAGTAAAATTACGAAACTGCTGTGTACCCTTTGCGACAGAAGAAGCACGGTTTGAACTGGTGCGCTTTGCAGCATCACTTTTTACCTTTTGATCGCGCTGATTTTCAGCAGCCTGTGCATCAGCAAGTGAATGCACATTTTTTTCCTTCCAGCGCTTTAAGATGCTTTCTGTAAAATTAACATTTGGGCGCTGACATTTTTTCATCGTGATATTGCAGGCATAAACATAGACATCTGTAGGAAAACTGTAATCCTTGATCCATTTATTGATATATTCAAGCTGAGCCGGAGCAGGAGTCTGATTGTATAAGCCATATGCCTTCATGATAGCATAGACAGTATCATTATGAAGCAGGTTGTACTGACGAATAGCATCAAGTGTATGAAGACCCTTTTGATGCCAGGACTGGGCAACAGAATCAATAAATTTCATATTAAGCTTGCCCTTGCAGTGATTAGCGCAGTAATCAACAAGATAATCAATGACATCTGGTGAGCGGTTAAACTGAAGATACCAATAGCCAAATGATTCTGTGTCTGCATAATTAAGCGGACGCGAAAAATACTGCTGCCATGCCGACATATACATGTTAAACTCTGGATCGTTCTCAAGAAGAATCAGCTCCTCTTGGGAAAGATGAAGTGACTGTATAGAAGGGGTCGCATTTGCAGCAGAATGTGTAGTAGTTTGTGTGGAAGCCATTGAGCCAGAAGCATTTGCAATGGTTGTATTTGCAGGAGAAACTAAAGCAGGAGTGGGCGTAGGAATCACAGATTGTACGCTTGGAGCAGGTGCAGCTGTCTGTGTAGGTGCAGTCTGTGCAGAAGCATCTGTCTCTGCCTGAATAGATGGATCTGTAAATGCAACTCCTGACAATTCGTGACCCGATGTAAAGCTAAGGCGCATCAAACCAACAGATTCCCAATAACTAAGAGAACGAAGTACCTCGCGCTCTGAAATATCAAGCCTGTCACTAATTGAAGCACTGCTTAAACCAGTGGCTGATGTCGAGACAGCGCGAAGCAAATATAGGTAAACCTTTACATCCGTACCGGAGGCGGCAGGAAGAAAACGGTCTATAAAATAGCCGGGAACAACAAGGGTATCTATGCTGAGCCGGTTCTCCAGTAAAAGAAAGGACATAAAAAACCTCCAAAATCCAAGTATCATCTTTGTAAAGTATAGCACAAGTTATTTCTTTTGAAAAGCGATAAAAAATCCCCAATTATTTCCCTTAGGATCAGGGCAAGCAATTGGGGATTTTGCGAATACCTTATTTAGAAATTAAGTCTTCTCCAATTTTTACAACATCACCGGCGCCCATAGTGATCACCAGATCACCAGAAGCTGCATGCTGCAAAATAAATTTTTCAATTTCTTCAAAGGTTTCAAAATAATGAGCACTTGTACCGGCCTGCTCTAACAAAACGCGGATATTGTTGGAGCTTATGCCAAGATCATCAGTTTCTCTTGCCGGATAAATTTTTGCAAGAACGACCTCATCTGCTAAGGACAGAGCCTTTGCAAAATCAGTAAGCAAAGCTTTTGTTCTTGTATAGGTGTGCGGCTGGAAGATGCACCAGATCTTTTTGTGCGGATATTTCTTTGCAGCAGTCAGTGTTGCTGTGATTTCCTGTGGATGATGTGCGTAATCGTCAATAATAGTAATTCCATTTACGACACCCTTCTTTTCAAAGCGTCTCTGTGTGCCATGGAAATTCAAAAGACCGGAAACAATGGCATCCATTGAAAGATTCAGCTTTTTGCAAAGGGCAACGGCAGCAAGTGCATTGTAAACATTATGCTCTCCAGGAACACTTAACTGAATGTGACCAAGTGTAGTGTTGCTTGCATCTGTGACGTCAAAGGAAGCCTGAGCAAATTCATTATATGAGATATTAGAAGCGCGGTAATCGCATGATTCTCCGTGTCCAACAGTGATAATCTCGCAGTCAAGACCCTTGATCAGCTCAGAAAGATTATGAATATCGCCATTGATTACAAGTACGCCATCCTTAGGAAGCTTTTCCATAAATAAGCGGAAAGAATGACGGATATCGTCAATGTCCTTAAAGAAGTCAAGATGGTCTGCTTCAATATTCAGTATAACCTCCATAGTAGGATAGAAGGATAAAAAGCTGTTTGTATATTCGCAGGCCTCAGTGACAAAAAGATTTGAGCCGCCTACGCGAATATTTCCTCCGATTGTTGGAAGAATGCCTCCGACAGAGATTGTCGGATCAGTATTAGCAGCTAAAAGAATTTCAGTAACCATAGAGGTCGTAGTTGTCTTTCCATGAGTTCCAGCAATGTTGATTGCCGTTTTATAATTTCTCATCAGCTGTCCAAGAAGCTCAGCTCTTGTTAACAGCGGGATATTGCGCTTTGTTGCATCAACAATCTCTGGATGTTCAGGATGGATCGCTGCTGTGTAGACAACGACATCTGTTCCCTGCGGAATGTGAGAGATGGACTGATCATAAAAGATAACAGCGCCAAGTGAGGACAGATGGTCAGTCAGAGGTGATTCCTTAGAATCAGAGCCGCTGACGGTAAAGCCCTCCTTCATTAAAACCTCAGCAAGTCCGCTCATGCTGATGCCGCCAATTCCAATAAAATAGATATGGCATGGATTTTCAAAATTAATATGGTACATGGTACTTCCTCCGAATAATCAAGTTAAATAAGCAAAGTCAATACTGAAAAACAGTTGTTTCTTAACACAAATTCTGCTTGATTTAAGTATACTCGATTTTGGAGGAATGTAAAGCGTAAATGTTATTATGCTGTGCGAATGAACGCCTATTCACAAAACCGCAATATTTACAGTATGCCCGAAGGTGAATGGATTTCATGAGCCGGATTAGTTGCATTCACGGAACGCCTATTCACAAAACCGCACGTTCCGTGCGTCGCTGCTAATCGCAAACAAAGTTTGCTCGCAGCTTTGTTTTGCTCATAAACAGGCGTTCACCACATCCTGCTAATCTGTCAAATTTCCATGCAAGCATGAAATTTGTCCAGATCTAGCAGGTTGCGTGAACTGTAACAAATAAATAAAAATACATAAAAATTTTTTCTGTAAATTGTTCACTTTTTGAAAGAGATGTGCTATAATAACGACAAGTACTAAAAGATTACAGTTCCCCAAACGCCTATTCACAAGACTGCACTTATGTGCCTTCACTGTTAGACAGTTTATTTCACTTGATGACAGGCGCTTGGTGAACTGATAACACAACAATTAAAGAACAAAGGGGTGATTTTGTGGTTAGAAAGGAAATGATCGCCATGTTATTGGCGGGCGGACAGGGAAGCCGTCTTGGAGTTTTGACTTCAGAAGTAGCGAAGCCAGCTGTATCCTTCGGCGGGAAATACAGCATTATTGACTTCCCATTAAGTAACTGCATTAATTCAGGGGTGGATACAGTAGGTGTGTTAACACAGTATCAGCCACTTCGTTTGAATACCCATATCGGCATAGGTATTCCGTGGGATCTCGACCGTAATTATGGCGGAGTGACAGTACTATCTCCATATGAAGCAAACGAGAACAGTGATTGGTATACTGGTACTGCAAATGCAATTTACCAGAACATTCGCTATATCGACAGCTTTAATCCAGAGTATGTATTGATTTTAGGCGGTGATCACATTTATAAAATGGATTATCAAGTGATGCTTGATTATCATAAGGCAAACAATGCAGACGTTACGATGGCTGCTATGCCTGTTCCGATTGAGGAGGCAAGCCGTTTTGGCGTGCTGATCACAGATGATACAGGCCGTATCACTGATTTCGAAGAGAAGCCTGCACATCCAAGAAGCAATTTAGCTTCCATGGGTATTTACATATTTACATGGTCTGTGCTTCGTGAGGCATTGATCACAAATAAAGATATTCCAAACTGCGACTTTGGTATGCATGTCATTCCATATTGCCATAAGCGTGGTGACAGAGTATTCTGCTATGAATTTAATGGATATTGGAAGGATGTTGGAACACTTCATTCCTACTGGGAAGCAAATATGGAGCTGATTGATATCGTTCCTGTATTTAATCTGTATGAAGAGTTCTGGAAGATATATACTAAATCTGATAACCAGCCACCGCAGTATATTGCAGATACGGCACAGATTGAGCGCTGTATCATAGGTGATGGCTCTGAAATCTATGGAAGAGTACGAAACTGCGTTATTGGACCAGAAGTTATTGTTGAAGAAGGTGCAGAAGTTTATGATTCCATTTTGATGCAGGGTGCTGTAATCAAGAAGGGAACAAAGATTTACAAGTCAATCATCGCACAGGATGCAGTTGTTGGAGAAAATTGTACGATTGGTGTCGGTGAGTATGCAGACAGCCAGTATAATAAGAAGGTTTACTGCTGTGATCTTGTAACCGTTGCAGAAGGCTCCGAAATTCCGGATGGCGTTACAATTGGAAAGAACGTAGCAATTGCCGGAAAGACCGCTATTGAAGATTATCCGGATGGAAATCTTGTAAGCGGCGGATACATTATCAAGGGAGGCGAGGAAGAATGAAAGCGATTGGTATAATTTTAGCCGGTGGAAACAACAAGAGAATGAAGGAGCTGTCATATAACCGTGCGATCGCTGCTATGCCAATGGTAGGAACCTATCGCAGCATTGATTTCGCGCTGAGCAACATGTCAAACTCCCGTATTCAGAAAGTAGCAGTTTTAACACAGTATAACACCGTATCCTTGAATGAGCATTTAAACTCTTCAAAGTGGTGGGATTTTGGAAGAAAGCAGGGCGGTTTATATGTATTCACCCCTACTATAACCGCTGAAAATAGTAACTGGTATCGGGGTACAGCCGATGCCCTGTATCAGAACCTGCATTTCCTCAAAGGAAGCCATGAACCATACGTGGTTCTGGCTTCTGGCGATGGAATTTATAAGCTGGATTATAATAAGATTCTGGAGTACCACATTCAGAAGCGTGCTGATATCACTGTTGTCTGCAAGGAAATGCCAGAGGGAGAGGATTTAAGCCGCTTTGGACAAGTGAAGGCAGATGATGACGGAAGAATCCGAGGCTACGAGGAAAAGCCAATGATTGAGACTTCCAGAAATGTTTCATGTGGTATCTATGTAATCAGAAGACGTCTTTTGATTGAGTTAATTGAGCGTGCAGCAGAGGAAGATAGATATGATCTGGTCAAGGATATTCTGATCCGTTATAAGGATATCAAGAGAATTTATGCATACCAGCTTGAAACATATTGGAACAACATCTCCTCAGTTGAGGCTTACTACAGAACAAATATGGATTTCTTAAAGAGAGATGTCCGCAGTTATTTCTTCAAGGAAGGCAACAGTGTATTCACAAAGGTAGATGATCTGCCGCCGGCAAAATATAATCCGGGTGCTAATATTTCAAACAGCCTGATCGCATGTGGAAGTATTGTAAACGGTACAGTTGAAAACTCTGTTGTATTCAAGAAGGCATATATTGGAAACAATTGTGTTATCAAAAATTCTATTATCATGAACGATGTTTATATCGGAGACAATGCAGTCATTGAAAACTGCATCGTAGAGAGCAGAGGAACCATCGAAGCAAATGCATGCTATAAGTCAGAGCCAGGTGATATTCGCATCGTTGTAGAGAAGAAAGACCGCTTCATCATTTGATAATACCAGGGGATCAAAGTCACAAGCGAATCATGCTTGCATGAGAAAGCTTGTGACCTTGATCCCTGCCAAAAACATGAGGATGAAGCGAAGCGAATCCGAATGTATATCTATATTATTATAATAGAAGAATAAAAATTAGCTGCACAACGGCGTGCAGAGGACGGAAAGGCAATACTGGGATGGAAATTACAGATGTGAGAGTGCGCAAAGTTGCACTGGATGGTAAGATGAGAGCAATCGTCTCTATTACGCTGGACAATGAATTTGTGGTTCACGATATCAAGGTGATCGAAGGAGAAAAGGGAGTATTTGTTGCGATGCCAAGCCGTAAATCGGCGACAGGAGAATACCGAGATATCGCACATCCCATTAACTCAGAGACAAGAGATTATGTGCAGAAGATTATTCTCGAGAAATACGAGGAGGCTTTGCAGGAAGCATAAACTTTGATTTCATAACAATTCGACAAAGATATATGAATACTTATAAAAGAAAGACTGCCTTCGGGCAGTCTTTCTTTCTCTTGCAATTGTCGTCTTCATTCGGTATAATGTGGCTGAGGGAAAATGTAACGTAATTATTTTTGGAAAGGCGAGGTTTTAAAGTATGAAAAGGAGAAAAACAGCAGCGGGACTATTGGCGGCATCACTGCTAGTAGGAGCAGCGCCGGTGGTGACAAATGCGGCGCCAGTGAGAATTGTATCAACAAGCATAACAGAACAGTCTTCGTTAGGCTATCGTGTAAATGTAACATTTTCGGCAGATGCAGGTGTGAGCCGTGTTATGATGCCGACATGGACAGAGGCAAACGGACAGGATGACATTGTGTGGCATCAGGCAAGTGTTAGTGGTAATACTGCATCGTTCTATGTTCCAGTCAGTGCCCATAAAGGAGAAAGCGGTGCATATATTACGCATATTTATGTATATGATAGACAGGGACAGTTTGCGCTAAAGGGCGAAAATGTAACAGTTCCGGCATCGACATCTGCGTCATCAAGCCTTTCAATCGGTGACGTTTCTATTACGGAACTTAGTGCATCGGGCTACCGAGTTACGGCAAAAATAAATGCACCGTCAGGAGTAAGCAAAGTATTGATGCCAACATGGACAAATGCAAATGGACAGGATGATCTAGTGTGGCATCAGGCAAGCGTAAGCGGTGATACAGCTACATTTTACGTGCCATCAAGTGCCCATAAGGGAGAGAGCGGAGCATACACGACTCATATTTACCTGTATGATAAAGCAGGAAAATTAGCACCATTAAAGGGGGTCAATGTAACTGTTCCATCAGGTGCAAATCCTGGAGGCAGTTCAGGAAATAATAATGGCAGCGGTACAGGTGTGCTGTCGATGGCGATTCCGTATGTAACAGAATTATCATCAAATGGTTTCCGTGTTACGATTCAATTTAATGCACCTGCAGGCTATAAAAAGGTATCAACTGCAGTGAGGACAGCAGCAAATGGACAGGATGATCTGGTATGGCATAACATGACCGTATCTGGAAACACAGCGACATGCTATGTTCCAGTAAGTGAGCATAAAAACGAGCACGGTTCATACATTGTGAATGCGTATGTATTTGAGACTGATACAAAATATGTACTTCAGGGAATGACCGTTCCAGTGCCGTAAACAAAGAAAATGGAGGAACAAATGGCAAAGAAAAGACGCAGCTGGGAAGACTATCAGAAAAAGAAAATAAAAAGAGGCCAATCAGGTGCGCCTATTGTTATACTTTTGGTGCTGCTTGTAATTGCATGTGCAGGTCTTGGTGTAGTGGCATGGGTATGCCTGCGCCCAGTGACGCTTCCACATGTGCAGCCAGATCAGGCATCAT
>ENA-ORLY01004301-ORLY01004301.1-human-gut-metagenome-genome-assembly--contig:-NODE-4301-length-10372-cov-9.432249_pt1 | contig 10372 bp, 7 predicted proteins | sample MGYA00243071_ERZ508832 | MGnify/ENA primary metagenome ERZ508832 (study PRJEB26277, sample SAMN04329777) | human gut metagenome | biome: human-associated habitat | host: Homo sapiens | place: USA...
GGCGGGCACCGGGCTGCGGCAGGCGCTGGCGCTGCCCCTTGCGGGGGATCTTTGGCCCCGGCTGGCGGCATTGGGCGCGGGCGGATGTGCCACGGCGGGGGTGTTTTTGCTGGCGGCATGGCCGCTGGGGCTGGGGGAGGAGCTGAAGAGGGTGCGCGGGACGATTTAGAATTGCCTCCGCTTTGCTCTGGCAATCGCAGCGGAAGAATTATTTTTTATTCGCGTTTGTCGCGCTCTGCGGAGCGCTCCAAACGCATTTTCACGGGAGGGGCCGTTCCGGGCAGCTGCATTTGCTGCTGTTGGCCTGCGGCCCATGCGCAGCGGGAATAGGTGCTTTTACGGGAAGCAGGCTCGCCCTCTCAGGCGCTGACGCGCCAGCTCTCCCAAAGGGAGAGCCTCTGGCGAAATCGCAGCGTTTGCCGTACTGCCAAGGCCTCTCCCTTTGGGAGAGGTGGACGCGAACAACGTGAGCGGACGGAGAGGGCGAGGCTGCAGACCTGAGAGGGTTCTCTCCACAAATTTCTGGACAGAGCACCGCATTCTGTGTATAATATATAGGATAAGGCCGCCGGGACTGCCGCGGCCTGCAAAATGGCGGCGGGCACTGCCCGCTCCCCGGAACAAAAGAGGAACCTTTCGTGAACGAGAAACCCAAAGAGACCAGAGCGCGGGTCTACCTGCGCCGCGCTGTGCTGGCGGCATTGGATGCCGCCATCGTGGCGTTCAGTTTTTATTTTGCGCTGCTGCTGCGGGCCGACGGTGCGGTGGAAGCCGCCTGGTGGCCCCACAACCTTGCCATCCTGTACCATAACCTGCCCTGGATCGTGGCGGTGTATGTGGCCAGCTTCCTGCTGGGCGGGCTGTACTCGGTGCTGTGGAAGTACGCGGGCGAGCGCGACCTGCTGCGCCTTGCGGTCATGGTGGCGGTGCCCACCGGCATCGTGTATGTGGTCAACCGGCGGTGCATCCACGGTGTGCTGTTCAACTCGGCCAACTGCATGGCGGCGGTGCTCATCCTGCTGCTGGTGGGCGGCAGCCGTCTGGCATGGCGGCTGTTTTTGAACCACCCGCTGGGCGAGCGCCTGCGCGGCGTGGCCAGCCGCGACCCCAACCGCCCCGTGATGATCGTGGGCGCGGGCGAGGCCGGGGCCTGGGCCATCAACGTGTGCAAGACCAACAAGCAGTATGGCCGCCCGGTGCTGGCCGTGGACGATGACCCCGCCAAGCTCCACCAGACCATCCACGGCGTGCCGGTCAAGGGCACGCTGGAGCAGATCCCGGAGCTGTGCAAGCGCTACGGCATCCACACCATCCTGGTGGCCATCCCCACCCTGAAGGGCAGCCGCCTGAACCACGTCATCGACCTGTGCGTGAGCACCCACTGCGCGGTGCAGATGCTCAGTGACCCCCAGCTGGTGGGCAGCGGTGCACCCCAGCAGGGGGCTTTCCGGGAGCTGAACCCGGCGGACTTTTTGTCCCGCGACGAGGTGACGCTGGACATGGAGAAGATCTCCGGCTACCTCACCGGCAAAACGGTGCTGGTGACGGGCGGCGGCGGCTCCATCGGCTCGGAGCTGTGCCGGCAGGTGATGCGGTTCAAGCCCGGCAAGCTGCTCATCTTTGACATCTATGAGAACTGCGCCTACGAGCTGCAGATGGAACTGCAGCAGAAGTATGGCCGCGATATCCCGGTGACCGTGCTCATCGGCTCCATCCGGGACAAAAAGCGGCTGGACGAGGTGTTTGAGACCTACCACCCCACGGTGGTGTTCCACGCGGCGGCCCACAAGCATGTGCCGCTGATGGAGGTCAGCCCCGCCGAGGCGGTCAAGAACAACGTGCTGGGCACCAAGAACCTGCTGGTGAGCGCCAGCGAGCACGAGGTGGAGCGGTTCGTGCAGCTGTCCACCGACAAGGCCGTCAACCCCACCAGCGTCATGGGCTGCACCAAGCGCATCTGCGAGATGCTCATCCAGACCTTTGCGGGCAACACCGACATGAAGTGCGTGGCAGTGCGGTTCGGCAACGTGCTGGGCAGCCACGGCAGCGTCATCCCGCTGTTTGAAGCCCAGATCAAAAAGGGCGGCCCGGTCACCCTGACCGATGAGAACATCGAGCGCTACTTCATGACCATCCCGGAGGCGGCCCAGCTGGTGCTGCAGGCCGGTGCCCTGGCCGAAAGCGGCAACATCTATGTGCTGGACATGGGGGAGCCGGTCAAGATCATGGACCTTGCCAAGCAGCTCATCCGCTTTTACGGCTACGAGCCGGGCGTGAACATGGAGATCCGGGTGGTGGGCCTGCGCCCCGGCGAGAAGCTCTACGAAGAGCTGATGATGGACGAGGAGCAGGACAAGATGCGCCGCACCCAGCACAACAAAATTTTTGTGGCCAGCCCCCGGAACATCGACCTGGCGCAGTTCTATGAGCAGCTGCAGGCGCTGGAAGCTGCCGCCGCCCACAACGACGAGGGCGTGGTGAAGCAGCTTGCCGCCATGATCCCCACCTTTACCCCCACCCGCGAGAACCTGAAGCTGTAAGGGAAAGACAGCAAGTTGGCAACTGCGGCAATGGGCCGCGTGCATAATAAATGAGAGGGATGTAACTATGGAAAAGAAACCGTTCCTGACCGAAGCCATGGCACAGGAGATCATTCAGGATGTGCCCACGCCCTTCCACGTTTACGACGAAAAGGGCATCCGGGAAAATGCCCGCCGCATCAACAAGGCGTTCAGCTGGAACAAGGGCTTCAAGGAGTATTTTGCCGTCAAGGCCCTGCCCAACCCCGTCATCCTGCAAATTCTGCAGGAAGAGGGCTGCGGCGTGGACTGCTCGTCCCTGACCGAGCTGATGCTCAGCGAGGTGTGCGGCTTTACCGGCAGCGATATCATGTTCTCGTCCAACCAGACCCCCGTGGAGGACATGCAAAAGGCCTATGAGCTGGGTGCCTACATCAACCTGGACGACGCCACCATGGTAGACTTCCTGGATCGGGTGGCCGGTGTGCCGGAGACGGTGTTCTGCCGCTACAATCCGGGCGGCACCTTCAGCCTGGGCGAGAGCGAAGAGGGCTTCCAGGTGATGGACAAGCCCGGCGATGCCAAATACGGCATGACCGAAGAGCAGATGATCGACAGCTACAAAAAGCTGATGGCCAAGGGCGCCAAGCACTTCGGCATCCACGCCTTCCTGGCGTCCAACACCATCTCGGATGCCTATTACCCGGAGCTGGCCGCCATCCTGTTCCGGCTGGCGGTGCGGGTGCACGAGGCCACCGGTGCCCACATCGGCTACATCAACCTGTCCGGCGGCGTGGGCATCCCCTACCGCCCGGAGCAGACCGAGAACGACATCCTGGCCATCGGCGAGGGCGTGCGGCAGAAGTTTGAGGAGATCCTGGTGCCCGCAGGCATGGGCGACGTGGCCATCTTCAGCGAGATGGGCCGCTTCACCACCGGCCCTTACGGTGCCCTGGTGGCAACCGCCATCCACGAAAAGCACATCTACAAGGAGTACATCGGTCTGGACGCCTGCGCGGCCAACCTGATGCGCCCGGCCATGTACGGGGCCTATCATCACATCACCGTGCTGGGCAAGGAAAATGAACCCTGCGACCACATGTACGACGTGGTGGGCGGCCTGTGCGAGAACAACGACAAGTTTGCCATCGACCGGATGCTGCCCAAGATCGACATCGGGGACGTGCTCTACATCCACGATACCGGTGCCCACGGCTCCGCTATGGGCTACAACTACAACGGCAAGCTGCGCAGCGCCGAAGTGCTGCTGTGCGAGGACGGCTCCCACCGGCTCATCCGCCGCGCCGAGACTCCCCGCGACTACTTTGCAACGCTGGACTTCCTGCCCCTGATGAAGCCTCTGTTTGAGGACTGAGGGTACGATTTGAAATAGCCGCCGCTTTGCTCTGGCTATATTTAGCGGAAATTAAATTTTATATTGGCAGTTCAGAAACGCCTGCGGGCGTTTCTGAACTGCATTTTCACAGGAAGGGCCGTTCCGGTTGATTGCATTTGCTGCTGCTTGCCTGCGCTTCAGCTGCAAGCCGCAACCCGTTAGACAGATGCTGTTTGCCGCTGCGACCCCAACCGTGAAGAGGCGTTTGGAGCGGCCCGCAGGCCGCGACAAACGCGAATTAAAATAAAATTACCTCTGCGATTGCCAGAGCAAAGCGGAGGCAATTCTAAATGGTTCCCTGCCCGAAACTACAACGACCAAACGAGGTACAAGCCATGTTTTTTGGATTTCAGCTCACTTGCGGCCTGATGATGGTGTTCTACGGTTACTCGGTCATGAAAAACCCCCGCGTGTGGGGCGACCAGGGCCGCCGCGCCGTCAAGCCCGAACATTTTGAAGAATACGGCCGCCAGAACGGGCTGTTCTTCCTCAAGGCAGGCTGCGTGATGGCGGTCATCGGCGCACTGGATGCGCTGGTCACGCTGGACGCGCTGCTGTATCTGCTGCTGTATGTGTTCGGCTTTGCGTTCGCGTTCTATCCGCTCACCCGCTGGTGCAAGGCCAATGAAGGTTTCAGCTGGCCGTGGCCCCACGTCAAGAGCGAGAAAAAGCGCATCAAGGAGCTGCGCAAGGAGCAGGAACAGCAGAAGAAAAAGTAAACCGGAACCGAGAAGGGCCGCCCGCGTACCGCACGCAGGCGGTCTTTTTTTGCCACTGTGCAGCGCGCGGGGAGAGCGGCACGATCTTGCACACATCGGCTTTTTTGACCGCACATCGTGCAAAAAGCAACTGTGCAAGCCTTGCACAGTTCGTCTGCATTTGCACGGTTCCAAGTGTGCAAACAACTGGAAGAGTGCAAAACTTGCACACATCGAATTTTAAACGTAGACAAATTATTATTTTGGAAGTGTGCAGCCTGTTTCACCCTGGTAGAGGAAGGAGTACCATTTATTTGTCCCATCCCTCTGTCGGATGGGGCGCTTGCCAATATCCCCGGCTTTCACCAGTTCGGCATAGGCACTTTTATAAGTGCGGTCGCTGCACCCGATCTCCTTCACGACGGCGGCGCGCAGCTCACTGCTTGCCATGCTGCCCAACCGGCTCTCGGCCAGCACGTTGAGGATGGCGTCCCGCGTGTCCTCCTTGGTCTGGGCCTGCCGCACCCGCGGCTCCTTGATGAAGTCGGCGTCTTTCTTGTCGGTGTAGCCGTCAAACACGGCCTGAGCGGTCCGGACGCCGTCCAGCTCCACGTCCTCGATGTGCAGCAGCACGGTCTGCTGGGGGCGGCTGTAGCTGCTCTTTTCGTGGCTGAGGTAAATTTTGCCGTCGCTGTTGCTGCGGCCCATCATCAGCACGCTGCGGGCCATGTCCCAGATGTCGGAGCTGTCGGCCAGACGTTTCCGGTCGGACACGCCCTGCTTTTTGTTGGAGTGCATCACCAGCAGCACCGCGCATTGCCGGGCGGCGGCAATGGCCTTGAGGGGCAGCAGGATGCTGCGCATCTGGTTGCGGCTGGCCATTTCCACCCCGGCGGGCAGAAAGCTCTGCAGCGGGTCCACGATGAGCAGCAGCGGCCCGGCCTTGGCGGCAAATTTGGCCAGTGCCTCGTCCTTGAGGGTCAGGGGCTGGCCGGTGCGCTGGAAGTAGTCGTCGGCGGTGAGGCAGAGCACCCGGTTCATGTCGGCTCCGGCGGCCAGCAGGCGGGCCTTGAGCACCTTGCCGGGGTCGTCCTCGCCCGCAAGGATGAGCACCTTGCCGGTCTGGGCAGGCGGCACGGGAAAGAACCCGCTGGTTTTGCCCGTGGTGACGCAGGCGATCAACTGCGCCTGCCAGAGGCCTTTGCCGGTGCCGCCGTCGGCACCCAGCAGGGAAAGTTCGCCCCGGGGCAGCAGGTCCGGGACCAGCCAGTCCACGTTTTGCAGGGGCACGTCGGCCAGCACGCCCGGCCCGACGGGGGTCTGCTCGGCCCGCATCTTGTCGTTTTCACGCCTGGCCTCGGCGTTGGCGGCGGCCAGAAAGGCGTCGCGGTCGGTGTCGATGGCGTCCTTACACCGGTGGAGCCACTGGTCGGTCTTGTACTCCACGGCGGGCAGACGCAGGCTGTAGGCGGCGCCCCGCACATCGTCCAGCAGCTCCGGGCGCTGGGCTTCGTCGTACTGGGCCAGACAGGCAAAGGTCAGGCGGCTGAACAGCTGCTCTTCGGTATGGCAGCGCCGCAGGGTGCGCAGGAAGGCTGCGCGGTCAAGGGGTGGTTGATTCAAGGTAGGTCAGGCTCCTTTCGTTGGTTGGGTGAACGATTTGAAATTGCCTCCGCTTCGCTCTGGCAAAACGAGTTGCGGCACCCAGCGTCCATTTCGTGCCTTGAGCGGCACTCATGTCCTGCTGGCCGCTGCCCCAACAACTCCTTCCTGTTTCTGCCGCAGGCAGCGGTCGTCGTTGTTGCAGCGGAAGAATTATTTTTAAATTTGCAACTCTGGAAAATCTGCGGATTTTCCAGAGTTGCTTTTTCACGGGAGGGGTCGTTCCGGGAAGCTGCATCCGCTGCTGTTGGCCTGCGGCCAAATCGCAGCATTTCAGCGTGCCAGCTTGCAACATCAAAACGTTTTGTTGTTATATTTAGTATAACACGGAACCGAACGCTGTCAACAACTGCTTTCCAACGAAAAATCAACCGAAAATCACGCAAAAAATTGCAGAAAAAGAAGATACGGAGGGTGGGAAAGCGGGGGAGAGAAGCGGCATCTGACGGTGGCTTCCCGCACAGAGGGTGGTCGCGTGGGGCAGGTCTGATGCCTTTTGCAAGGTGCATCGCCGCCGGGGTCGCTCCGCTGGGCCAGAGGGTGAGAGGGGTGTTTCGACTCCCCCCTCTCTCCCTCTGGACACCCCTCTCCCCTGGACGGGTTGTGGCTCCCAGCGTATGCTACGGCCCTTGAGTGGGCCTTGCATCCTGCTGGCCACGGCCCCAACAACTCCTCCCTGTTTCTGCCGCAGGCAGCGGTCGTCGTCGTTGCAAGAAAGGGGCTGCTCGCCCCTTTCAGACCCCAAAGGGGTAGGCTCCAGCCGAAAATACTGAAGATTCACGCCGTTCGGCGTGAAGATCTTTTCACCGTATTTTCGGCTTCCGCCGATTTAAAAGGCCCCTCAGTCGCTCCGCGACAGCTCCCCGCAGGGGAGCGGGTTCCGTGAGATGGTGGCTGCCCGTAACGGCCCCTCCCGGTGAGATGCAACTTCAGCGTCAGATGCAATTTACCGTAACGGCCCCTCCCGTGAAAATGCAGTTCAGAAACGCCCGCAGGCGTTTCTGAACTGCCAATATAAAAATTTTATTTCCGCTAAATATGCCCAGAGTGCAACGGAGGGCATTCTAAATCGTCCGCCCTGCCCGGAACAGGCCAACAAAAAAGCCAGTGCGAAAAAACTCGCACTGGCTCGTTTGTGATGGGCTTACAGGTGCATCAGGCTGCGCTGGGCACTGGTGCGGAACTTGAGCGCCGCCGCGATGAAGCCCTTGAACAGGGGATGGGCGCGGTTGGGGCGGCTCTTGAACTCCGGGTGGAACTGGGCACCCAGATGGAAGGCGCGGCCGGGCAGCTCCACCGTCTCCACCAGACGGCCGTCCGGGCTGGTGCCGGAGATGACCAGACCGGCGTCCTGCATCTCCTGCCGGAAGTCGTTGTTGAACTCGTAGCGGTGGCGGTGACGCTCCCAGATCTCCGCTTCGCCGTAGCACTCGGCCATCTTGGTGCCGGGGGCCACGGTGCAGGGGTACTTGCCCAGACGCATGGTGCCGCCCTTGGGGATGTTGCCCTGCTGGTCGGCCATGAGGGCGATGACGTTGTGCTTGCCGTCCGGGGTGAACTCGCTGGAATTGGCGTCGGCGTAGCCCAGCACGCCCCGGGCAAACTCCATCACCATGATCTGCATGCCCAGGCAGATGCCAAAGTAGGGCACGTTGTTCTCGCGGGCGTACTGGGCGGCCTGGATCATGCCCTCGATGCCGCGGTCGCCGAAGCCGCCGGGCACGATGATGCCGTCCACGTCCGCAAAGAGCTCCTTGCAGGCGTTCTGGTCGGTCAGGTCCTCGCTTTCCACCCACTTGATCTCCACCTGGCTGTCGTTCTCGAAGCCTGCGTGGTACAGGCTCTCCATCACCGACAGGTAGGCGTCATGGAGCTTGACGTACTTGCCCACCAGCGCGATGGTGCAGGTCTTGCTGCGGGTGGCGATGCGGCTCACCACCTGCTTCCACTCGGTCAGGTCGGCGGGGGGCACGTCCAGCTTGAGCTTTTCCACCACCACGTCGTCCAGACCATTGGTGTGCAGCATCAGCGGGCACTGGTACAGGCTGGGCATGGTCAGGTTCTCGATGACACACTCCGGCTTGACGTTGCAGAAGGTGCTGATCTTGCGGCGGATGTCGGTGCCCACGCTGCCGTCGGCGCGCAGGATGATGATGTCCGGGTTGACGCCCATGCCCTGCAGCTCCTTGACCGAGTGCTGGGCAGGCTTGGACTTGTACTCGTTGGAGCCGGAGATGTAGGGCACCAGCACCACATGGATGAAGCAGCAGTTGTCGCGGCCCTGCTCCAGGCCCACCTGCCGGATGGCCTCCAGGAAGGGCTGGCTCTCGATGTCGCCGGTGGTGCCGCCGATCTCGGTAATGACCACATCGGCCCCGGTGGAGGAAGCCATGTTGTAGATGTAGCTCTTGATCTCGTTGGTGATGTGGGGGATGATCTGGACGGTCTGGCCCAGATAGGCACCCTGACGCTCCTTGTTCAGCACGTTCCAGTACACCTTGCCGGTGGTCAGGTTGGAGTACTTGTTCAGGTTCTCGTCGATGAAGCGCTCGTAGTGGCCCAGGTCCAGGTCGGTCTCGGTGCCGTCGTCGGTGACGAACACCTCACCGTGCTGCAGGGGGCTCATGGTGCCGGGGTCCACGTTGACGTAGGGGTCCAGCTTCTGGCTGGCCACCTTCAGGCCGCGGCACTTGAGCAGGCGGCCCAGCGAGGCGGCGGTGATGCCCTTGCCCAGGCCGGACACGACACCGCCGGTGACGAAGATATACTTGGTTTGCTTTTCTGCCATAAAAATACTTCCTCCTCTATCAAAATCAGGTCAAATCAGATTCAGAATACGTTCCGGGGGAACGCCCTCCGTCTTTGCTTCGCAGAAACTCCCTCAGTCAAACCCTGCGGGTTTGACAGCTCCCTCTGAGAGGGAGCCTTTTGGCAGTGCGGTAAACTTTGCCGCCACGGAGAAAGCCTCCCTCCGAGAGGGAGGTGGCATCGCGCAGCGATGACGGAAGGAGTTTTCGTCTTTTCCCAACCCAGTATTATACACCCACATCCTCATAAGAATCAAGGATTTCCTGCGCGATCTCGGTGCGGTCGCGGCGGGTGTCCATGGCCAGCTTTTCAATGCGGCGGTGGGCCTCGGCCTCGGTGAGGTGCGCGTGCTCCACCAGGCAGCACTTGGCCCGGCTCACCAGACGGATCTGGGCAATTTTGTCCTGCAGGCGGGCGTTCTCCTGCCGCAGGCGCTGCAGGCGGTGGTTGCTGGCGGCGGCCATGTGCATGGCCTGCACAAATAAGGTGTTGCTGAAGGGCTTGCTCAGCAGCAGCACCCCCTGCTCGTTCAGGGGGGCCAGCAGCTGTTCGGCCTGTGCGGCCTTGACCAGAAACACCACGCCCGCGTCGGTGCTGGCCACGGCATCCATGCACAGCTCGTGCCCGAACTCGTCGGGCAGGGGGGCGTTGACCACGATCAGGTCAAAGTCGGCGTCCGGCATCCTGCGCCGGGCCTCGGCCCCGCTGGGCAGGATCACCGGCCGGGCATAGCCCATCTCGGCCAGCCGGGCGGCGATGTACTCGTTGGAGCTGGCACCGGCGCTTACAATGAGTGCGCGTCCCATACGTTCCGCTCCTTTCTCCTACGCATGTTCCTGCAGGGGTCAGATGGCGTTGAAGTAGTGGATGCGCTCGTACTCCGCCGGGTCGGCGGCGGCGCGCAGGGCCTCGCACCGGGCACGCTCCTCGGCAAAGTAGCGGCGGCTCAGCTCCTCCGGCAGCACCTTGTGCAAAAAGTCGCTTCCCTCGGCGATGGCCACGGCCTCTTCCAGCGTGGCGGGCAGCATTTCCAGCCCAAGGCCCTCGGCCTCGCCGGGGCGGAACAGGTTCTTGTTGACCGGCGGCTGCAGCACCATGCGGTGTTCGATGCCGTCCAGACCGGCGGCCAGCACCAGGCCGATGGCCAGATACGGGTTGCAGGCGGGGTCCGGGCTGCGCAGCTCCATGCGGCAGTTGTCGCCCTTCACCTGGGGGATGCGCACCAGCTGGCTGCGGTTCTGGCGGCTCCAGCTCACATAGCGGGGGGCCTCGTCGCAGCCAAAGCGCTG
>ENA-ORLY01004306-ORLY01004306.1-human-gut-metagenome-genome-assembly--contig:-NODE-4306-length-10351-cov-3.041269_pt1 | contig 10351 bp, 13 predicted proteins | sample MGYA00243071_ERZ508832 | MGnify/ENA primary metagenome ERZ508832 (study PRJEB26277, sample SAMN04329777) | human gut metagenome | biome: human-associated habitat | host: Homo sapiens | place: USA...
TTTTACTAATCCTGCTATTGCTCCTGCAATTGAATTTGGATTAGATTTTGATGAAATTTTTAAAATTTCCATTTTTTCCTCCTATTATTAAAATATATTTGTACTTGCGACAGTTATATTTATAATACATCTGGAAAAAATTGTAAATAATATTGATTTTTTATGTTAAAGCTTCAACGAAACAATTACTCTTTACTAAACTATAATTTTTATAGTCATATTTAAATATATCCAACATATATTTTATTAAACTTACATTGAAAAGAGGTTTTTTATGTTTGTATTTAATGTTAAAATAAATCGGAAGCAAAGTTTTTAAATATTTTTTTATTGTCGTTATTATTTTATTAATTATAATTTTGGGAATAGTTACGTATAAAGTTTTTGGTGGTGCTAATAATGCTTCAAAATCGCAAAGTTGCTTGCCTAAAAATGGTATCTCTGAAATTCAACCTAAAAATTACACAAATATATTAAAAGCAGTTCATGAAAATATTGATAATTACATAGGCAAAAAGATTTGCTTTACTGGTTATGTTTATAGGGTTCTAGATTTGCAAGATAATCAATTTGTTTTAGCTCGTGATATGATTGTTAGTTCTAATTCTCAATATGTTGTTGTTGGCTTTTTGTGTGAGTATGATAATGCTAAAGATTTTGCTAATAATACTTGGGTTAAAGTTACTGGTGAAATTTATAAGGGTGATTATCATGGCGATATGCCTATTATAAAGATTACTAATATTCAATCTGTTGATAAACCTTCTCAAGAGGAATATGTTTATCCTCCTGATGATAGTTATATTCCAACTTCTGGAATACTATAAAAATATCCTTTTGAAGACGATGTCCTAAACAGAACCGTCCCCAAAAGGACATTTTTATAATTTATCTTTCATTCAAATTTTCTATTTGATTATTTTCTTCTGTAACATTTTCTTTTTCTTCTGAACTTTTTTTAATGCTACCTTTATATTTAGTGTTTTCATCTAGAGTTCTTAGCTTTAATTTTTTAATATACCCTGACGTTGATCTATTTGCCATATTTTTTTCATCTCTTTCTGTAAAAACAAGTGGTATATCTTTTATATTTTTAAAATCTTCTCTCAAATCTGATCCCAAGAAAATTGCTTCTACATCTTTATTGTATTTTGATTTTATCCAACTAGCCACTGTATGAGGATCTCTTGTAAAATATTGATAAACATTGTCCACAAATTTAAAATGTCTTAATATTTCCATTCTTTCCTCTGCCGTTATCATAGGTTTTCTGCCTTTATGTTCATACACTAATTCATCAGCTTTTACACCAACTATTAATCTTTTACTTTTGTTTGCAGCTTCTAATAAATTTTCTAGGTGACCTGCATGAAACAAATCATATGTACCCGGAGCATACACAATATCATATTGCTTATCTTCTTTTTTGTCTTTATCTTCTTCTATCTTTTGCTTTTCATATGCTGTTAATGCTGCCTGTGCACTATCTTGTATAATATCTTTATCCAATGAAGAAATTTTAAATGCAAAATCAACGCCACTAAGTTGTTCTACTATTTTTATTCTATCCTCAATACTTTTTAAAGGTTCACTAATCCCTAATGCTTCACATAATTCTTCATCATATAATGCTATTGCAAAATATTTATTACCCTTTTCAATATTTTTCTGTATTATCATATCTAATTTTTGTAAATCTTTTAATCTTAATATATCATAAACACCTGTTACATAACCCAACATTTTTATTCTCCTTTAAATTAAATTCTTATAACTATTCCATTTTATATTGTTTTCATTTACTTCTTTTTCTACTTCGTATATGTTTAAATTTGATATTTCGTCAATCACTTTTAATATTAAATTTTTATCTAATATTTTTGTTTTGCCTTCTTTAAAGAAAATATTATTTTTTACACAATCTGGAATGTATTCAATTTTATATTTTTTAATAAGTTCATTATTTAAGATGTCATAATCATTGTGTATAATCTCTTTATCAATTTTGTCTAAATAAAAATTATAAAATAAATAATCAGCTATAAGATGTAAAAATTCACCTCTTTTAAAACTATTATCAATTTTATTATTTTCTAGATATTTTTTCAAATTTGTATATGCTGGTGATTTACCATAATGTGATTCTGATTTTGGTTTAACCAAATCTGGTTGAATTGTTCCATTTATAAATTCTTTAATATTTTCGTTTTCACCTTTATGTTTTTTTGCATATTCTTTTGCAATTGCTATGTGAATTATATAGCCTGGCATGTTTATATCCTCCTTAAAAATATAAACTTATTATATCATATATTTTACTTATATGTCAATTTTTGTCAAATATGCTTTTTACAACCCCCTCATCTATCAATGTTGCAAAAACATTTTTTATAATTATTAAAATAATCGGTCCAATCAACATTCCCAAAACACCTATAGCCTTAAAACCTGTATACATAGCAATTAATGTAAATATAGGATGAGTTCCAATATGTTTACTAACCAATTTAGGCTCTAAAAATTGTCTTACAGTTGACATTATTGCAAACAATATTATAATAGCAACTCCTAACTTCAAATCACCATTTAAAGCCGAGATAACAGCCCAAGGCACCATTACAGTACCTGAGCCTAAAATTGGTAATGCATCAACAAATCCTATAAACAAAGCCATTAATAATGGAAACTCAATATTAAATTGTGCAAATTTTAATATATAAAGTCCTATTAAAGATATTATAAAAGAAACCAAAATAAGTGTTGCTTCAGCCTTCAAATAACCACCTAATGTTTTGGTTAAATCCTTTATATGTGTTCCAACTTTAAATACCCATCTTTTAGGAAAATGGTGTTCTATTTGATCCAAAATGTATACCTTATCAACACATATAAAATATAATGCCATAATTGTAACTACAAAATAAATTGCAACAGTTGGCATTGATGTTATTATATTTAATAATCCAGTTAAAAAATTTCTTATCCAGCTAGATATAGAATTTAATATTCCTCCTGTTGAATTTTGAATTATTGAATTTATTTCTTTTGGCAAATGTACCTTATCAAAATCAAATTTATTAGCAAAACTCTGAAACAACATATATATCTTTTCAACATATGTATTTAAATCTTTTAATAAATTAGAAGCTTCTGATATTAAAGATATTATTCCCCATATTAATCCACCAATTATTATTCCAGATACTATAACAAATATAATAATTGAACTTGTCTTTCTTGTAAATTTTAATTTTTTCATAAAAAATCTTATTGCTGGTTCTATCATTAATGATATTATGAACGCAATTAAAAAAGGCATATAAAATATTGATAATTTAAATGCCAAAAATAATCCTAATAATATTAATATAACATATATAACTCTTCTTAATACTCTTGTCCAATAAGACATGTCAATAATCATATCCAATTTCTCCTATGATATTATTATACTTAACTTTTTAAAATTTATTCCAATATAATGTAAAAATAGCAATCTAAGAAATAATCTTAAATTGCTATTTTATAGTCATATATGATGATGTAGTAATCCTATAAAATTAAAAAAGATAAAAAGTCTATAAATATATGAAGCAGTCACTACTATTTCATAATTTTCAACCCATTGTATCCGTATATCCTTTTTAATATCATTATATGCAGTATTTCCATATAATGGACTTTTAGGTGCAAAATACATACAGGCATCTCTTGACTTTAAATCATATTTTTTTTCAAATAATTTTACATTTTTTCTTGCTTTTTGGTATAAATCATCTTTTTTCCGAACTCGTTCTTTTGAGTTCAATGGCAATCCCAAAAAGTTAATACTAGTTTCATCTACAATTATCATACTTTCCTCCTTTATATCTGGAGGATTCACCCTCCAAATATTATAAATATTATTTAGAGAGTTATACTAATAAATCATAAAATATATTATAGCACAATTTAAAGTTTTGTCAAATATTATTGATTATTCTTATTTGTATTACAATCACATATATTGCTTATTGTATTACAAACTTGTGGTGCTCCTAGTTGAATATCATTTTGAGCCAAGTCTCCTAAAGTTAAAATTCCTATAACATGATTATTTTCATCACATACTGGCAATCTTCTTATTTGATTATTTCCCATTTTTGTCTCTGCATTTGACATTTCATCATCTTCTTTACAAGTGCATACATCTGTAGACATTATATCACTTGCTGTTGTTTGAGAACAATCTTTGTTACATGCAACTGTTCTTAATAAAATATCTCTATCTGTTAATATTCCGCATATACAATTGTTGCTGTCACATACTGGTATACAACCAATATGGTTTTCGCTCATCAATTTTGCTACATCTGTTATTTTTGTTTCTGGTTTTACACAACATACATTGTCACACATACAGTCTTTTACTTTCATTTTGCAATTCTCCTTTCAAATAATAAAGTTTGAAAATTCAAAGCTTTAAACGTTTTTGTTCTTATTTTATATTGCTATTTTGCTTTTAATTTTTCATTCATTATTATTTGTTAGAATAAAAAAAATATGCAAAATTTAATTTGCATATTTGTATTTTTTTACCAATTTTTATTAATTAAAATTGTTCGTATAAATCACTAAAACTTCCAAGATCTCTATTGAACGGTGGTCTTCCTGGTCCTGGTCTAAATGGTGGTCTCATTGGTGGACGTGGTCCTGGACCTGGAGGATTTGGCATAGGTGGCCTAAATGGTGGTCTACGCCTATTTAGCAATTCACGTATTAATAAAATTTGAATTAAGTCTCTTAAACCACTATTAATCTGTCTTTTTTCACTATTATCACCTTTTGTTTCAGATATTTTAACATCAGGTCTTCTGCTTTCTGTTCTTGTAATATTTTTAGTTGAAACATCATTTGTCAAATTAATATTTACTCTTGTTTCATTCTTAGTTTCTAGTGCATAATAAATTTCATCTGTCATATTTTGAATATCATCTTTAGTAATAGCTTCTCCTCTCATATTGTCACATTTTTTAGCTACCATAGGATACACAATTTTGTATATTTCAGGATAACTATTTTCTAGTTCAACATTGTTTCCAGATATATTTATATTAGTATTAAATGTTGGATTTCTATATTCCTGATAGTCTTGATATTCTTGTGGTCCATGACTAGGATATCCTAAAATGCTTCTTATGTATTCATCATATGTTTCATTGTACATAATAAACCTCCCTCATTTCGTTCTTATATATCGTATGAAGAAGGTTTAATTTTTGTTAAATTTTATTTACTAAATCTTTAAATTTATGGCCTCTATCTGCAAAGTTCTTAAACATATCGAAACTTGCACTAGCAGGTGAAAATAAGACAACATCACCTTTTTGGGCTGATTTTTTAGCTATTTCTATTGTTTGTTCTAAACTATCACACATATGAATATTTATTTTTTTATTTTGTTTTTCAGATTCTTCTTTTACCACATCATATATTTTTTCAGCAGTTTGCCCTATTAATATAAGTGTTGAAACTTTATCTACTATTGTTTTTGCTATTGGTTGATAATCTAAATTTTTATCATAACCTCCCGCTATCAAAATAATGTTCTCTTTAAAAGCATTTATACCAGATAGAGTTCTAGTTGGTGAAGAACTTGCAGAATCATTATACCATTTTACCCCATTTATTTCTCTTACAAACTCAATTCTATGTTCAACTGGTTTGAATTCTTTTATTGCTTTAACTGCAACATCTGTATCTACTAGTGTCTTTGTAGCAGCTAATGCTGTTGCTATATTTTGGAAATTATGATTTCCTCTTAAAATAACTTCGTCTGTATTCAATATATGTTTTCTTACTTTATCTTCACATTCTTTTATAACATTTCCATCTACAATAAAGCCATTATCTAATTTTGTCTTGCTACTAAAGAATATTACTTTTCCTTTTGCTTCTTTACTACATTCTCTTGTTATATCATTATCATAATTTAAAATTAATATTCCTTTTTCGTTTTGATTTTTAAATATACATTTTTTTGCATCAATATATTCTTGATAATCTTTATGTATATTTAAATGATTTGGAGTTATATTTGTAATTACTGCTATATCAGGACTAACATGCATATTCATTAATTGAAAACTACTTAACTCTAACACAACAATATCATCAGCTTTCATTTCTGGCAATTTTGTAAATAAAGGTGTTCCAATATTTCCACCCAAAAAAGTATTATATCCAGCTTCTTTCAAAATTGCATTTATCATACTTGTAGTTGTTGTTTTACCATCACTACCTGTAACTCCAATAATTTTGCAAGGACACATTTCCATTAACATTTCAATTTCCGTTGTTACTATTGCTCCATTTTCTGCCTCTTGTTGTAATTCTTTTCTTGTAGGTAAACAACTTGGTGATCTAAAAATTAAATTAAATCCTTTTAATTTTTCAAAGCAATTTTTTCCAAATGAAAATTGAAAATTATATTTACTTATTTTTTCTATTATATCTTTAGGAATTTCTTCCATTATTTTTTCGTCAAAAACTGTTACTTGTGCTTTTTTTTCATATAAATAGTCAAGTAATGGCAAATTACTAACTCCTAATCCAATTACTGCTACTTTTCTAAATCTTATATATTCATTAAATTCTTTTAATTTTTCATTTTCAATATCATTTCTTTTATTCTAAATTCTTTAAGTTTATTATTGTTTGATTTTATTCATTAAAATTTTTTTCGTTCTTTATTATATATCTTTTTTCATAAAAAAACAAATTTTACAAGAATATTTTTTTATTATTGGGACAGAATATTTTTAGAGCTTTGAATGGAGGTGCATTTAAATGTCAAACAAAAACAAAAATAACAAACAAAATAGAAATGAAAATAACAATAATCAAAATAGCAATAATCAAAATAATGAAAGACAAAATAATAACAATTGTAAATAATTAAATTAGTTAAAATTGTAAAAGAAGGATTATTAAAATCCTTCTTTTTTTAGTTACAGTTCAGTAAGAGATTACTACGTTGTAACCTTTTTATATAATTTTGTATTGACTTTTTTGTCGAAAAATGCAAAAATAAATTTAGAAAAATAAAAAGGAGGATAAATTTATGTATTACTCAGGATATTATGATATACCTTCATCTTATTACTATAGTAGTTCTTCATCTTCAGCTGCTGCTGCGGGATTTGGTGCTGCTATTGGAGCAATGATGGGTGTATATTCTATTATTGCAATTGCCATTGCAGTTCTTCAAATTGTTGCTATGTGGAAAATATTTTCTAAAGCTGGTCAAGATGGATGGAAATCACTTATTCCAATATATAATCTAGTAATTTTATTTAAAATTTCTGGGTTATCACCTTGGACTATATTAGCTTATTTAACAGCTTGGATTCCTGTAATTGGCTGGGTAGTTTCAATTGTAATTACTGTACTACAAGCAAATGGATTATCAAAATCTTTTGGTAAATCTACAGGCTTTACAATTGGTCTAGTATTACTTCCTTCAATATTCTACCTAATTCTAGGATTTGGTAATGCAGAATATGTTGGAAAAGATGATACAATAGAAATTGAAAAAACTGAAGAATAAAAAAAGTGTAGTCTTACATTTTTGTAAAACTACACTTTTTTTATTTTTAAATAGAAATTTCATATACGTACACATCCCCACCATTACAACTTACACCAACATACGTTGTCCCTTCAGGTATTGCTATAGATTTAGTAGTATCTTGTTTTGAGAAACTAATATATGAAATAACCTGATTTGAATCATTTAAGAAATTAAACTTTAATTCATATTCTCCTGATGAACTATGTGATGCCTTAACATTTATATTTTTTCCCCAAGCACTTTTATCTACTCTCGCCTTATGAGTAATTCCTCTGCTTCCAGCATTATATCTAATGTACGTATTAGTTGTTAAGTCTTTATCATAACAATTAATTGGAAAAGAATCACTTGCTGTTGTATTTCCTTCTGATGGGACGTACTCATAATAATTATATATAGTATTTTGTTCGCATCTATAAACAATGTTATAAATTCCTGTAGATGTTATAACAGGATAATCTGATTTTTCTCTTACATATGTTAAATTATCAGTAGTTACCTCGGATTTTGAACTTCTAATCATTCCTGTATCTATATCTATACCTATTATTTCTATTGCATATGTTGTACTAGCTTTTATTTTAGAAATTGTATATTCTTTTTCTTTTGTACTTGCTATTATCTTATTGTTTGCAATGACAAGATATTCAAATACATCATTTTCACTTTTTCCTTCATAAAAAGTTGGTTCTATTTTTATAACAATTTGGCTATTAACATTTTGAGCTGTACATGATAAAGAGGAAAAAACCTTGCTTTGACCAATTGAAGAATTTCCATTATCAGAATCATTATTTGAGCCATTATCTACTTTTACACCATCAATTGATGCCAATTGTAACGAACTATTTATTTCGAACTCATATGGATAATCTTTTAACTTTGTAAATATTGATTTTGCACTTCCTACTTCTATTTTATTTAAGCTAGCTGTTTTTGAATTTAATAAAACATATTCTATTTCATTATCTTCACAAAAGCCATCTGCCAATTTTTGTAATGTAGGCATCTCCTTATTTTCAGCATAACTTGTCATCTGCAAATCTAATATTTTTAAATTAATTTTTTCTGATGCAATTTGTTTATTATATTCGTTTGTTGCTTTTTTTGAATTTTTAAGTAATCCACCGTTAGTTAGTTGTGCTATTACTACTCCTGCTAATATTAATAATATTATAATTGTTATTACCAACACTAAAAGAGTAATTCCTGATGAATTTTTTATTTTAAACATTTCTTTTTTCATTTGATTTTTTCTCCTTCTTTTGTTAAATTTAATTACTACAATTAATTATAACATACCATTTTTTTATAACAATACATTTAGTTTAAATTTTTTCATAAATTTACTAGACTGTTTATATATTTTGTGTTATTATAATTTTATAAATCAAAAGAAAAAATTCTAGGAGGTAATTTATGTCAAAAATAGTAAGAATAATATCAATAATTATGATAACAGTATTAATTAGCATCGGTTATGTATATGGAGTGGATTTAAATTTAACAGAAAATACAACATCAAATACTACAAATAGAACTAGTGATTCTACTAATAATTACTATTCAGATGATTATGATAATGATGTTACTGATAATAATACTAATACAAACTCTACATATACAAATCCAACAATATCAACACCTTCTGCAACAGTTAGTACAAGTAATAATTTTTCAAGTTCTAGCTTAAGTTTATCTGATATTTTAAATATATTTTTAATTGTTATTGGCGTACTTTTAATATTGTTAGCAATTGCAATTTTAATAAAAATAAAAAAATAATTCTAAAACTAAAATTTTCTCAATATTTGAAAATTTTAGTTTTTTATTTTTATAGTAATTTTTTGTAAGTATATTTTCTCCAAATTTAAAAATAATATTAATAGATTTATTTTAAAATCTACTTTAAATTTTAAAGGAGGACATTTAATATGAACAAGAAATTTTTTGTTTCTTTAGCAATTACTATTTTTAGTATTTTTTCTTTTACATTATGTTTTGCAGCAGATAACGGTAATGTTTTAGGAACAGCTGCAAATGATGTCAAAAATTTTGTTGGAGGAGTTGAAAATACTGTTGAAAATGCAGCATTAGATGTTTCTAACACTTCAAAAAACATAACTAGTGGGGTTGAAAATGGTGGCAAATATAGTACAACTAGAACTTCTACAAATGATGGTGCTATGGGTATGTCATCTAACACTTGGACTTGGCTTATATTAGGTATAGCAGCTATTGCTATAATTGCTGTTGTTTGGTATTATTCAATGCAATTTACAAATGGTAACAAACATAATAACAATGATGATGAATAGTAATTTATTTTAATTGCAGTTTTGGATTTTTCGTGTTATACTATATAAAAATTATTAAAGAGGTTATTTATATGGAATCAAAATTAATTGCGAAAAATCCTACTGCTTTTCATAATTATACTATTGATGATAAATTAGAAGCTGGAATTGTACTTTCTGGTACTGAAATAAAATCTATAAGAAATGGAAAAGCAAATTTAAAAGATAGTTATGCTATTATAAAAAATGGAGAAATATACATAGTTGGAATGCATATTAGTCCTTATGAACAAGGAAATATATTTAATAAGGACCCATTACGTAACAGAAAATTATTATTAAATAAACGTGAAATTAATAAATTAATTGGATTAACAAAACAAAAGGGATATAGCATAATTCCTCTTAATATGTATTTTAAAGGAAATTTAGTAAAAATAGA
>ENA-ORLY01004309-ORLY01004309.1-human-gut-metagenome-genome-assembly--contig:-NODE-4309-length-10348-cov-3.186739_pt1 | contig 10348 bp, 10 predicted proteins | sample MGYA00243071_ERZ508832 | MGnify/ENA primary metagenome ERZ508832 (study PRJEB26277, sample SAMN04329777) | human gut metagenome | biome: human-associated habitat | host: Homo sapiens | place: USA...
GGTAACGCTATTTCCTGGGCTTCCTCCGGCGAAATGGGCTTCCGCGGTTCGCGTAAGTCCACTCCGTTCGCTGCTCAGACTGCGGCTGAAACCGCTGCTGCTGCTGCAATGGAGCACGGTCTGAAGACTGTTGAAGTATACGTTAAGGGCCCGGGTTCCGGCCGTGAGGCTGCTATCCGTGCACTGCAGGCCGCTGGCCTCGAGGTTACCATGATCAAGGACGTAACCCCGATCCCGCACAACGGCTGCCGCCCGCCGAAGCGTCGTCGCGTATAATAGAAGGAGGAAACCAATAAATGGCTAAGAATACCCAGCCCGTTCTCAAGCGTTGCAAGACGCTTGGTCTTTCCCCGGCGGTACTTGGTTACTCCAAGTCTACCAAGCGCCAGCCCAAGCAGACTCGCCGCAAGCAGTCTGAGTACGGCATGCAGCTCAACGAGAAGCAGAAGGTAAAGTTTATCTACGGCGTTCTCGAGAAGCAGTTCCATCACTACTACGAGAAGGCTGAGCGCAAGCAGGGCATCACCGGTGAGATCCTGCTCCAGGAGCTCGAGCGCCGTCTCGACAACGTAGTTTTCCGCATGGGTTTTGCAAACACCCGCCGCGAAGCTCGTCAGCTCGTTAACCACGGCCACTTCACCGTAAACGGCAAGCGCGTCAACATCCCGTCCTTCCAGGTTAAGCCGGGCGACGTAGTTGCAGTCTGCGAGAAGTCCCGCACCACCACCAAGTTCAAGTCTCTGCTCGAGGAAAACGGCAAGAAGGCTTGCCCGAAGTGGATCGAGAAGGCTAACGATGCTTTCGAGGGCAAGGTTGTAGCAATGCCGGCACGCGACGACATCGACTACGAAGTTGCTGAGCACCTCATCGTCGAGCTGTACTCGAAATAATAGACCCTCGCTTTTGGAACGGGCGTGGCGTCTGCTGCGTCTGTTCCGCTTAGAGTTTCCAACCAACGTGAAGGAGGGTACCACATGATCGAAATCGAAAAACCGCGTATTGACTGTGAGCAGCTCGCCGAGGACGGCTCCTACGGCAAGTTCGTCGTAGAGCCGCTGGAGCGCGGATATGGCACCACGCTGGGCAACTCCCTGCGCCGCATTCTGCTGTCCTCTCTGCCGGGTACGGCAGCGTCCAGCATCAAGATTGCAGGCGTGCAGCACGAGTTCTCCACCATCCCGGGCGTTAAGGAAGACGTCACCGAGATCGTGCTGAACATCAAGGGCATCATTGCCAAGCTGCACTGCGACGGCCCCAAGACGGTCTACATCGAGGCTGCCGGCGAGGGCGAGGTCAAGGCCGGTGACATCCACGCGGACGGTGAGGTCGAGATCCTGAATCCTGACCTGCACATCGCTACCCTGATGAGCGATGCTCGCCTGTCCATGGAGATTACGATGACTTCCGGCCGCGGCTATGTTCCGGCCGAGAAGAACAAGCAGCATCAGACCTCCATCGGCGTCATTCCGGTGGATTCGATCTACACGCCGGTCTACAAGGTCAACTACACGGTTGAAAACACCCGTGTCCGCGATCTGACCGACTATGATAAGCTGACGCTCGAGATCTGGACCGACGGAACCATCACCGCCCGCGACGCTGTATCGCTCGGCGCAAAGGTTCTCCGCGACCACCTCGATCTGTTCGTAGACCTGTCCGAGGAGATCGGCTCCAAGTCCACCGTTGTTGAAAAGGCTGAAGCGCAGCACGATAAGGTGCTTGAAATGACGATCGAGGAGCTGGACTTCTCCGTTCGTTCCTTCAACTGCCTCAAGCGCGCAGGCATCAACACGGTTGAGGATCTCATCAACACCTCTGAGGAGGACATGATGAAGGTTCGTAACCTGGGCCGCAAGTCCCTGGAAGAGGTCATCGGCAAGCTGGAGGCTATGGGCCTGCATCTTGCAAAGTCCGAGGAGTAATCTTCGTACTTTCGCCCACAGCTTCGTCAGAAGCTGCAAGCGAAACTGCCTGATTACCGAAAACGGACAAACTGTGTGCCGTAAGGCACTGTAACTGAACTGACGCGGCGGTACGTTTTACCGCGCCGCCGCTTTTACTTTAATTTGGAGGTAAACACGAATGGCTAACAATCGCAAGCTCGGCCGTCCTACTGACCATCGTAAGGCTATGCTGCGTGCGCTGGTAACCTACCTGCTGGAGAACGGCAAGGTTGAGACCACCCTCGCTCGCGCTAAGGAAGTAGGCCCGATGACCGAGAAGATGATTACCCTTGGCAAGAAGAACACTCTGGCTTCCCGTCGTCAGGCTATGGCTTACGTCACCAAGGAAGCAGTTGTTGCTAAGCTGTTCTCTGAGATCGCTCCGGAGTACGCTAACCGTAACGGTGGCTACACCCGCATCGTAAAGATCGGTCCCCGCCGCGGCGACTGCGCAGAGATGGCAATCATCGAGCTGGTTAAGTAATCCGACCGGATACTGACGACTCGACCCGAGCGCAGGCTCGGGAAAAAATGATTTTCAAAAAGGTTATCCAGTAGCGTGCTTATTGGATAACCTTTTTCTTTTGCCCATAACAGGAAAATAAAGGCAATCAGAACAAAAACGATAAAAAGACAACGTGAAATCAATATTTGTAAGGCAATCTGTACAATTAGGTATGGGAAAAATTTGATATTCTGAGAATTGACTGCAAACCATAATCTGTTATACTAAAATTAGAGGTAGTAGACCTTAATGCGATCAGTGAGGAGGGACAAACATGAAAACGTTATTCAAAAAGACACTCAGTGTATTGCTTGCTGTACTCTGCTTTGGCGGCATGTTCGCCGCGGCAGCAGAGACACCGGCAGCCGAGGGAGAGTTTCGGCCGTTTCAGACGTCTGAGGAATATGACGATACCGGAAAGAATATTCTCCCGGCGGATAACACACAGCCGTCCCAGCCGGGAAGCGTCATGAACGAGTACGTGGTGGTAATTCCGGCGAACAGCACCGTGGCGCTGTCTGAGTGGGCTCCCGCTATCAAACAGGGAACATTCATCGCCGTAAAGGCCATGGATACCACGCCGTCTGGCGAAAATCTGACGTTTTCGCTCCAGTCCTCCGGCGGCGGCGGTTTTACCTACGGCCTTGCCGAAGAGCAGACAAGACGCATAGAGGCCACGACGGATGGTAATTACAGAGTTACTTTCCATGCGGTGAAAGCCGTAACGGCAAAAATCAAAATCACAATCGGAGAAGGACTTCCGGCCGAGAACGAGCAGGTGAAGGGCGCTTCGAACGAGTATGTGGTGACGATTCCGGCGGGCGGTTCCGTAACGCTGAAAGCGTGGGCGCCTGCTCTTACGAAGGGAACCGTTGTCGAAGTAAAAGCCATGGATACAACGCCGAACGGCGCGGAGTTCACCTGTGCACTCCGCTCCTCCGAGGGGGACAGCATCGCCGGCACGCTCACCGAGGAACAGTCCGCACGCATGACGGCTCCGAATTCCGGTGATTACAGCATCACATTCACTACAGCAAAGGCTGTTACGGCCAAGATCAAGATCGTAACCGACCCGAAGTGACCGGTTAAAAATATCACGCAGACACGTTTTCGCCGCCTGCATGTCCGATTTTGTGCATTTTAACGGCGGAAATCCATGCTTTTCTTTTGAAAAAGCTTGCAATAGCGCGGGATACGTGATATACTATCAATGTAAGAATGAAAGTAACCGTAGGGAGTGGCCAAGTGCCACTCCTTACGTTTTGCTTATACAAAATTTTTCGATAACCGAAGGAGGGACGGCTTTGCAGGCAAAGCAGATCGTCGCCCGCGTGGAAGAGCTGGTCAGACCCCTGTGCGAACAGGCCGGCGTTTCTCTGTGGGATGTAGAATTTGAAAAAGAGGGCGGACAGTATATGCTGACCGTCACCGTGGACCACCCGGAGGGCGTGAATATCGACCAGTGTGAGAAGGTCTCCCGCGCGCTTGACCCCATGCTGGACGCAAAGGAATTTGACGATATGCCGTCCTACACGCTGTGCGTTTCCTCGGCGGGACTTGCCCGCCGTCTCAAGCGCCCCGAGCATTTCGAGGCCTTCATGGGACAGACGGTCGAGGTCGGTCTGTACAAGGCGCTGAACGGCGCAAAGCAGATCGAGGGCACGCTCGCAGGCTACGACGACGGCGCGGTAACGCTCGACGTCGGCGGGGAGCGCATCGTATTTGAGCCGAAGGACATTGCCGCGGTTCGTCTCGCGGTCGAGATATAAAAAGGAGTTGGATTGGAAAAAATGGTGAACGCAGAATTTTTTGACGCCCTGGAACAGCTCGAAAAAGAGAAGGGCATCCCGGTGGACTACATGCTCGACCGCGTAGGTCAGGCACTCATCACCGCTTACAAGCGCGACAACGACGGCATGACTGACAACGTTTACGTCGAGCCGAACCGCGAGGAAAAGACCATCCGCATGTACGTGCGCAAGACGGTCGTCCGCACCGAGGACCTTTATGAGCCCTACGAGGAGATCACCCTCGAGGAGGCTGCTGACTACAAGGTAAATCCGCAGGTCGGCGACATCATCGACATCGACATCCCGACCAAGTCGTTCGGCCGCATCGCTGCCCAGACCGCAAAGCAGGTCATCATTCAGGGCATCCGCGAGGCGGAGCGCGGCATGGTCATCTCCGAGTTCGAGAGCAAGGAGCACGAGATCCTGAACGCTACGGTCGCCCGCATCGACCCGCGCAGCGGCAGCGCTTATCTGGACGTTGTTTCCGGCGGCGAGAAGAGCGAGGCCATCCTTGCGGCTTCCGAGCAGGTCCGCGGCGAGACGCTCGTCGAGGGTCAGCACGTCAAGGTTTACCTCATCGAGGTTCGCCGCGGCACGCGCGGCGTGCAGGTCATCGTTTCCCGCACCCATCCGGGTCTGGTCAAGCGCCTGTTCGAGCTCGAGGTACCGGAGATCCATTCCGGCGTGGTCGAGGTCAAGTCCATCGCTCGTGAGGCAGGCAACCGCACCAAGATCGCCGTTACTTCGCACGACGAGAACGTTGATCCGATCGGCGCCTGCGTCGGTACCCGCGGCGCGCGTGTTTCCAACATCACCGCAGAGCTGAACGGCGAGAAGATCGACATCATCAAGTGGAACGAGGATATGGCAACCTTCGTATCCGCAGCACTCGCACCGGCGGACGTTGTCTCCGCTTCCATGCAGGCGGACGGCAAGTCCTGCCGCGTCATCGTTCCGGACGATCAGCTGTCCCTTGCGATCGGCAAGGAGGGTCAGAACGCCCGTCTCGCTGCCAAGCTGACCGGCTGCAAGATCGACATTGCGCCGCAGTCTCAGGCACAGGCTGAGCCGGAGGCGGAGCCGGTCGAGGAGCCGCAGACCGAGCCGCAGGCTGAATAAGCAGGCGGAGGTGCGGCAGAATATGGTACAAAAGAAGATTCCCATGCGGCAGTGCCTTGGCTGCCGTGAAATGTTCCCGAAAAGGGAGCTGATCCGCGTTGTGCGCTCGCCCGAGGGCGAGATTACGCTCGATTTCAAGGGAAAGGCACCCGGCCGCGGCGCGTATCTGTGCGGCAGGCCGGAATGCCTCAAGAAGGCACGCAAGAGCCGCGCGATCGAGCGCGCGCTCAGCGTCACCGTGCCCGAAACGGTCTATGACCAGCTCGAGCAGCAGATGGAACAGGAGGGCGCACATGGCGAATGATCCTGTACTGAGAATGCTCGGCCTTGCACGCCGCGCAGGCAAGCTCGCCTACGGCGATGAGCTGGTGCGCGAGGTGTGCTTTGCCCACAAGGCAAGATGCGTGTTCCTCGCAGGCGACGCCGGCGCGAGCACGGCGAAAAAGGGTGCGTTCTACGCCGAGAAGGCGAATGTTCCCTGCGTGCAGCTGCCCCACGGCAAGATCGAACTCGGCACGGCGGTCGGCAAGTCCGGCTGCGCGATCGTTGCCGTGACGGATATCGGACTCGCCTCGTCCGCGGTTGAAAAGCTGGCGAGCGAGCACGAGGAGTATGCGGAGACCGCAAGGCTCCTCAGCGAGAAGAATGCACGCATCCAGTCCCGCAAGGGCATTAAAAAGCAGAAGAACAAGGCGGAAACCGAGACGGAAAAGCCGGATGAACCGGAAAAACGTGAGGAAAGCCGCCCGAAACCGGCGGAGAAGCGCTCCTTCCGCAAGGCGGACGGCGAAAAGCGCCCGTACCGTAAGGACGGCGAGCGCCCCTTCCACAGGGCGGACGGCGAAAAACGCCCGTACCGCAAGGACGGCGAGCGCCCCTTCCGCAAGGCGGATGGCGAAAAGCGTCCGTACCGCAAGGACGGCGAGCGCTCCTTCCGCAGGGCGGACGGCGAAAAGCGCCCGTACCGCAAGGATGGCGAGCGCCCCTTCCGCAGGGCGGACGGCGAAAAGCGCCCGTATCGTAAGGACAGCGAGCGCCCCTTCCGCCGCGACAGCGCACGGAAACCGCAGTTTACAGGCGAAAAGCGCAGTTTCCGCAATAAAACGTAACGAACGCGCGAAAGCGCGCATTCAATAGAGCCTGCCGTGCAGGCTCATAAAAACCGGGAGCATGTATCACGGTTTTTATACAGGAAAGCGGTTCTGTGTGCCGCGAAGCGACGCGCAGAACTGCGCCAAGGCTTTGTCCGCGCTTTGCGCGGCACAGCCTATGCTCGCTCGAAAGCGTGGTTTCGAGCGAAATAAATTGGAGGTATTGCCCATGGCATTAGACAATAAATACCGGGTACACGAGGTCGCAAAGGACTTCGGCGTATCCACCAGGGAGATCACGGAAATTCTGACCAAGTATCGCACCGAGCCGAAGAACCATATGCAGGTGCTCGACGATGCCGATCTGTCGGTTATTTTTGAATATATGACCCAGCATCATCAGGTCAAGAACATGGAAAGCCTGCTCGGCGCACAGCAGTCCGAGCGCAAGGAGCAGCCTGCCGCGAAGCAGGAGGAGAAGCCGGCCGAGAAAGCGCCGGCGCAGACTCCGGCTTCCTCCAAGGTCAAGCAGGTGCACCGCATCGATACGCGCGGCACCGGCGACGTAAATCTTGCAAAGTACGACGACCATGTCGATAAGCTGGTCGACGCAAAGGCGGAGCGCATGGAGTCCAAGGGCCCCAAGAAGCAGAAGCTGACCAAGAAGTCCGATCAGCGCTCCAAGCCGTTCGGCAACAAGCGCCGTCAGGAGGAGCAGGAGAAGATGCGCCGCCTGCAGCGTCAGCAGCAGATGGCAGCGCTCAAGAAGATCCCGGTCAAGGTCATGATCCCGGACGAGATCTCGGTCGGCGAGCTCGCTTCCCGCATGAAGCGCACCGCAGCGGACGTTATCAAGGGCCTCATCAAGCTCGGCGTCATGGCGTCCATCTCCGAGGTCATCGACTACGATACCGCAGCGATCGTTGCGGAGGAAATGGGCTGCAAGGTCGAGAAGGAAGTTCACGTTACTATCGAGGAGCAGCTGTTCGACGAGCACGAGGATAAGGCAGAGGAGCTTCAGCCCCGCGATCCGGTCGTTGTCGTTATGGGTCACGTTGACCACGGCAAGACCTCTCTGCTCGACGCGATCCGCAAGACCAAGGTCACCGCAGACGAGGCCGGCGGCATTACGCAGCACATCGGCGCATACCGCGTCACGATCAACGACAAGCCGATCACCTTCCTCGACACCCCGGGCCATGCGGCGTTCACCTCCATGCGTGCACGCGGCGCACAGGTCACCGACATTGCGATCCTGGTCGTAGCAGCCGACGACGGCATCATGCCGCAGACCATCGAGGCGATCAATCATGCCAAGGCGGCAGGCGTTCCGATCATCGTTGCGGTCAACAAGATCGACAAGCCGGCGGCAAATCCGGACCGCGTGCTCCAGCAGCTGACCGAGTACGAGCTCGTACCGGAGGAGTGGGGCGGCGACACCATCGTCTGCAATATCTCCGCGAAGTTCGGTCAGGGCATCGATAACCTGCTCGAAATGGTTCTGCTGACCGCAGAGATGGCTGACCTCAAGGCAAATCCGAACCGCAAGGCGCACGGCACTGTCATCGAGGCCAAGCTCGACAAGGGCCGCGGCCCGGTCGCTACCCTGCTCGTTCAGAACGGCACCCTGCACGCAGGCGATACCGTTATCGCGGGCACTTCTGTCGGCCGCGTCCGCGCGATGACCGACGACGATGGCAAGAAGATCGAGTCCGCAGGCCCGTCTGTTCCGGTCGAGATCATCGGTCTGGCCGAGGTCCCGGGCGCAGGCGACATCTTCGACGCCGTAGACGACGAGAAGATGGCGCGCGAGCTGGTCGAGCAGCGCAAGGACAAGGAGAAGGAAGAGCGCAACAAGCTGTTCCACAAGGTAACGCTCGACAACCTGTTCGATTCCATCCAGCAGGGCGAGATGAAGGAGCTGAACATCATCGTCAAGGCCGACGTACAGGGCTCGGTCGAGGCGGTTCGCTCCTCGCTCGAGAAGCTGTCGAACGATGAGGTTCGCGTCCGCGTCATTCACGGCGCTGTCGGCGCGATCAACGAATCCGACGTTATGCTCGCCGCCGCTTCGGGCGCGATCATCGTTGGCTTCAACGTTCGTCCGGACCGCACCGCGACCGAATCCGCTGCACAGCAGGGCGTTGACATGCGCATGTACCGCGTCATCTATGATGCCATCGAGGAGATGGAGCAGGCGATGAAGGGCATGCTCGAGCCGAAGTTCAAGGAAGTCGTGCTCGGTCACGCAGAGGTTCGTCAGGTATTCAAGATCACCGGCGCAGGCGCGGTCGCAGGCTGCTACGTTCAGGACGGCAAGATCCAGCGCAACGCTGAGGTCCGCGTTGTCCGCGACGGCATCGTATTCCATGAGGGTCATCTCAACACCCTCAAGCGCTTCAAGGACGACGTCAAGGAAGTCGCTGCTGCATACGAGTGCGGTATGAGCATCGAGAACTACAATGATATCAAGGAAGGCGATATCATTGAGTGCTTCGTGATGGAGGAAGTAAAGCAGTAAACTGCTTTTCTAAGGGGGACGCTGTCCCCCTTAGATACGTTTCCGGTTCCCAAGGGAAACCGGAAACGATAACCCCCTCTCGAATGAATACATTCGAGGCCGCGCCGCCGCGGCGCGGGCAGTAGTATAAAAGTCCGGCGGAGCTGGACTTTTATGGGGAATTTGATGGCAGCGCGCTGCGGCGCGTGCCTGAAAATGCGCTTTGCGCATTTCCTTTTAGCAAGAATTAACCAATCCTCAAGAGGGAGGTTTGATTTATTATGTCTACTCGAATTGATCGTATTTCCGAAGAAGTGATGAAGGCGCTGGCGGAGACGCTGCGGTCGGTCAAGGACCCGCGCGTGCAGAACGCGATGGTTTCGGTCGTGCACTGCGATGTGACCAACGATCTGCGCTACGCAAAGTGCTATATCTCCGTGCTCGGCAGCGAGCAGCAGGCGAAGGACGTCATGAAGGGCCTCAAGTCTGCGGCCGGATGGCTGCGCCGCGAGGTCGGCCACAAGGTCCAGCTGCGCTACGCGCCCGAGCTGGTGTTCGAGCTCGACGAGTCGATCACGCGCGGTGCGCACATCTCGGAAATGCTGCATGAACTGAAAAACGAAGGGAAGCTCGGAGGGGAGGACGAGGAATGATCGTTCACGTTGCTGAAGCGGCTGCCGCTTTGCAGGCGCATGACGATATTCTCATCCTGACCCACCGCCGCCCGGACGGCGATACCGCAGGCTGCGCCGGCGCTCTGTGCCGCGGTCTGCGCCAGATCGGCAAGCGGGCGTATATTCTGGAGAATCCGGAGATCACAAGACGCTATGCACCGATGATTACCGACTGTTATCCTCCGGACGATTTCAACCCTCAGTATATCGTTTCGACCGATATTGCAGAGGAAAAGCTGTTCCCCGATACGGCGGAGCAGTATAAGGGCAGGGTGGATCTGGTCATCGACCACCACGGCTCGAACGAAGGCTTCGGCGCGAAAAACCTCATCCGTGCGGATGCGGGCGCATGCGCGGAGGTGCTGTACGATGTGCTGACGGCGCTCGGATGCAGACTGACGCGCGAGATCGCGGAGTGCATTTATGTCGGCGTCTCGACCGATACCGGCTGCTTCAAGTTCTCGAATACGACCGCGCACACCCATGCGGTCGCGGCGGCGTGCCTGACCGCCGGCATCGACGGCGGCGAGATCAACCGCGCGCTGTTCGAGACCAAGTCGCGTCCGCGCTTCGAGATGGAGCGCATCGTATTCGACACGATGGAGTTTCACGAGGACGGCGCGATCGCGGTCGCGGTGCTCTGGCGGAAGGACATCGACCGCGTCGGCGCGGATATGGACGATCTGGACTCGATTGCATCGCTTACGCGCCAGATTGAGGGCGTAC
>ENA-ORLY01004315-ORLY01004315.1-human-gut-metagenome-genome-assembly--contig:-NODE-4315-length-10328-cov-24.801093_pt1 | contig 10328 bp, 7 predicted proteins | sample MGYA00243071_ERZ508832 | MGnify/ENA primary metagenome ERZ508832 (study PRJEB26277, sample SAMN04329777) | human gut metagenome | biome: human-associated habitat | host: Homo sapiens | place: USA...
AGCGCGGTCTGGGCGCGGTTCTCGGGTGCAGCCACGCCTTCCGGCAGCAGGGCTTGCAGCTTGCGGCCGGAAACATAATTGTACACGCCGTAGCCCACAACGCCAGCCGCCACTGCGCCAGCCGCCGCCACGATGACGACCGCACCGCCGCCATCACCGCCGCCGGTAGAGCCGCCGGGGGTGGTGCCGCCGGGGGTATCGCCGCCGGAGGGAGGTGTTACCGGGGGATCCACCGGTGCGCTGCCGGTCTCGGTCACCCGCAGGGTAAACACGGCTTTCCGGCTAAAGCCGCAGTCGTAGGTGTAGGTCACCTGACTGACGCCCTTGTCTACGGTGAGGATGCTGGTGCCGCTCTTTACGGAACCGCCGTTCCACTGCTGCACCTTTTCGGGCTTAAAGTTCCCCGGCAGGCCGCTCAGGTCAAAGGTGCGGTCGGTGCGGTCGATGGTAATGTCGTATACGTTTCCGTCTGCCTTGAAATCTGTGTCCTTTATATAAGAGGTAAGTTCCAGACTTGTCAGGTGGTTCCCGCTGCAATCAAGCTCAGTCAATGCGGTGTTTTTGCTCAGGTCCAGTTCGGTGAGCTGGTTGTCGAAGCAGAGCAGCATCTCCAGCTTGGGATTTCTGGACACATCCAGCTCGGTCAGACTGTTCGAGCCGCATCCCAGCCATACCAGATCGCTATTCTTGCTCACATCCAGCTTTGTGAACTGATTGTTATAGCACCATAGTTTGCTCAGCTTGCGATTATGGGTCACGTCCAGCTCGGTCAGCTGGTTTGAGCCGCAATGCAGATATTCCAGTCCGGTATTCTCGGTCACCTTCAGATACTCCAGCTGATTGGTGTCTACATTCAGATGTTTCAGCTTTTTGTTTTTGGTCACATCCAGATATTTCAGACCGACCGATACGCCTTCCAGCTTTTCGAGATTCTCAAAGTACTCGATTCCCTTCAGGTCTTTAATACCCTGCGGAAGACTGAGCTCTTGGAGCTGGTTACGCTGCTGCTCGGTAAGAGTGTCGTTGCCATCTGCGATTTTCCATTTGACCTGATCTCTGAAAACGGCATCCGGGAAGTTGGAAGCGTTAATGAAAATGGTGCCATCCGGGATGACAATCACATTCAGGGTAAAGTATCTGCTGAAACCCTTGCCGCAATCGTAGGTGTAAGTTACCTGCGTTGCACCTGGCTTCACCTTCAGGGTTTTGCCGCTCACGGTGCCGCCAACCCATCCACTGGCCTTATTTACGTCAAACCCAGCAGGGAGGATGCTCAGGTCAAAGGTGCGGGGGGTCTCTTCAACATTGATATCGATTTTGTTGTTACTTGCATCCAGTGACGTAACAGCCGTTCGGCTCACATCCAGACTAGACAGTTGGTTTTGGTTGCACGACAGCTCCTTCAATGCCGTATTCTTGCTCACATCCAGACTGCTCAGCCGGTTGCTGTAGCACTGCAAAAGCTTCAATCCTGTATTCTGGCGCACATCCAGTTCCGTCAGCTGGTTTTCGTAGCAATACAGGTCCGCCAATTCTTTATTCTGGCTTACATTCAGACTGGACAGCGGATTATCGGTGCAGTGGAGTCCCTCCAACGCTGTATTCTGCGTCACATCCAGACTGGTCAGTTTGTTTTTGCCGCAAGACAGCATCTTCAATGCCGTATTCTGGCGCACATCCAGACTGGTCAGCTGGTTTTGGTAGCAATACAGCTCATCCAATGCTGTATTGTTGCGCACATCCAGACTGGTCAGCTGGTTTTTGGAGCAATCCAAATACGTCAATGCTGTGTTCTCGTGTACATCCAGACTGGTCAACTCGTTGCCGGTACAATTCAGATACTTCAGGTTGGGAAAGAACTCAATGCCCTTCAGGTTACGGATGCCCATATTCCAAACAACGATCTGCTTGACAGCATTCCGTTCCGCTGGTGCCAGCTTACGATCGTAGTTTTTGTCAAACATCGATTTGAGATAATCCCGGAACGCATCATCCGGGAAATTTTGTTTGGACAGTTCGATGGTGCTATGAGCATGCGTCCCCCCTGCCGCAAAGGCGCTGAAGGGCAAAAAGGTGAATACCATAGCCAGCGTCAAAAGGGCACTGACAAGGCGCGTTCGTTTTGAGAATCGTTGTTTCATGGTGTGCTCCTTTCTGTGGTAAAATTTTTTTCAGGGCCCCATTCGGGAGAAGCTGACGCTTCTCCCGAAAAAAGGGTACCCTTTTTCAAAAAGTGGTCATTGCCCGGCAGGGGGCAGAATGATCCTTCGGTTGTCAGCCTCCTGCCAGCTTGCGGTAGGCGTTCAGCACCTGATAGGCCGGGATGCTGCTGCCGGGGGCAAATTTGCCGTTCAGGCGGCGTTTCATCAGCCCCTGCTCCACGCACCACTGGGCTGCCTTGGCGGTATCCGGGTCTGCCACGTCTGCAAAGGCCGGGGCTTCGGCAGGCTCGGGACGCCCTGCGGTGTTCCACAGCAGCAGCGCGGTCTGGGCGCGGTTCTCGGGTGCAGCCACGCCTTCCGGCAGCAGGGCTTGCAGCTTGCGGCCGGAAACATAGTTGTACACGCCGTAGCCCACAACGCCAGCCGCCACTGCGCCAGCCGCTGCCACGATGACGACCGCACCGCCGCCGTCACCGCCGCCGGAGGGAGGCGTCACCGGGGGTTCCGGAGGCGTTACCGGGGGTTTCGGAGGCGTTACCGGGGGTTTCGGAGGCGTTACCGGGGGAACGGTGCCGCCGGTGCCAGTCACATCCAGCTTGAAACTTACTTCCAATATATCGCTTCTGCACTTATAAGCGTAGTACACTACGTTTGTGCCTTCATCGACTGTCAGAATGTTCCCATTGGCTTTGCCATGCTCCCATCCTGTAACCCGGCTTTTATCAAAGTTCCCGGGCAGAGTGCTCAGGTCAAAGGTGCGGTCAGGGTTCAGGGTAACGGTGTAAACATTATCACCGCTGTAAATATCCGTAAGAGAGAAATCGAGCTTCGGGTTGTTGTCCAGATTCAGGCTGGTGAGATGGTTATCCCCAAGCCACAATGTAGTCAATTTTGGACTATCGCTGACATCCAGCACGGTCAGCTGGTTGTTGAAACAGTTCAGATCCTTTAAGGAAATCATATTGTTCAAATTCAGCTGGGTCAACTGGTTATGGGCACAATTCAGTTTCTTCAGCAGTTTATTTTGGCCCAGAATCAGCGATGTCAGCTGGTTGTTTTGGCATTCTACCCTTTCCAGATTGGGTTTATGAGTCACATCTACGTCCAGCTCTGTCAACTGATTTGCAGAACAGTTGAGTGCTACCAGAGATTTACTATTTTTGACATCCAGTTGCTCCAGATCGTTGTGCGAGCAATCGAGCGTCACCAAATCTTTCAGATGCGATACATCCAGTTGTTCCAACTGGTTCCAAGAGCAATTCAGAAAGTAGATATTCGGATTCTTGCTCAGGTCTAGCTGGGTCAGTTGATTCTTATTGCATATCAATTTTTCCAACTCTGGATTCTGTCTCAGGTCTAATTTCTGGATAGAATTGTTTTCGCAATTCAACTCTTTCAGGTTGGGGAACGCCTCAATGCCTTTTAAGTTGCTGATGTTCCATCCTTTGACTTCGATACTTTCGACTTTTCTTTGTTCTTCCACCGTGAGGACATCTCTGCCACCTGCTTTGTAGGTTTTGATGTACTTTCTAAAGTTAGGGTCAGGGAAATTTTTCTCATTGATGGGCAGACTGGTTTCAAAGATGAATGTAGGTTTTACTCCCTTGCCGCAATCGTATTGGTAGCTCACTTCCTCTACGCCCGCATTCACGCTTAGAGTTGTGTCGGAAACAGAGCCGCCGGTCCAGTTGGTGGCTTTGCTCACGTCAAAACCGGGCAGTGTGGCCAAGTCAAACTTTCCGTCTGTACGAACTGCAATGGGACGCCTGTTGCCATCAGCATTTATAGTGCTTCCGACCATATGGGAAAAGTCCACACAAGCAAGCCGGTTTTCCGCACAGCTCAGATGGCTCAAGCTGTTATTCTTGCTCAAGTCCAGCGTTGTCAGCTGATTTCCATCACACGTCAGCGATGCCAGATTCTGATTCCGGCTTACGTTCAGTTCTATCAATTCATTATGGTGACAATCCAGCAGTGTCAGGTTAGTCTGGTTTTTGACATCCAGCTCTACCAGTTGATTTACCGAGCAATTCAACTGTTTTAGCTGGTAGCAACGGCTAACATCCAGCGCCGTCAGTTCGTTGTTGGAACAATCAAATTTGATCAGTTCCTCTTCGCTCCGCATTACGATTCGCCATATTTTGTTATAGGAGCAATCTACCTCCTCAAGTTTCAACCCAGAGAGAATGCCCAGATCCATGGAGGTCAGGTTATTATGGGAGCAATTCAATATTTTCAGTCCACTTGAAAGAATATAAAGATAATCTTTCAGTTGATTATAGGAACAATCCAGCTCCCTCAGTTTGAAATTTTTGCCAACATTAAGTGTTGTCAAGCCGATACCGTGGCAATCCAGCTTTTCGAGATCTTCAAAGAAACGAATTCCCTCAAGATTTTTGATTTTGTAATCGTCAGTAATCGTCATCTCTGTGATGCTGAGTTCCTGCGCATCGAGCTTGCCATTGTGGTTTGTGTCACATCTTTCTTTGAGAAAGCGCTGAAATTCCGCATCCGGGAAATCAAGCTGAAAATCCGGCGAATTAAAATCAATTTCTGTGTTCGCCGCAAAGGCGCTGAAGGGCAGGAAGGTGAATACCATAGCCAGCGTCAAAAGGGCACTGACAAGGCGCGTTCGTTTTGTGAATCGTTGTTTCATGGGGTGCTCCTTTCGTTTTTTGTGTTGTTATTGCTGTGCGGTAAAGGGTTTCAGCCGGTCTGCGCGGTAGAGGGCAGGATGGTCATTCTGCCGTCCACGGCGGCATCCAGCATCTCGTGCTCCCGGAAATACTCCATCAGGATATCCTGACAGGAGGTTGCCACGCTGCGGGGCTTCTGGATCTTGCAGAGGGTGTCGTAGGAGATGTTGAAAAAGCTTTCGATGTTTTTAAAGTGGTAGTTCTGCAAGCCCACGGTGAACAGGGCGTCATCGCCGATCTCCTTGCCCACCTCCCTGCCGCAGTAGGTAAAGTAATCAAAATCGCCCTTGCGGCGGTCGTACCGCAGGCGCAGGGTGGAGGGCAGCTGGTAGAACTCCGTATGGCCGGTGTAGGCTTCCTCCCGCAGCATGTAACGGAGCATCTGGCGCAGCTGCTGGCCGGTCACCTTGAACATGAATACGCCGTCATCGTAGGGGAAGCCCTCGATAAGGTCGCCGTAGGTAACGATGGGGCCCAGCTTTTCGGCCCGGATGCTGCCGGAGCCGATCAGCATCACATCCACCCCAAGGCTGCGGGTAAAGATATCGGCAAACAGGTTGCCAAGCTCGGTCTCCTGCGTGCGCTGGGGGTGGGTAAGCTCCCGGCGGAAGCGCCCTACGATGTGGCTGTACTTTTCGTCCACCTGACTGGTGAAGCGGTGCAGCACCTGCTCCATGGCGGGGTTGCGGGGGCAGGTCTCGGCGCAGATGGGCACGGTGCGCCATGTGTAGGAATCGATGCAGTTGTTGTCCGTGTCCACGATGATGTCAAAGCGTCCGATCTGGTCGGTGCCGGTGCCCGCCTGCGCAATGACCACGCCGTTTTCCTCCACCGCGTGCTCCGGCAGGGTGTGGCTGTGCCCGCCGATGATCAGATCCACTCCCCACGCCGGGTCCAGCTGGCGCGCCAGATGGCGGTCCTCCTCAAAGCCGATGTGGGTCAGCAGCACGGTAAAATCAATATCGATGCTGTTGTGGGCGTTGCAGATCTTGCCCACCTCGGCGGCAGCGGCGGCGGTGTCCACAAAGGAGCCTACCAGAGATTCGGACTTGGTCTGGTTGATCACGTCCTGCGTGATGATGCCGATGAACAGGATGTTCATGCCGTCCATCCGCAGGATCTTGTAGGGGGTGAACAGCCGTGTGGGGGTGTTTTTAATATAAAGATTTGCGTTGATGATGGGAAAGCGCGCGCATTTCTCGATGAACAGCAGATGCGCGATGCCGTAGTCCACCTCGTGGTTGCCTATGGTGACCACGTCCGGGGCAAGGGCGTTCATAATTTCGATGGTGGAAAGCCCCTTGTATTCGGAATCAATGACCGAGCCCCGGAACATATCGCCTGCAATGGCGTAGAGGGTGTTGGGCTGTTCTGCCCGCACCTTTTCAATGTAGCCGGACAGCATGGAAACGCCGCCCACCAGTTTTTCGTCCACCTGCTCTGCCAGAAAGTCTCCGTGCAGGTCGTTGGAATGGAGGATGGTGATCTTTTTGGTTTGTTTCATGGTGCATTCCTCCCGGTGTTGGGGTGCGCGCCGGTCAGCCCATGGCCTCTTGCCGTGCAAAGTAGACCGTGTTGACAAGGCTCAGGTAGCTCTCCCCGCCGTCCAGATAGAACTTCAGGGCAAGGGTGTCCTCGTCCTCCAGCGTGACGGCGTAGCGGGAGCCGTCCTCCCCGGTAAAGGTAGCGTACCACTCCTGATTGGACCGGAAGGGTACCTCCGGGGTGCCCTCCTGATAGAACAGGTCGGCTTCCTCCACGTTCAGCTCCGGGTAGGGGGTGATGTAGCTGGCGGTCAGGGGCAATTGGTCGCCCTCGGTGTCGGCGTCTGTGGGCAAAAAGCACATCCGGTCGGCATCCTCCGGGGCGGTCTCAAAATAGCCCTCGTCGGTGTCGCGGGCGGTCTCTAGCCAGTTGCCTTCCAACGACCACGGGCTGGTGTCGGTCTCCCAGTCGTCCCCTTCCGGGTAGATGGTAAAATCGCACACGCCCTCGGCTTCCACCACATGGCCGTTCTCGCCGGAAAGGAAGGGGCTGAACACCAGTTCCTCGCCAGCGGTAGGGTACAGCTCCACCTCGGTGTTGGGGACGATATCGCTGATGTTGCACAGCAGCAGGATGGGCTGACCGTCCTCGCTGTAATAAAGCTGTTTGCCGCGCTGGAGCGGGTTTTCGGCATCGTCTGTCAGGCTCGTCTCGTAGACGAACAGGGTGGCATCCGGGTCCTGCGGGAAGATGCAGTACAAATCGCACCCGCCATCCGGTGCCACGACCCAGTGATCCTGCGGGATGTCATAGACGAAGCCCCACAGCTGGCGTAAGTCCGGCTGGCTGTCCAGCACCTTCTGCACATCGGTGGTCACCTCGTAGGAGCCGCCCAGATACAGCACACAGGCGCGGTATTCGTCCTCCCCTGCCAGAAGGCGCATATAGGCCACGTCCTCCGGCTCTTCGTATTCCTGCTCTTGGGTGCTGGGTGCGGTCATGTTGTCTCCGTCCAGCATTTTTTCGGGCTTGGAGCTGGACGCGCTGCTGCCTTTGGACGACCCGCCGCAGCCTGCAAGGCTGATGGTCAGCGCCAGCAGGGCTGCCAAAAGTTTCAGGTTTTTCATAAGTTCTCCTTTCTCATACCCTGCCGGGGCGCACCTCAGGGGGCAGCGCCAGGCGCCGGGTGTTGGGAAAAATCGTCTACGCCCTCCACCGGCACAGGGCGGCCGGTCTCGGCGGAAAGCTGCGGGTTCCAGTCCAGCGGGCGTCCGGTGCTGCAATAGACCGTTACCATGGTGTCGGTGTCCTCCCTGCTGCCGTTGCACAGCAGCAGAATGGGCTGGCCACCCTGCCTGCCGTAAAGTTCTTTTCCCAGCTGCGCGGGATACGCGGGGTCCTGTTTTTCATAGACAAAAAGTGTATCCTCCCTGCGCACGGCAAAGATGCAGTACAGCTCCCGCCCGCCGCCCGGCGCTGCGACCCAGCGGTCTGCCGGGATGTCCGCAACAAACTGCCACGGCTGTTCCGGTAAGCTGTCCAGCACGGCGTGCACATCGGTGGTGCGCTCCGGGACGCTGCCCAGATAGAGCACCCCGGCAAGGTCTCCGTTTTCCCCGGCCAGCTGCCGCATTGCGGCAAGCTGCTCCGGCTCAGCGGAATCAGCACCGGAAGCCGCTGTGCTGCTGCCCCGCCCGGCGCTGCCGGGAGCGGGGCGGACGGGGGCGCCGTCCACCGCACCGCACCCTGCCAGACTGAAAGCCAGTGCAAGCAGCGCTGCAAAAGTTTTCATGGCTTTCATGTCAGCCCCTTTGTTTTATGCCCACGGGTCGGCAGACGCCGGGATGCGGATGCCGGTCATCAGGTACTGCTCCCACAAGAACCACTGCCCGTCGCCCTTGCGGCGCAGCTTGATGGGGCGGGGACTGTCGGCGCCGCCGCAGGGGATGAACAGCTTGCAGTAGCCCTCCTCGGTGTTGGAGGTGTGGTTGCTGCCCACCAGCAGGGTGAAGGGCTGGCGGGGGGTATAGCCGTTTTCCGGCGACGCACCCACAAAGTAGGAGAACGGGATATAGCTCTTGCCGTCCCGGAAGCGGTCGTTCAGGAAGGAGATCTCCTGCCCGTTCAGCGGGCGGGGGCCCCGCAGCCAGTTGAGCATCTCCAGCCCGATGTTTTTATCGGCACCGTAGGCGCACAGCGCGCAGACGGTGAGGGCTGCGGTCTTAAAGGGGGTGTCCAGACTGGCCTCCGGCAGTGCCTGCATCTGGGCAAGGCTTTCCGGCAGAGCCTGAAAGGTAAAGGTGACGGTCTGGTTGCCGGAAACATTTGCGGCGGCCTGCTTCATCTTATCAAAAAGTCCCATGAAAATACTCCTTTCTGTTTCAGCTGTGAGGGTTCAGCTCCGGTTCGGGTCATGGCGGGGCACGGTCCGCCTGCGGACGATCTTCTGGTTCAGATCCAGACTGAGGTTTACAAAATAACCGTTTTCAAAATACCATGCAAGGTCTTTGGTGTCCATGCCAACGCTGTTGCACAGCCACCGCAGGGGCACCTCCGGCCCGGAGTGGCTCTCCACCTTGCGGGCGATGGTTCTTGCATGGTAGCGGCGTTTTTCGTTGCGTGCGAACAGAACAAGGGGCACTGCGCCCACCACGATCCAGAACACATAGCCTCCGATGTGGGAATAGTCCTTATCCTGCAAACTCAGGCAGAGGGTATACAGCCCACCAAAGGAGCAGAACACGCAGAAGGCAAGCCCTGCGTTCCGCAGCCATTTGAGGACACGGGGAATCTCGCCGCGGGCTTTTTCCGAAAGATAAGGGTTCATAAACATACTCCTTTCAGAACGAGCCGCCTCCACCGCCGTGGGTGGTGCCGCTGGAAGAGGTGTGGGTGGAGCTGCCGCCGGAATCGCTGGAGCTGGACTCCTTCGGCCGCTCGGTGCGGTGCACGTCACGGTACAGGAACAGCTCCCGGCTGTTGGTCAGGTTCATGCTGCCCTCCCGCACATAGCTGGCGGCGTTCTCCTGGAACGCCACGCTGCGCAGCTGGCTTTTCATCACATGGACGACGACCCATGCCAGCACAAGGCCGATGCCCAGCGCAAGGAACAGGTACATGAGAGACAGCGGCTCCCGGGGCAGGTTATTCACATCGTAGGGGTGGCCCGCCCGGGCAGCGTCGATGTAGGTATCCGACCACTGGACAAAGGTGCGGAAGGCACCGGCGTAATCTCCATCGGCCATGAAGGGGGTCATCTGCTCGCCAAGGTACTGGATGCCGGCATCCGTAAAGGCGGTGATGCCGTAGCCGCAGGTGGAGATGTGCCATTTGCGGTCGCCCACGCTCACCAGCAGAAGCACGCCGTCCATCTCCGAGCCGTAGCCGAACTGGCAGAAGTCATACAGGTCGTCGGCATAGGCCTCCATGCTGTCGTAGTCCACGCTTTCCAGCGACTCGACGGTGGCAATGGTCACATCAAAGCTCTGGCGGACGCTCAGCTCTTCCAGTGCGTCCTCCAGCTCGTTGTCCTCGTCCTCGGTCAGGACCCCTGCGCTGTCGTTCATGCGGTAGTACAAGTCGGCAAAGCCGCCCTCCACCGCAAAGACCGGAACAGCCAGCGCCGCCGCAAGAATCAGTGCTGCCAGCGCCGCAAAGAGGGAGTGCAGTCGGTTGGAAGTCTTTTTCATCGTTCGTCCCTCCTTTACAGGATCCGTGCCAGCCACAGCAGCCACATCACGCCGTAGGACGCGGCGGAAAGGGCAGCCGTAAGGCCCAGCATCCACTTGCGGGCAGCGCCCTTGTCCACGGGCAGGTCACCCACGAATCTGCCGGTCTGACCGTTCATGGCAAACAGGTAGTTTTCGCCCCGCCAGCTGGTGCTCAGCAGCCAGACCGGGAACAGCGCATACTTTGCCTTGCCGCCGTGCAGCTGGATGCTGCTGTTATCCACCTTGACCGAATCGTAGCCGGTAACGGTCTGCTG
>ENA-ORLY01004318-ORLY01004318.1-human-gut-metagenome-genome-assembly--contig:-NODE-4318-length-10318-cov-3.903330_pt1 | contig 10318 bp, 8 predicted proteins | sample MGYA00243071_ERZ508832 | MGnify/ENA primary metagenome ERZ508832 (study PRJEB26277, sample SAMN04329777) | human gut metagenome | biome: human-associated habitat | host: Homo sapiens | place: USA...
TATCCGTTACCTGAAGCATTATGGAGAACAGCAGGGAATTGGTTCCCTGGACAAAATTGCAACAATGGGATTTTCAGCAGGGGCAATGCATTGTTATGCACAGGCTCTGGCTTTCGGCGGGGCTATTACACCAGATCAGATATACAAAGACTATACCTGTGACGAAGTGGATGAGGAAAATGCAGATGTTGCAGCTGTAATGGCGATTTATGCGGCTGGTATGCCCCATGATGCCAGCGGAAATGCCATAGATGTGAAGGAGCCTGTACTGGTGCCGAAAATGGCAGAGGATGGTGAGGAACAGCAGCCGGCTTTCATCTATGCAGGTGCTTCCGGACATTATGCTTCGGGATTCTGTGTAAAGGCATATGAGGCGCTAAATGACCTGACAACATGTGAACTGCATATGTATGGCGGGATTTCAAAGCCGTTTGGGATGGGATATGAATTTGCAGGTTCAGACGAAATGACTTCACAGATAGAGACATTTCTGGATGTGCAATTCGGATACCGTCCGTTGGAAAATGAAGTGGAATAGTTGAAAATAATTATATAAATAAAGGAGAATGACCTCATGGCAAATTATCCGACCCCACATATCAAGGCCGTCCCCGGTGACTTTGGCAAGACCGTTCTCATGCCCGGCGATCCGCTGCGGGCCAAGTTCATCGCCGAGACGTTTCTCACCGAGCCGAAGCTGGTGAACAACGTTCGCGGCGTGCAGGGCTATACCGGCACCTACAAGGGCGTGCCGGTGTCCGTGATGGCCAGCGGCATGGGCATTCCGTCCATTGGCATCTATTCCTATGAGCTGTACACCCAATACGACGTGGAGAACATTATCCGCGTGGGCAGCGCCGGCGCCATGCGTGCCGACCTGGAGCTGGGCAGCGTGGTGGCCGGCCAGGGCGCCTGCACCAATTCCGATTTTGCCAGCCAGTACGAGCTGGGCGGCAGCTACGCGCCCATCTGCGATTTCGACCTGCTGATGGCCGCGGTGGAGAGCGCCGGGGAGCTGGGCGTGAAAATGCCCGTGGGCAACCTGTACTCCTCCGACACGTTCTATGACGCCGCCGGGCGCAATATGCGCTTCGCCAAGATGGGCGTCATGGCCGTGGAGATGGAGGCCGCCGGTCTGTACTGCACCGCCGCCTATACCGGCAAGCGGGCGCTGGCCATCTGCTCCATCTCCGACAACCTGGTCAACGGCACCGAGCTGTCCGCCGAGGAGCGCCAGAGCACCTTCACCAACATGATGAAGATCGCCCTGGAGGTGGCTGTGAAGATGGCCGCCAAGAAGTAAACAACGGTCACGACAGCGCGGGAGGATATCTCGCGCTGTCGCTATGCGCGATACATTTGTGCATTTCGCGCAAACAAAATGTAAATTTTTGATGACATTTGTTTACATTTCTACCGCAAAATGCGGTTTTCACTTGCCAAAGGCGAAAAAGTCTGCTATAATGCGCAAGGCACAGAGGGAGGAAGACCCCGTGCCGAAATGATGGTTTTCCCGCCGCAAGGCGCGAAAATAAAAAAATTGAGGAAGGTAGAATAACCATGAAGAAGTTTCTTGCTATGATCCTGGCTCTGGTTATGGCGCTGTCCCTGGTCGCTTGCGGCGACAAGAAGGACGACCCCAAGACCGACGACAACCAGGGCGACAACCCCGAAGTCACCGAGATCACCAACGCCGACGAGATCGCCGACGAGATGACCTCCGAGGATGGCAAGTACGAGATCGCTTTCGTCACCGACGTGGGCCAGCTGAAGGATAAGTCCTTCAACCAGGGCACCTTCGACGGCGTGAAGCTGTACGCTGCCAACAACGGTCTGAGCTACAAGTACTATCAGCCCGCCAACGGCGACCAGGCTACCGATGACGACCGTTACGATGCCATGAAGGCTGCTGCCGAGGGCGGCGCCAAGGTCATCGTGGCTGCCGGCTTTATGCAGGCCACTGCCCTGACCAAGGCCGCTGCTGAGTTCACCGATGTCAAGTTCGTGTTCGTGGACCGCGACAGCGCTGTGACCACCGAGGACGGCACCGCCCTGAAGAACGTTCTGGGCATCTGCTTCCAGGAAGAGCAGTGCGGCTATCTGGCCGGTTACGCTGTTGTTAAGGAAGGCTACACCAAGCTGGGCTTCACCGGTGGTGGCGGCGGCGACAACCCCGCTTGCTGCCGTTACGGCTACGGCTTCGTGCAGGGCGCTTCCGCTGCTGCTGCTGAGATGGGCGTGAAGGTCGAGATGAACTACTCCTGGCTGTATGGCGCTTCCTTCTCCGCTTCCACCGAGCTGCAGACCATGGCTTCCGGCTGGTATGAGAACGGCACCGAGGTCATCTTCGCCTGCGGCGGTAATATGTTCCAGTCTGTCGCCGCTGCCGCTGCCGCTAACGACGGCGCCGTGGTGGGCGTGGACGTTGACCAGTCCAGCCAGTCCGATACCGTTATCACCTCCGCTATGAAGGGCCTGTCCGCCTCCGTGCAGTGGGCTTGCGGCAAGGTCTATGACGGTTCCTTCGACGAGATCGGCGGCACCTTCGTGACCCTGGGCGCCAAGGACAACGCTGTGGGCCTGCCCACCGCTACCTGGTCCCTGACCAAGTGGACTGTGGACGACTACAACGCCATGCTGGCCAAGATGGCCGATGGTTCTCTGGTCGTCGACAACGACTACTCCAAGCTGGACAGCACCGACAGCCTGAACCTGAACCTGGTCAAGTAATCGGAACGTACTTAACAAAAAAAGAGACGCCTGGGGGCGTCTCTTTTTTTTGCGTCAAGCGCCGTGATACGAGGCGTAAAACGCCGCTGTTTTTCTTGCAATCTGTGCATATATGCTATATAATAAATTTATGCCTTTATCGCCATTAGGCAAAATAATAGAGGAAAGTAGGTGGCGGCATGGATAAGACTCCCTCGTATGTGATCGAGATGCTTCACATTACCAAGGAGTTCCCCGGCATCAAGGCCAACGACGATATCACCCTCCAACTGAAAAAGGGAGAGATCCACGCGCTGCTGGGCGAAAACGGCGCCGGCAAATCCACGCTGATGAGCGTGCTGTTCGGCCTGTACCAGCCCGAGGCGGGCGAGATACGCAAGAACGGCCAGACGGTGAAGATCAACGATCCCAACGATGCCACGGCACTGGGTATCGGCATGGTCCACCAGCACTTCAAGCTGGTGGAGGTATTCTCCGTGCTGGACAACATCATTCTGGGCGCCGAAACGACGAAGTGCGGCTTCCTGCAGAAAAAGGAAGCGCGGAGGAAGGTCGAGGAGCTCTCCAAGCGGTACGGCCTGCACGTGGACTTGGACGCCAAGGTGGAGGATATCACTGTGGGTATGCAGCAGCGTACCGAGATCCTGAAGATGCTCTACCGCGACAACGAGATCCTCATCTTCGACGAGCCCACCGCCGTGCTGACGCCCCAGGAGATCGACGAGCTGATGGCCATTATGAAGAACCTGACGGCGGAGGGGAAATCCATCCTCTTCATCTCCCACAAGCTCAACGAGATCATGGCGGTGGCGGACCGGGTGACGGTTCTGCGTAAGGGCCGCTATGTGGGTACCGTGAACACCTGCGACACCAACAAGCAGGAGCTGTCCAACATGATGGTGGGCCGCCCGGTGCAGCTGGAGGTCGTAAAGGAGCCGGCCAAGCCCACGGATGTGGTGCTGAAGGTCCGGGATCTGTGTGTGCCCTCTCATACCCACAAGCGCAACGCCGTGGACCATGTCAGCTTTGATGCACGCGCCGGCGAGATACTCTGTATCGCCGGTATCGACGGCAACGGACAGACGGAGTTCATTCACGCGCTCACCGGCCTGGATAAGAGCAATGGCGGCACGGTGACGCTGTGCGGCAAGGATATCTCCCACGCCAGCATCCGTCGCCGTGGAGAGTGTATGAGCCACATCCCCGAGGATCGGCACAAGCACGGCCTGGTGCTGGATTTTACGCTGGAGCAGAACCTGGTGCTGCAGCGGTATAAGGAGCCGGAATTCGAAAAGGGCGGCTTTATCAAGAAGGACGCGGTGCGTGCCTACGCCGAGAGGCTGATCGAGGAATACGACATCCGCAGCGGACAGGGCCCCGTGACCACCGCCCGCAGTATGTCCGGCGGCAACCAGCAGAAGGCGATCATCGCCCGCGAGGTGGACCGCAACAAGCCGCTGATCGTGGCGGTCCAGCCTACCCGCGGCCTGGACGTGGGCGCGATCGAAAACGTACACAAGGAACTGGTGAAGCAGCGTGATGCCGGCAAGGCAGTGCTGCTGGTATCCCTGGAGCTGGACGAGGTCATGAGCCTTTCCGACCGCATCCTGGTCATGTACGAGGGTGAGATCGTGGGTGAGTTCGATCCGAAGCAGATCACCGTGCAGGAGTTGGGCCTCTATATGGCCGGCGCCAAGCGGGCGGACAAGAAAGAGGGTGAGACGGCGTGAAGCAAAAACTGACAGATCTGTATGCCAAGAATGGCACCAAGAAGGTCCTGGCCTCTCTGCTGTCCATCCTGGCCGGCCTGCTGCTGGGCAGCATCGTGGTCATTATTGTGGGCCTGGCGGAGCAGAAGATCACCACTGCCGGTATGTGGGAGGGCGTCCGGCTGATTTTTGCCGGCATCCTCAGCACAGGCCGCGACGCTGCGGGCGCGCTGACCTGGGGCTTTAACGCCCAGAATGTGGGCAATATGCTCTTCCGCGCCATGCCGCTGATCATGACCGGCCTTTCCGTGGCGGTGGCCTTCAAGACGGGCCTGTTCAATATCGGCGCACCCGGCCAGTATCTGATGGGTACGCTTGTCTCGCTGTCCGTCGCGCTGGGCATCCCCTCCGAGTCCGTGCCCGTGGGCATCATCTGGCTGCTGGCCTTTCTGGGCGGTATGCTGGCTGGCGCCCTGTGGGGTGCGATCCCCGGATTGCTGAAGGCGCTGCTGAATATCAACGAGGTGCTGGCCTGCATCATGACCAACTGGATCGCAGCCAATCTTGTTACCTGGATGTTTGATATCAGCAGCTTCAAGAATGTAACAGAGGGTACGAAGTCCGGTTACATCTACAAGACCACCTTCAACGGTGTGGCCACACCCAAGCTGGGACTGGATCAGCTGTTCCCCGGCTCCCAGGTCAATGCCGGTATTCTGGTGGCCATCATTCTGGCCATCGTGGTGTACATTATCATGGAGAAGACGGTGTTCGGCTATGAGCTGAAGGCCTGCGGCGCCAACCGCCATGCGGCCCGCTACGCCGGTATCCCCGATAAGCGCAATATCGTGCTGTCCATGGCCATTGCCGGCGCGCTGGCCGGCGCCGGCGCCGCGCTGTACTGGCTCAGCGGCAACACCGAGTTCTACTGGAACACCTATCAGGCCCTGCCCGGCGTGGGCTTTAACGGAATCCCCGTGGCCCTGCTGGCGGTGAACAACCCCATCGCGGTCATTTTCACCGGCATCTTCATGGCCATGCTGGATATCGTCGGTCTGCAGCTGACCAACCTGACTGCCTACAACGAATACATCACCGACGTGATCATCTCCGTCATCGTGTACCTGTCCGCCTTCTCTCTGCTCATCCAGATGATGCTGACCGGACGGAAAAAGAAGCTCGTCGTGGAGGCCAACAAGACCACCACGGCGGATATACCGGCAGAGGCGGAGACACAGCCACTGGATGTGCCGCCGGAGGACATACCGGACATACCGACGGAGGAAGCACCGCAGGTACCTGAGCAGCCGGAGAAAGGAGGGGAGCAGGCATGACATTTCTGATCCAACAGACCATGATCTACGCCGTTCCCCTGATGATCGTGGCGCTGGCCGGCGTGTTCGCTGAGCGCAGCGGTATCATCAACCTGGCGCTGGAAGGTATTATGATCCTGGGTGCGTTTATCGGCGTGCTGTTCGTGAACATCATGCAGACCAACCACGTCTACGACGCGGCCAAGGCTGCCGGCGACTGGGTGGCTTTGCAGGGCTTTGAGCTGCTGGCTATGCTGGTGGCGGCCATATTCGGCGCCATTTTCTCCCTGCTGCTGAGCTTTGCCTCCGTAAATCTGCGGGCAGACCAGACCATCGGTGGTACGGCGCTGAACCTGATGGCTCCGGCCCTGGTGCTGTTCCTCATCCGTATCATCGCCAACCAGAACACCCTGCAAATGGCCACCGGCGATGCGGCCAGTTGGTTCATGATCAAGAAGACCACTCTGGGCTACGCGAAGACGGACGACCTGGGCTTCCTGGGCAATACCTTCCTGCACAAGGTGTATCTGGCGACCTATATCTGCATCATCATTTTCGTGGTGCTGTCGATCCTGCTGTACAAGACCCGGTTTGGCCTGCGGCTGCGCTCCTGCGGTGAAAATCCCCAGGCGGCGGACTCCGTGGGTATCAACGTGTACAAGATGCGCTATGCCGGTACGACCATCTCCGGCGCGCTGGCCGGCATGGGCGGCTTTGTCTACGCCCTGACCACGGCCAACTGCACGGCCAACGGCGATGTGGCGGGCTTCGGCTTCCTGGCGCTGGCCGTTATGATCTTCGGTAACTGGAAGCCGCTGAACATCGCCGGGGCGTCGCTGCTGTTCGGCCTGTTCAAGTGTATCGCCGCGGCGTACTCCAGCCTGGATATCAACGGCGACGGCGTGTATTGGCTGGCGGAGATCGGCATCAGCTCCCACGTGTACCGTATGCTGCCGTACCTGATCACGCTGGTGGTGCTGGCCTTCACATCCAAGAAATCCCGCGCACCCAAGGCGGAGGGTATCCCCTACGACAAGGGCCAGCGGTAAAAGAAGCATAAAAAAGAAGCACCCGCGCGGGTGCTTCTTTTTGCGCTGTTTTACATGGATTTTACAAAAGATGGCCTGCGAACTTGACATTTATACCGTACAATGTAGATGGACAATAAGGTGACATCTGAGAAAATGTAAAGTTGAGGGAAAGAAAATGGATATTTTTCATGCGCTGACCATGCTGGGCGGGCTGTGCCTGTTTCTGTTCGGCATGAATTTCATGGGCCAGGCGCTGGAGCGCCGGGCCGGCGGCAAGCTGCGGACGCTGCTGGATAAAATGACCGGCAGCGTGGGTGCCGGTTTCCTGACCGGACTGGGCATCACCGCCATCATTCAGAGCTCATCGGCCACCACCGTCATGGTGGTGGGCTTCGTGAACTCCGGGCTGATGACCCTGCGGCAGGCTATCAATGTTATCATGGGCGCCAACGTGGGCACCACGGTGACGGCCTGGCTGCTGAGCCTGGCGGGGATCGACGGCGGCAGCGTGTGGCTGCAGCTGCTGAAGCCCACCGCCTTTACGCCGGTGCTGGCGCTGATCGGCATCATTTTCTATATGTTCTGCAAGGACAGCCGGAAAAAGGAGACTGGCTCCATTCTGCTTGGCTTTGCCACGCTGATGTTCGGCATGGACACCATGAGCGCCGCGGTGGCAGGGCTGAAGGACGTACCGGGGTTTGCAGAGCTGTTTTTGGCCTTTACAAACCCGCTGCTGGGCGTGCTGGTGGGCGCGGTGCTGACGGCGATCATCCAGTCGTCCTCCGCCTCGGTGGGTATTTTGCAGGCGCTGGCCTCTACCGGCCAGGTCAGCTACGCCGCCGCGGTGCCCATTATCATGGGCCAGAACATCGGTACCTGCGTCACGGCGCTGATCTCCTGCGTCGGTACCAACAAAAACGCCAAGCGGGCGGCCATGGTGCATCTGATGTTCAATGTGATCGGCGTGGCGGTGCTGCTGACGGTGTTCTGCATCGTCAAGGCCATCTTTGCCCCGGTACTGCTGAACAATGCGGCGTCTATGGCGGGTATCGCTGTGGCCCACTCGGTGTTCAATATCCTGTGTACGGCCATACTGCTGCCCTGCGGCGACCTGCTGGAGAAGTTGGCTATCCGCCTGGTGCCGGATAAGGCCCACGCGGCCGATAAAACGGTGGAGCTGGACCAGCGCCTGCTGACCACACCGGCCGTGGCGCTGGAGCGCTGCCGGGTCGTCACCTGCGAGATGGCGGAGGTTGCCGTGCGGGCGCTGCAAAACGCCCTGCGGAGCTTTGACCACTACACCGAAGCGCTGGCCTCCGCCATCCGGGAGGATGAGAGCCGCTGCGACCACTACGAGGACGTGCTGGGCACCTATCTGGTAAAGCTCAGCGCCCAGAAGCTGGGTGAGCAGGAGAGCGAGGAGTCCGCGGAGCTGCTGAAGGCCATCGGCGATTTTGAGCGTATCTCCGACCATGCAGTGAACGTGCTGGAGTCGGCGGAGGAGCTGCGGGAGAAGGGGCTGGCCTTCAGCGACGAGGCGAAGCGGGAGCTGAGCGTGCTGTCCGCCGCGGTCAACGATATCCTCATGCGGGCGCTGGACGCCTTCCGGCAGCAGGATATGACCGCCGCCCGGCAGGTGGAGCCGCTGGAGCAGGTCATCGACGATCTGAAGGAGCAGCTGCGTACCCGACATATCCTGCGGATGCAGCAAGGCCAGTGCAGCATCGAGGCAGGCTTTGTCTGGTCCGACCTGCTGACGGACCTGGAGCGTACCTCGGACCACTGCTCCAATATCGCCGGGTGCGTGATCGACGCCGCCCACCACGACCTGAATATGCACGCCACGCTGGATGCGGCGCGGCGCCGGGACCCGGACTTCCGGGAGCAGTACCAACGCTGCGCGGCGAAATATCGGGTGTAAACAAAAGAAGTCCCTCCCGCCGGGAGGGACTTCTTCTTATGCGCTCACAGCCCGCGGGAGGCGCGCTCCCGCGCCTCGGCCTCCGCCCGCTGGCGGCAGACCTCCACCCAGTCGGGCAGTTTGTCCAGCTCGGCGGCAAAGGCGGCCAGCTGGCCGGGGATGTCGATCTTCTGGGGACAGACAGCGGCGCAGGCGCCGCAGCCCAGGCAGGCGTGGGGCCACTTGTTCGCGGGCAGCGCGTCCAGCTGCATCTTGATGGTGCTGCCGCTGCCGGTGCGGAGCTGGTTGTACTTGTGCAGCAGGTCCGGGATATCCAGCTGCTGGGGACAGCCGTCACAGCAGTAGCGGCAGGCAGTGCAGGGGATGGAATTCTTCATCTTATCCGCCGCAGCAAAGAGGATCGCCTCCTCAGCGGGGGAGAGGGGGTCAAGGCGCTCGAAGGTGGCCACGTTATCCGCCATCTGCGCCATGTCGGACATACCGGAGAGGACCATGTGGACGTTATCCAGTCCCTGGAGCCAGCGGAAGCCGAAGGAGGCGATGCTGGCGTTGGGGCGAAGGGCGCGGAGCTGCTGTTCACTGTCGGCATCCAGGGCGGCCAGCTTGCCGCCGCGGACCGGCTCCATGACCCAGACGGGGATATGGTGCTTTTCCAGCAGCTCGTATTTCTCCCTGGCCCGCTGGATGGTCCAGTCCAGATAGTTCAGCTGGATCTGACAGAACTCCATCTCCTTGCCATAGCGCTCCAGAAAAGCGGTGAGGCAGGGAAGGTCCGCGTGGGTGGAAAAGCCCAGGTGCTTGATGCGGCCCAGGCGCTTCTGCTCCACAAAGTAGTCGATGATGCCCCACCGGGGATCGGTGTAGATATCCACATCGTTTTCATAGACGTTGTGCAGCAGGTAGAAGTCAAAATACTCCACCTGACACTTCTTCAGCTGCTCAAAGATTTCGGCGGGGTCATAGTTCTCCGCCAGCATATGGCCGGGGAACTTGGTCGCCAGATAAAAGCTCTCCCGCGGGTACTTTTTCAGACAGGCGCCCACCACCGTCTCGGACTTGTTCTGCACGCGGTGTCGTAATAGTTGACGCCGTGGGCCATGGCGTAATCGACCATCTCCTGCGTCTGCGCCGTGTCGATCTGCCCGTTCTCCAGCACCGGCAGGCGCATGGTGCCAAAGCCCAGCATGGAGAGCTTCGTTCCCTTGAAATCACGATAGATCATCTTGTCATCCACCTGATTCTATAGTGCTATGTACTTTGATGATATCACACCGCCGCGGGTGTGCACAAACAGATTGAAGAGTGCAGACGCTTATTTTTGCGCGGAATCGCCTGCTTTGGCGGATATTTCCGCTCCCCTCGCGGCAAACTAAGCCAAACAAACTGCGAGGTGAACGCATATGCCTGCAAAACGGCTGGGCCGCCAGACGGTCCGCCTCTCGAACCCCGTCAGCGTCGTCTCCTATGCCAGCATCGGCGGCAAGCTGGAGGCGCAGGGCCCGCTGGCGGGCTATTTTGACGAGCTAAGCACCGACTCGTTCTTCGGCTGCAAGACCTGGGAGAAGGGCGAGGCCGCCATGCAGCGCCGCGCGCTTGAGCGCGCGCTGCAGAAGG
>ENA-ORLY01004320-ORLY01004320.1-human-gut-metagenome-genome-assembly--contig:-NODE-4320-length-10311-cov-7.234024_pt1 | contig 10311 bp, 9 predicted proteins | sample MGYA00243071_ERZ508832 | MGnify/ENA primary metagenome ERZ508832 (study PRJEB26277, sample SAMN04329777) | human gut metagenome | biome: human-associated habitat | host: Homo sapiens | place: USA...
CAACGCAGATGCCGTGCCGCAGCCGCCGGAGCGGTGCTTAAGCCGTTAGGCGGGAATTGTGCGGTGTTGCCCTAAATACTTGACAATAGACGCATTGTATGCAATTCTTCCGAAGTAAAATCAGTTTACCTATTGTTGAAGCCTTGCTTATGTGGTTCATCTCTCCCGGGGGCATTTTTCTCGAAAAAACAAACAAACCAGCCTGCGGAATCTTTGATGGGGAATCCTGCGGGCTGGTTTCTATTTCTTTTTGGTGCTGACTAAGTGGACATTGCCTCTGGGAGAGGCCCCCGCGGAGTGGGTGGGGGAGAAACAGCTATTTTATATGCGCCTTCCCTCGGTCGCCTGCGGTGACAGCGCTCTCCCGGAGAGAGCCAATAAGGCGTTACTTATTTTTGCTCCCGCGTCGTGCGCTCTTGCCGGCGGTCTTTTTGCCGGTTTGGGTGCGGGTGGTCTTGGCGGCGGCCTTTTTGGGGGCGGAGCGGGTCGGCTTGGGTGGCTCAGCGGTGCGCTCCAGCAGACGATCCGGCACGGGATTCAGCTTCCACAGCTGGTTCTCGCCGTAAACGTCCTGCCAGATCTGGGCCTGGGTGCCGTTTTCCACGCGCATGCCCACCAGGTCGATGACCTTATCGGCCAGCACATTGCGCAGTTTTACCTTGCCGCCGCCGGCATCCACGATTTGCCAGCGCTGGCCTGCGCCGGACGTGGCCGACCACTGGTGTACCCAGGTGCCGTTCTCGACGCCGGAAAGCGCCAGGTCCATGACCTTGCCGGTAAAGCGGTTCTTGATGCGATATTCATTTTCCCCGGCCTCTACAAAAAACCATTGCTGCCAGGGCTGGCCCTCGTAGCTCCACAGGCGCACCGAAGCGCCGTTCTCGGTGTTGAAATCAGCCACCTCCAGCACGCGGCCGTTGGCAGCAGCGATGGTATAGCAGGCATCCGGGCGGATGACAGTTTGGGCAGATTTCTTCATGGGGATTCCTCCTTTGCAAGCTGCGGGTGCAGCTTCTTTTTCTCATTATAGCATGGTTACGCCGCGCGGTTTAGCTAAACTTTCGCAGCCTGTTTTGTGAAAATTGCCGGATTGGGTAAAAGATGTGCAAATTTTTAACAGGTTTTAGGCTGCGGGACTTGCTTTTTTTGCACAGGTATCTTATTATAATAAATAGTTCGTACACGCCATAGCGTATAGTAAACGCTTACATACTCCCAGGGAGGGAACAGCAATGAGGATCGCCTTGATCGCCCACGATTCCCGCAAGGAATTGATGGCGCAGTTCTGTACCGCATATGTCCGAATCCTGTCGGAAAATGAGCTGGTGGCCACCGGTGTCACCGGTAAGATCGTTCACGACGCCACCGGTCTGCCGGTGCGCTGCCTGTATCCGGGCGGGCGCGGCGGCTCGGAGCAGATCGCGGCCATGATCGGCTGCGGCGAAGTGGATATGCTGCTGTTTTTCCGCGATCCTGTGGGCGCCAAACCCGGCGAGCCCAACGATGTGACCCTGCTGCGCCTGTGCGACATGCACACCATCCCGGTGGCGACCAACATCGCCACGGCCGAGGTACTGATCCATGGTCTGGAGCGCGGCGACCTTGCCTGGATCGAACTCCAGCGCGGCCGCAAATAAGCTGATAAAAAGTAAGTCCCCGGTGCGTGATGCGCCGGGGACTTTTTGCGTATAGGCGTGGAATTATTGGTAGACGATGGCTTTCTTGACGCGGGCGGCGGCGTCAGCACCGGCCAGCTCGCGGGCGATGGCCAGGGCAAAGGGGATGGCAGCGCCCAGGGCCTCGCCGGTGATGATGTTGCCGTCGATGGTCAGCGGCAGGCCGGTGTAGGCGGCCCCGGCGGCGGTCAGGTCGGCGTCCATGCCGGGGTAGACGGTGGCTTTTTTGCCCTGCAGCACGCCGAAGGCGGCCAGCGCGGTGGGCGCGGCGCAGATGGCACAGACCTTTTTGCCTGCGGCAGCGAAATCCGTGCAGACCTGACGCACGGTGGCGTCGGCTTTCAGGTTGGGCACGCCGGGGATGCCGCCCGGCAGGATGCAGGCGTCGAACTGGGCGTAGTCCAGCTCCTCAGCCAGGGCGTCGGCCACGACGTTGACCTGGCGGGCGCTGGTAACGATGCGCTCCCCGCCCACAGCGGTGATGGTGACTTCGACCCCCGCACGGCGGAGAATATCAACGCAAAGCAGGGCTTCACATTCCTCTAACCCCTGGGCAAAGAAGATTACGGCTTTTGACATTTTGGGTTCCTCCTTTTTTGTGTTTGCAGCTTTCGTTTGCCGCCTCGTCAGAAATAATAAAACTTTACCTTTCCTTCCATCCGAACAAAAACTTAAAGCACCGTCCCAGTTGTTTCCGCCAATCAGCTTCACAATGCTTTCCATTCATCTGCAAATAAGGGTACACCTCGGCACCCTTGCCGCTTAACCCGCGGGTAACGGCCAGGGCGTTGGCGGTGTACTGGGCCAGCTGGTGCTTGTCTTTTCCCTCTTTTTCGCCCCAGCTGAGGTACACCCGCGTGTCCGGGGCAAGCTTGGCCTTTTTCAGCTCGGCCTTGACCTGCGGCAGGCAGATGCGTACCGACGGCGACAGGCATGCCGCTTTGCTGAATACCTTATTATAAGCAGTGATCGCGTACAGGCTCATCAGGCCGCCCATGCTGGAGCCGCCGATGGCTGTGTTACCGCGGTCGGGCAGGGTGGGATACTTGGCGTCGATGGCGGGCTTCAGCTCGTTCACCAGCCAATCCATGTACTGTTTGCCGGTGCCGTGGATGCCGTCGAACCAATCGCTGTCGTAGGGGCAGTATTCTTCCAGGCGCTTGTTTCCCTCGTGGTTGCACTCGGGCGCGACCACAATGGCGTTGGGGTGGGCGTCCAGATAGTCTTTCAGCCCCCAGCAGGTGCCAAAGGTGGCGGTGGAATCAAAAAACAGGTTGTGGCCGTCAAACATGTAGATGACGGGATAGCGCCTGCCGCTGGCCTGCCAATTATCCGGCAGATAGATAAAGGTGTTGCGGTCCAGGTCATAGGGTGTGATGTGGACGGTAAAAGTCTCAACCATGATGGGCCCTCCTTTTAGATCATTGTTGCCATTGTATCGCATTTTCCCCGCGTTTTCAATCATTGTCCACGATTTTCCCGCTTTGGGTTGCAATTATGGGGCGGTTGTATTATAATCACCTTGACCCTTGTACAAAAATTTAACAAGCAGAAAGAGGAAAAGTATCTATGGAGGCAGTAAGTACATTTTTTAAGCGCAAAGATGTTGTCATCTCGGCGCATCGTTACGGCATCGACGCCATGGGCGCCATGGCCCAGGGTTTGTTCGCCAGCCTGCTGATCGGCACCATCATCAAGACGCTGGGCCAGCAGCTGGGGCTTGCGTTCCTGGTCACGGCGGGCGGCTATGCGGCGGCTATCGCTGGCCCGGCCATGGCGGCGTCCATCGGTTACGCATTGCACGCCCCGCAGCTGGTGCTGTTCAGCCTGATCGCTGTCGGCGGCGCGGCCAATGAACTGGGCGGTGCAGGCGGCCCTCTGGCCGTCTACCTCATCGCCATCATCGCCACCGAGGTCGGCAAGCTGGTCAGCAAAGAGACCAAGGTCGACATCCTCGTCACCCCGGCGGTCACTATTTTGGTGGGTGTGGGCCTGAGCGCCTTCTGCGCCCCCAGCATCGGTGCGGTCGCCAGCGCTGTGGGCAACGTCATCATGTGGGCCACTGAGCTGCAACCCCTGCTGATGGGCATTGTCGTTTCTGTGCTGGTAGGCGTGGCCCTGACGCTGCCCATCTCCAGTGCGGCCATCTGCGCGGCCCTGGGCCTGACAGGCCTGGCGGGCGGTGCGGCTGTGGCTGGCTGCTGCGCCCAGATGATCGGCTTCGCCTTTATGAGCTACCGTGAGAACGGCGTCGGTGGCCTGGTCAGCCAGGGCCTGGGCACCAGCATGCTGCAGATGCCCAACATCCTGCGCAACCCCCGCATCTGGATCCCCCCGACGCTGGCGGCGGCTATCACCGGCCCCATCGCCACCTGCCTGTTCCGCCTGGAAATGAACGGCCCGGCGGTCTCCAGCGGCATGGGCACCTGCGGCCTGGTGGGTCAGATCGGCGTCTACACCGGCTGGATCGAGGCCGGCAAGGCCATCACCACCTTTGACTGGGTGGGCCTGGTGCTGATCTGCTTCGTCCTGCCCGCCGTGCTGAGCGTTGTTTTCTGCGAGGTCCTGCGCAAGTGGGGCTGGATCAAAGACGGCGACATGAAGCTGGACTAAACTGCAATAACTCGCAACGGGGAGCACTTCGGTGCTCCTCTTTTTGCTTTGTATAGGCATTTTGCCCATGCATGCGGCGTGGTATTTTTGTGGAAAACTGCCTTTGAAAAAACGCGAAAAAATGTGGTAAAATACTTTTTGCAAACACAAGGAGAAAATCTACCTGCCCACTGGTACGGCCGCCTGCCTGCGCCCGCCGGTCACGCCGCAGCAGCCCGGCGCAGCCAAACCAATCCCCCGCCGCGTGTGGCGGCGTTTACCATACATACAAAAGCATACCAACCCCGCATACAGGCCCGCCGCCTGCGTGCGGGGCTTTTTATATCCGCGCAGATTGCACGCAATGCCCGGCTATGCTATAATACCCTTATCTACGACTATATCCCGGCAAGGGGAGGAACGATATGAAAAAGCAAAACACAGCGGTCCGGCGGGCGGCGCTGGCGGTGCTGTATCTGGCCGTATTTGCGGCGGCTGTTATGTACCTGCGGGTGACCATCAGCGTACCGGCCGAGGGCGACGATAAGCTGACCCTGAACGGATGGCTGTACGATATGGGCCGCATGTCCTTCTGGCAGTATGCCTTGCAGGATCTAAAGGAGCGGCTGAGCTTCTTTTTATTAAAGCAGGTGCGGTTCTTCCCGTTCCACTACCCCAACGCGGTGGCGCTGCTGTTTTACCGCACGCTGGCCAGCTACCGGTTGTACATCATTGCCATGACGGGCGTGGCGGCTTTCCTGGTCAGCCGCGTGGCGGCAAAGCTCAGCCGCAGCAATGCCCTGGCTCTGGGCGCCTTTGGTCTGGCGCTGGCGGCGGCTCCTATTTTTAACGAGGGCATGTACAGTTACTACGCCGTGCCCCAGCGCACGCTGCTTTGGGCGGCGGCCAGCTGGCTGTGCCTGTTTTACCTGCACGAGTCCCACCATCGCGCCTGGGGCGTGGCGGCGGCCGTGCTGGCGTTTATCGCCTGCGGCACTTACGAGACCGGCTATGTCTACGCCGTGCTGGCGCTGCTGCTGTGGGTGGTGTACACCCGCAGTGTGCGGGGCGGCCTGCGGGCCTCGGCCCCGGTGCTGGGCGGCATGGCGGTGGCGTTTTGCTTCCACTTTGCCAGCTCCCGCCACGGCGGCACCGGCAATGAGCTTTCGCTGGACATCCCCAACGTGGCCCGTGTGACCGTGCAGCAGATGGCCGCGTCCATCCCGTTTCTGGGTCCCTGGCTGCAGGGGCAGGATTGCGGCACCATCAGCAAGGGCGACATGCTCTGGCCCTTTGTGCTGGGGCTGCTGGCTGTAGCGGCACTGCTGTTTGCTGTTCCCAGGGAAAAGGTCAGCGGCAAGTCCCTGGGCGGCCTGGCCCTGCTGGGCCTGGGGCTGTGGGCTGCCCCGGCGGCGCTGCTCGCCCTGTCGGCCCGCTACCAGCAGCCAGAGGCCATAACTTGGAAGTGGGGCTACATCCCCGCGGCGGCCAGTTCGGTGGGCCTGGGCCTGCTGCTGGCGGCAGGCGTGGCGGCGCTGGCCAAACTGTGCTGCCGTCTGCCGAAAGTTCCCTCGGCCGTGCTGCGCGCTTTGCTGGCAGTGGTGCTGGCGGCGGGTATTGCCGCCAACGGCGCGTTTACCCGCGGCTGCCTGCGCACCCACCACGCTGAGAACCTGAAAGCCTACAACTTCTTTGCCGATACCATCCGCGCCGGCCTGGCCGATGAGGTCACGGCCGACGACCTGATCCTTTGCAATGAGAACGTCTGGGACACCAATACCCAGGCCGAGACGAATTTCTTCTGCCGTTTTGCCGGGCGGGAACTCCACGCCCAGATGCCGGGCATCGAGCTGCCCTCCGGCCACGGCACGCTTTACGCCTACCAGACCTACCGTAACTACGGCGGCTATGACCTGGCCTGGTGCGGTCGCCTGACCGACGACACCGGCGAGGTGATGGACGGCATGCGGGTCTACGTGCAGGGTGCGCTGGTGCCGGACAATGCGGTCATCAAGTACAAGGTGCGCCTGGCCGACGGCACCGAGGAAACCCGCCAGATCTGCCTGCTGGACTGCGACCGCACCCCCCGCAATGAGAAGGGCGAGTACATCGCCACGGTGGAGGACACCTCCATCCTGAACGCCAAAGTCATGATCTGGGACGGCTGAGGAGGCCCTTTGTATGAAAAAACTGCGTGAACTGCTGTGCACGAACCGCTGGTTTGCCGTGGTGCTCCTGCTGGAGGCTGCTGTGCTGGCCTCGCTGGCAGCATCGCTGTTCGGCGCACCCTACAAACTGCAGCTGACCCCGGCGGATTTTAGCAACGACTACCCGCAGATCGCCGCTGTGAACGAGGACGGGACGGCGCTGCAAATCTGGAACAACAGCGAGGACTTCACCCCGCCGGAGGATAAGGCCATCAGCTTTTCTACGGCAGGCAGCGCGATGCGCTCCGGCGCGTATGAGGTGACGGTGCAGTATTTCTCCTGCCAGATGCCGGACGCGCCCACCTTTAACGCACTGTACAGTGCGGGTTCGCTGTCCTTTGCCAGCAAGGGCAACCCCTCAGCCATTAGTGCCGACGCCGTAACGCTGGACGACTGCCACCGAACGGTGACCACCCGCCTGTGGGTGGGTTACGGCGCCAGAATGCAGGACCTGACCGCGACCCTGACTTACGGTGAAGGCCAGCTTTACCTGTACGGCATTACCCTGACCGAGCAGCCCATCTACCGCCTGACCCGGCTGGTCATCTTCGTGCTGCTGGCGGCGGTGCTGGACCTGGCGCTGCTGCTGTTGTTTGCCCGCGGGGACACGGATGCCCCGGCGCGCCGCCGCAAGTACGCGGTGCCGCTGATCCTGGCGGGCATCACGGTGGCGGCCTGCCTGCCGCTGTTCAGCAACTACCTGTATTTTGGGCATGACCTGGACTACCATTTGCAGCGCATTTCGGCCATGGCGGCGGAGCTGTCCTACGGGCAGTTCCCGGTGCGCATGACCACTGACAGCCTGAACGGCTATGGCTACGCTAATTCCCTGTGCTACTGCGAACTGTTTTTGACGCTGCCGGCTCTTTTGTACAACGCCTGGCTGCCGCTGCGCACCTGCTATCAGGTGTACATCTTTGCGGTGACACTATCCACCGCCATCATTGCCTATTGCAGCTTTGGCAAAATTACCGCCAGCCGCAAGCTGGGCTTGCTGAGCGCGGCGCTGTACACACTGTCTTGCTACCGGTTGGTCTGCACCTACATCCGCGCCTCGGTGGGCGAGTACACGGCCATCACTTTCCTGCCATTGGTGCTGGTGGGCCTGTATAATATATATACCACCGAGAAGCCCCGCTTTGCCCAGTGGGCGCCCATGGCCTTTGGCATGGCGGCGCTGGTGCAGTGCCATCTGCTCAGCTGTGAGCTGATCGCGCTGCTGCTGGTGGTGTTCTGCCTGCTGCGCCTGCGGGATACCCTGCGCCCTGCCCGCCTGCTGGCCTGGGTCAAGGCGGCGCTGCTGGCTGTGGCGCTGAGCGCCTGGTATTTCTTCCCGTTCCTGATCTCGACGCACGAGATCAATTTGATGGTCAACGGCCCGCTGATCGGCAAAATCCAGAACCAGGGAACGTATCTGGTGCAGCTGTTCAGCCCGTTTGGGCCGGGATATGGCGGCACGGCTGGCGGCACTTCCACCGATATGACGCTTTCCATCGGCCTGCCGCTGACGGCCGGGCTTGCCCTGATATTGTATTGCCTGCTGCGTCGGGAACGCTGGCAGCAACAGGCTGCTCTGCGCCGCATGCAGTGGGCCTTTGGCTTTGCCGTGCTGGCGCTTGCTCTGTCTTTACATGCTTTCCCCTGGGACGGCGTACAAAATTGGCTGGGCCGCGCCGCGGGCAAAATGGCGGGCATGTTCCAGTACCCCTGGCGGTTTCTATCGCTGGCGACAGTATTGCTCTGCCTGGCCAGTGTGCTGGCAGTGCAGCTGCTGAAAGAGAAAAAAGCCCGCCTGGCCAAGGGTGCAGCGGCGGCTCTGGTGGCTTGCGCCCTGCTGACTGCCGGTGTGGTACAGACGCAGATCACATCGGACATGGGGGAACTGTCCTACAATGTGTTCCTGAGCAAAGACCCCAATGTTTCCACCGGCGTGGGCGAGTACCTCATCGACGGTACCAGCGCCTACGAGACCATCTGGGCACAGCCCAAGCCGGGCAGCGACGACCTGCACCTGCTCTCCTACGAGAAGCGGGGCGGCAAGGCCTATCTGGAAGTGGAAAATGACGGCGAGGCCGCCGACATCTCGGTGCCTATTTTCAACTACGGCCACTACCATGCCGTGGACGAAGCTACCGGCGAGGAATACCCCCTCGGCACCGGCGAGAACGCCCGTATCACCCTGAACATCCCGGCGGGCTACACCGGTACGATTGTGATCGCCTACCAGGCCCCCGCCTATTGGCGCGGCTTCGAACTTGTCTCCGCTTTGGCGCTCCTGGGCAGCATCGCCTGGGGCGTAAGCCGGAGGAAAAAGAAACAGTAAATACAAGGCACCCCCGCGCATGGAAGGATACACCATGTGCGGGGGTACCTTTATGGAAACGTGCGGTTACATGTGGGGTCAAACACAAAGAAAAAGACCTTGAAGCAACGCTTCAAGGTCTTTTTCTTTGGTGGAGCATTGTCCACAGCACTCGAACCTTTATGCAGGTATTTCATTACCGCGTTCCGTGCGTTTCAAGTCAAGAAACGGAGGAACATCAGCGCGTTTCAACCCCTGCTCATGGGCTTTTTTGAGTTGATACTCATGCAGGGCAACAGCTTCTGCGAAGAACCTGTCTTTTTCGGAAGCGCGTGGATCATTCACATGGAAGCGTTTACAAACAGCGTTAAGCTGGTCGAGTAGTTCAACGGTATCGGTTGACATTCGAGTTACTTCAATGTCCATAGCAAACTACCTTTCTGAAAAATGCCAAAAATGTAAAGAGCAAGAACCGTCCCGTGGCCACAAATTTTCAATTCTTGAAAATGTTGTGCCCTTCCGGGACTGCACTTCTGCAATGCTCTCGCGTTTTTGAAGTGTTCTTGTTGGGGCGTGCCTGCCCCAAACCCTGCTTCTGAGGTTGCGACAAAGTAGAATTTAACTTTGCATCAACTTGATTGCCTCATCAACAGATACACATGTAGCAAATCTCTTTGGCCATATCATATCATTGTAATATTTATAGGTTTCTTCTCCAGACATATAGTCGTTATCAAACGTTGAATTTGCCCCTTGTGGAACAATTACTTTATATCCTCTTTCAAAAGCAGATTTCACAGTTGCATCTATACAGAAATTTGTCTGTAACCCAACTATCATTAATGTATTTTCATCTTTAACATAATCTGTAAAATCTTTATTTCCGAAACAACTATTGATATTTTTTGTAAATATCTTTTCACCTTCCCTTGGATGCACCTGTTCTGCAATCTCGAATTCTTCATCGCCGATTGAAAATCCCGTTCCTGGTCCATCATCATGCTGAAAATAGATAACCTCTATTTGATTATCTCTAGCTGCTTGTATAATTCTTGAAGTATTATCAATAAATTCATCAAAATTAAAAAGTCTGCTATCTGTTATTCCTTTTTGTATATCTATCACAAGTAGTTTCATTCGTTTCTCCTTTACACATAAAAATTTCGATTTGTCGAGTTGAGTATATCATACCACCAGCCGAAAGAACACCCCTATATGTCAGAACTTTCCATTTTTTCTGCGTACGTGTGTACCAATCATGTACGCACGTACGCAGCGATTGCTCCCAATGCGAACTTGATTCCGCAAAACAAAGGCAGGATACCATCGCCACGATGATACCCCGCCTTTACTCGTTCTTGCTTACCGTTCTGCGTACTCTCGCCGCAGAACTTCCCGTAAACAAAAAACGTACCCGAACCCTTTTTCATAAAGAATTGGGTTCGAGTACGAACTGAATGGTGGACGGTACAGGACTCGAACCTGTGACCTCCTGCACGTCAAGCAGATGCTCTACCAGCTGAGCTAACCGTCC
>ENA-ORLY01004322-ORLY01004322.1-human-gut-metagenome-genome-assembly--contig:-NODE-4322-length-10307-cov-3.341642_pt1 | contig 10307 bp, 13 predicted proteins | sample MGYA00243071_ERZ508832 | MGnify/ENA primary metagenome ERZ508832 (study PRJEB26277, sample SAMN04329777) | human gut metagenome | biome: human-associated habitat | host: Homo sapiens | place: USA...
CCACCACGGTCAATCTCGACGGTTGCGTGACCGACGAAGAGCTGGCAGCGGCTCTGGCTGGTCTGGGCGGCGGCGCACTCTATGAGGGCACGAAGTCCGACCTGTCCGCATCCGACAGCAGCGTCATCGAGGCGTACTTCGCGGCGCACACCGACATTACCCCGAAGGCGGGCGATGTGTTCGTCGTGACCACCACCGTCGGCGGCAAGGAGTACGAGAAGTCTGCGTACCAGTACACCGGCGAGGCGTGGGAAGCGATGACCGGCAACGTGGACGCCGACAAGGTCATCATGCGCGAGAACCTGATGCTGGCGGGCGATTACGACCGCATCGGCAACTGGACGAAGGACAAGAACGGCACGGCCACAAAGGAAGTGTCCGGCAAGTCCGTCGCGGCGATCCTGAAAGACCTGACCTCCAAGACCCTCCAGCCGACTATCACCGCGAACCCGTCCATCAACGGCTTCGGCCTGAGCGGCGCAGGTGCGGTGGAAGCTGGTACTCCGGTTGCGACTGCATCCTATCTGGCTGCGTCCCTGAACCCCGGTTCCTACAAGTACGGCCCTAAGACCGGTACTGGCGTTGTGGCGTCCAACTGGAAGGTTGAGCGTATCACCGACGGCGGCACCGAGCAGGTGGCCTCTGTGGATGCCGCGTCCCTGCCTGCTGGCAGCGACAACAACGGCGGAAACGGCTTCATCATCGGCGATGCTGGCGGCGCTAACGCTGTGGCAAGCCTGAAGTACCGCGTGACCGCGACGCATGGCGCTGGTGTGCAGGCTGAGGACAACCTCGGCGGCGCGTCCAACCCCGCTGTTGCGATTGCAGCTGGGTCTAAGACGAAGGACTCCGCTGCGTACACGCCGTTCCGTAACTACTTCTTCGGCGCAACCGCCGAGAAGCCGGCTCTGGACAGCGCGTACATCCGCGGCCTGACCAAGTCCGGCAAGGCATACGCTCCTGGCGTCATTACCGTCAACGTTCCCGCTGGCGCGAATCGCGTTGTGATCGCCTGCATCGCTGGCAAGACCGGTGTAAAAAAGGTTATCAACGAGACTGCGCTGAATGCCGATGTGACCGATACCTTCACCAAGAAGACGGTCGCCGTCGAAGGCGCCAACGGTTACACCGCGAAGGACTACAATGTGTGGGTTTTCGAGCCGGCCGTTCCGTACGAGAACGCTGCCGTCCTGAAAGTCACGCTCGGTTGAGAGGAGGGAATGAAATATGGCAGTCATTAACACCCAGAACAGCTACGCCAAGATGGAGTTCCCGCTGACGATCAAGCGGCAGGATGCGTTCAGCATCGACCCCACCGAGATCTGGCCCTCTCTTGAGGCAGCTCAGGAGTACGCGCAGACCAACCCCACAGCTTACGTCGGCCAGAAACTCTCTGTCGTCGTGGATGGTGTGTCCACGCCGTATCAGATCAAGAACGCGGCCGGTGAGCTGGAACCCCTCGGCGGTACGCCTGCGACCGACGAGGAAGTAGCAGAGATGTTTAACGAAGTGTTCAATTCTGGGGCAACCGGGAACTGATGCTGCGGTGAACAAATATTTTTAATCATCATTAGGAGGAAAACGCAATGGCTTACGACAACACCCATCTGGTAAAACTGGCAGCCCTCAAGGCTCTGGCTGAGAAGGTAAAGAGCGACTACGCTCTGAAGGCTGACTTGACCGCTCTGAGCGGCCGCGTCGATAACCTCGTCGCTGCTGGCGGCGAGCCCAACGTCCTGACCGGCATCAAGGTCAACGGCACCCTGCTGGATCTGACTGAGAAGATTGCCGACATCCTGATCGCTGAGGGCAAGACCAACGGCACCATCTCCGCCAACGGCGTTGATGTCCCCGTTCACGGTCTGGCTGCTCTGGCCTACAAGTCCGAGGTTGCTGAGAGCGATCTGGCTGCCGCTCTGAAGGCCATCATCGACGCCAAGGCGAAGCAGGCTGACCTGGATACCCTGACTGGCGACGGCGAAGGCTCCATCAGCAAGATGATCGACGCGGCTATCAACAAGTTCGCCACCGATGTGACCGATGACAATGTGGTCAACAGCTACAAGGAGCTGATCGACTGGGTTGCCAAGCACGGCCCTGAGGCGACCAAGATGGCCGGCGGCATCAGCACATGGCAGAGCATAAGCTTTCCACATTTGACCAGCTCAAAAAGCTGGCACTTGCGGGGAAGAGGGATTCCGCCAAGCAGGTAGCTGAATTAGCGGAGCTTGTTGCCGCCGGACTGGAGGATCTCCAGCATATCGGCATCTCTGTTACTCTGCCGGCCGCGAATTGGAACGGCGGAGAGCAGACTGTTGCACATGCTTCCCTCTTAGCTGACAGCAACTATATTTATTTTGTAGGCGCAGACGCCGGTACCAGTAATGTGTACGACAATTATGGCGTGAGCGCAGGCAATGTAACCACAAGCGGGCAGATGACTTTCCGGTGCGATACGACGCCGACCGTTGACTTGTCCGTCTTTATCATTCGACTGGAGGTCGGAACAGATGAGTAATGTTGGCAAGGTATTCAACCTTTCCGGCGGCGGTGGCAGCGGCTCTCCGAAGATGGAAAGTCTGACTATCGCCACCCCGCCCAACAAGACGGTCTATAAGTCCGGTGAAACTTTCGACCCCACCGGCATGGTCGTTGTGGCAAACTACGGCGAAGGTCTGATGGCAAATGTGACGGGTTACACCGTCTCTCCCTCTGTTCTTACGGACGGGGTGAGCGAAGTTGTCATCACCTACACCGAGGGTCGCATCACGAAGACCGCGACGGTTGCCGTGACGGTGAAAAAGGTGCTTGTCAGCATCGCCATCACCACGCAGCCAGCCAAGACGGTCTACCAGTATCAGGAGAGCCTTGATCCGACGGGCATGGTCGTGACAGCGACCTTCTCGGACGGGAGCACGTCGGCGGTACTGGATTACACCTATCCGACGACGAACTTCTCTACACTGGGGCGTCAGGTCATGAAGCTTGAATACACCTACGAAGGTGTGACGAAGAGCACAGACCTTGCCGTTACGGTGCAGGGCAAGACCATTTCCGTTCCGACGCAGACGAACATCCCGACCTACAACGGTTCGGATAAGACACCGAGCTGGAACGGCTACGATCCCCTCAAAATGGAGATCTCCGGCGTTACGAGCGCCTCTGACGCAGGCAGTTACACGGCGATCTTCAAGCTGTCCTACGGCTATCTGTTCCCGGACGGCACGGATGAAGCCCGCGTAAAGTGGACGATCGACCGCGCTGTCATCTCGGCTCTGCCGACGCAGACGGGAACGCTTGTTGCCGACGGCACGAGCAAGACACCGAGCTGGAACGGCTATGACACCAACAAGATGACCATTGGCGGCGATACCTCCGGTACGACTGCCGGTGAGTACACGGCGACCTTTACGCCGACTTCCAACTACAAGTGGTCGGATGGCAGCACCGGAGGCAAGACAGCATCGTGGACGATCGGCAAGGCCGCGAGCAGCGTGACCAATTCGCCGAGCTCCATTGTTCTGAAGAGCAGTGCCAAGACCGCCACCTTTACGGTGAACCGCAAGGGCAACGGTACGATCACAGCCACCTCGAATAACACGAGCGTCGCGAAGATCAAATCCATCAATCAAAGCACCGGCGTTGTGACTGTGGAAAGCGTGAACGACACGACCGGCACGGCCAAAATCACAGTCAAGGTCGCCGAGGGCACGAACTACAAGGCGGCTTCTGATACGACGGTCAATGTGACGGCCGCTTTCGTCACGATCTACGGCGTTGAGTGGGATTGGACAAGCGGCGGCTCCACCAGAGGCAAGCGCACGGACGCGGCGGCAAGCTTCGGCGATCCGTCTCCGGCGGTGAACAACGGAAGTGGCTCTTCTCCATTCGACAACCTGATGCCGTGGTCCGGCATGGTTAAGGAGACCCGCAGCGGCGGCGTTGAAGTCAAAGAGCCGAAGTATTGGTTCAAGTGGACGAAGACCGGCAAGAAGCTGAAGCTTCAGATCGCGGACGGTTATGTCGAGGGCTTCTCCGTTGACCCTGTAAACAGGGACCGCGGGGACGGCCTTGGCGAGCTGGACTACTCCTACATCGGCCGTTATCACTGCGCCAGCGGCTACAAGTCCACCACTGGTGCCGCACAGCAGGTAAACATCACGAGAAGCCAGGCGCGCAGCGGTATTCATAACCTCGGCGCTAACTTCTGGCAGATGGACTTTGCTCAGTTCTGGTATGTGAACATGCTGTTCCTCGTGGAGTTTGCCGATTGGAACGGCGAGCGCATCGGAAGAGGCTGCTCTACGAACGGTTCCAAGATGAACAACGGTCAGACCGACGCGATGGGTTATCACACCGGTACGACTGCGGCAAGCCGCGACAGCTACGGCTTTACGCAGTATCGCAATATCGAAGGCTGGTGGGACAATGTTTATGACTGGATGGACGGCTGCTATTACAACAATAACGGCCTGAATGTCATCAGCAATCCCAACAACTTCAGCGACAGCGCGAATGGCACGCTGGTAGGTATGCCCTCTTCGGGCTATCCGTCCGACTTCACCATTCCGACAGCAAGCGGTCTTGAATGGGCGCTGTTCCCGAGCGCGGCAAACGGCAGTCAAACGACCTATGTCCCGGATAACTGGATCTTCAACGGTAGTCACCCGTGCCTGTGCCATGGCGGTGGCTATAACCAGAGCCAGAGTCTCGGTCCGTTCTACGTCAGCTACAGCGGTACGTCGGGCTCGAGCGTCAGCATCGGCTGTCGCCTCCAGGAACGCCCGCCAAAGGCGGCGTGACTGTTCCCCTGAAGAGGTAGGGGTGCAGGGGTGAGGGGGCCGCAGCCCCTTCCCCTTGCATTTCACTGATATTTTTAAGAAAACAATAATTTTACATTTGGTGTCAACTGTGCAGCAGACGATGGTCCCGGATAACTGGAACTTCAACGGTAGTAACCCGTGCCTGTACCATGGCGGTAACTATAACCAGAACCAGAATCACGGTCCGTTCTACGTCAACTACAACAGAACGTCGAACTCGAACGACAACATCGGCTGTCGCATCCTTGCTAAGCCACAGGCTAACCCTCCATTTGGTAGTAGGGGTTCCTCACCCTTTCTATATCGCACGGTTGACCGCACAGCACTTGCTGAAGAAAAGCCGACAGGACACAGCTTAGTACACTTCGGGCCAGGTCTCGCCTTGGAACACCCCGCGGCGCTGGAACGGTTGTGAGGCTACAAGGAGGAAAAACATCCCTGATGAAACGAGTTCGAGTTTACAAAGAGATCATATCGGACGAAAACCTTCGTCTGGCAATTCAGGAAGTGAACGCCGGCCATCGGCGAAACGGCAATCACAGCCTGAACAAAAAGGTCATTGAGATCGAAAATAATATGGATGAATATGTGGAGAAGCTCCGAGCATTCATCCAAGGTCTGGTCGACGGAGACGAACACATGCACCCTCCCCTCAAGCGACGGCGCTGGGACCGCAACGCGGACAGCGGCAAAGGCAAATGGAGAGACATCAACGAGCCGCTTCTGTGGCCGGACCAATATGTTCACCACGCTGTTGTGCAGCCGATGATCCCGCACATTATGCGGAGCATGGACCGGTACTGCATCGCAAGCGTCCCCGGCCGAGGGAACTCCTACGGCGTCAAGGCATTGAAGAAGTGGATGAAGAACGATGTGGAGGGCACGAAGTATTGCTGCGAGTGCGACATCTACCACTGCTTTGAGGAGCTTGATCCGCCGTATGTCATCGAAGCCTTGAAGCGGGTGTTCAAGGACACCGAAACGCTCTGGCTGTGCGACGCCATTATGGAATACGGAGTCCTCATCGGCGCATTCTTCTCCGCATGGTTTCTCCATTTGACACTCCAGCCCTTAGACCTGATGATCCATCAAAAGCAGTATGGCGTATCACACTATCTGCGGCAGATGGACAACTTCACGATCTTCGGTTCCAACAAGCGAAAGCTGAGGAAGCTGCTGGAGGATATCAAGAAGTGGCTTGCCGAGATCGGAATGAAGATCAAAGGTAACTGGCAGATATTTCGCGTCGGGTTTACGCCCAAGGTCGAAAGAGCGCATCAGGCTTTGCCGAAGAAAAAGCAGCGGCACCGCCGTCCGCGCTTACCATCGGCTCTGGGATACCGATTCGGACACGGTTACACGATCTTGCGAAAGCACAATCTATTCCGGCTCAAGCAATCGCTTCATCTTTACTACTACCGACGAGACAGGAACCGTGTCATCTCATTCAAGAGGGCTTCGGGGCTGATCTCACGGCTCGGACAGCTTCGCAAATGCAATCATCAGCAGGTTTTGGACAGGCACTATCAGCCCAAGACGATGTTTGCACTGAAGAAAGTCGTCCGAAAGGAGTGCAGAAGACTTCAGGCATTATATCCGCCATACCAGGCGGCATAAAAAGGAGTGATTTTCATGAAAGTACAGGGAATGGTCAACCCCGGCAGCTTTACTGTGGAAGAGATCCCCGGTACCAAACGAAGTCTTGTCCGTCTCTACCAGAATGTGGAGGCGTGCAAGATCGCTAAGGATGCCGAGGACAAGGAAGGCCTTGACGGGTTCCAGTATGACGAATACTGCGTTGAGGTCGAGAGTTGGCCCGGACTTGCTGCCAGCGTGCGGGAGAACTACGACACCTACCTTGCAAAGGGTAAGGACAATGAGGTCGACCGCAGTAACGATGCGTTGTTCCGCGCTCAGAAAAACACAGACTCCATCGTCCAGGATACGGACGCGATGAGCGTGGATCACGAATACCGACTGACCCTGCTTGAGCTGGGTCTCTCGGAATAATTGAGAAAGGAGGAAAACGACTATGCTGTATCGCACTCTGAAGCGCATGATCGAGCGCGGCCAGACCAACGGCCTTGAGGCAAAGATCGACATTTTCTTCGCAGCCGGCAAGCTGACCGAAAGCGAGTATCAGGAGCTCATCGCCATGCTCAAGGCAGAATGAACGCACCGGAGGATTGAGATGTGACTATTCAAGAGATTTTAGCCGGCGGGGGCGGTCTGCTCCTGATCCTTATGACCCTGGTGCAAATCGCCCCCGTCAAAATCAACCCCTGGTCAGCACTCGCTAAAGCCATTGGCAAGGCGATCAATGCTGACATTTCAAAGCGCCTCGACGAGATCGAGAAAAAGCTGGACTCACATATCAAAACGGATGATCAAGGCCGGGCCGATGACTGGCGAGCGGCGATCCTTCGCTTTAACAATGAGCTGCTTCGTCCGATCCATCATACGAAGGAAGAATTCGTAGAGGTACTTTGGTATATCGACAAGTACGAGCATTATTGCAAAAAGAACCCTGAGTATCCAAACAGCCGCGCGGAAATTGCCATTGAGAACATTCGAGAGGTGTATAAGGTCCAGCTGAAGAAACGAGACTTCCTTCAGGACGAGGATAAGAAGGAGGTGGCGGCGCTGTGAGCAGGTGGGGCATCGGCCTTTCCGAGAAAATGAAAGCCTGCAAAGAAGCAGAACCGTTCACTGATATTTTGGAGGGGGATGGGGGTGTTCCTGAAAAGGACCCCCCGTCTTCTTCCAAAGCAGGGTTCAAGGTCACCACGATGAAAATTATCGTGTGGGTCTGCATTCTCAACGGACTTGCATGGGTATGGTGCAGCTATATCCTTGCATTGCTCGGACGGGAGCAGATCGCAGAGGCTTTATCACAGGTCGCGCTTAAGGAGATCATCGGCGTGGTGCTGATCTACGGTCTCAAGGCGCTGTTTGAAAACCTGAGCAAGAACAACTCATGGCCTGACAAGGGAAACTCTACTCCGCCCGAAGACGGGGTTGGATAACAGGAGGAAAAGAATATGGAGAGTGTATTGAACTGGTCTGTCATCATCAGCATCATTGGCGTGCTGGTGGTGCTGACGAACATTGTGGTACAGGTACTCAAAAAAGTAACCTGGGACAAGCTGCCGACGAATGCTCTGGCGATGATCGTTTCGCTGGTGCTGACGCTCGGCGCTTTCTTTGCATATTGTTCCATCAAGGGGATCGCTGTTGTGTGGTATATGGTGTTTGCCGCGGTGGTCCTCGCGTTCATGGTGGCTTATGCGGCAATGTTCGGATTTGACAAGCTGAAAGAAGCCCTCGGGCAGATCCATAAGTAGTGATTAGAGGTCGAAAAAGGTGTAGGAGAGCCGGTTATTTCTTGACTACTCCTACACCTGTGGCCTAAAAGTGGCGTGGGGACTGGATTTGATGCTTCTACCATAGCATTTTGCAACTGCTATTTCAAATAATGTGGCGAAATCGCCCTTGATGTTTATCAAGTCAAATGGCTGGGGGGAAAGAATAATTCCAAGGTGTTTAGGGTATCTTGTGATGAAAATCCCCAGAGCACAGAGCTCAGCGCTATTACAGCCTCTTTCCGTAGCCGATAGTATGTGCTGGAACTGATGTCTCGAATATGAGGCCGGAGCACTTCGATAATCTCATCGACATTTTTTAGCTTTTGCGGAGACAAGAATGAGTAATACAGGATCCAGTAGTAGACCTCTCCGTTTTTGTGACGGGTACGAAGAAGATTGACGGCGTTTTCAAGCAGCGTCAGCATTTTGTAGCTACGCTCAATACACTTGGCGTGATCTTCGATGATGGTTCCACCCAGATCTGCCCCAGCCATATAAATAGAGTCTAAAAAATCTTCAATGCTGCAATCGTAGTCGATGCGAAACTGATTTTTTACTTGCCGAACAGAAACTTCCAGACTCCATGTTACATCCCGATACTTCTTGAGTAGCTTCCATGTATCGTGATAACGATTATCCTCCTCCCGACGCATTTCATGCATCTTTCTTGCCATTGCCGCACGCTCCTTTCGCTTCAGCATTTGGGGTGATAGTCATTTCGAATCGATACAACGGACTGCCGGTACTGCAGCAGATCGCCAGGCCCGCTGAGATAGTGCCTTTCTCTATTTCTACCGTGCAGTCGTCGGATAATGGATATAACATATATTTGGATTTTGGGCATGAAAGGCAGGAAATGCCTTGCGCTTCAAGGGTTCGCAGCACTTTTCGAACGAAGTACAGCATGTGAGGTTTTGAAACGCTGGGAAGCTCTGTTGAAACGCAGATTTGCTCATCAGAAATTGGGCCGGACTCTGGCGGAATGGTATCCGGCACAGATACGCGAAGGTTCAGACACATAGCAACCTCCTCTTTGTCTATCATGACATCCGAAATTCGGAACATGGTTGAGAGATAATTCTTTAGGTAAATTACCGTTCCGCTGCGGCCTGGGAAAGTCAGCAGAGAAAGATAGTCAAAATCGGCCAGTTTTTTGAGCAGCCGCCCCACGCTGGAACGTGAGATTCCCCAGCGCGCGGATAATTCGCTGTAATTGACGAGCGGATTCCCGGTGCCGTTTCTGAAATACGCAACTGGCCCGATCTCAGAGCCGCGTACTTGCTGATCCTTATAAATCGCAGAGATCCAAAGATCCAGAATGACATCCATCTCAGATGCGCGTCCCGCGGAGATCAACTCCGTTGCCGTTGAAACAGGAATGAAGAAGAAACCGGAGTCTTTTTGGCATGGGCAGTTATAATCGAGCGCGGTGTTATTGCGCCGCCAGTCCGTAATGGAGAACTTTACGATATGCCCGCGGCCGAGGCGGGTAAATGTAATGAGCTGCCGATCCTGCAAGGATTTTAGGATTGCAAATGCCTGGTAGTGAAAGCGTACACGAAACCATTCCGTGATGTCAGTGATGGAGCAGATCCATTCGCCCGGATATACCGTGTATGAGATCCCGTCTATGCGCCGATAAGAGGTTCTGAAGTTGGCATAGGAGCAAAGAACTACAAAATAAAAAAGACCGGAGCATCCGCCTGTGCGAATGCTCCGGTCTGTGAGTAGGTCCTGTACGAATTCTCGATAGATTCGGCAGCGAGGAAAATCTACAATCTGCCTGAGCTCAAGCTGGTAGTTTTTCATATAAAATCTCCTGTTATTTTTGATAGATGAAAAGAATCTCATCCTGTGCTAAAAGAATGTTTAGAAGTATTTAGATGCTAAAAACCCTGCTAAACGAATTAGGAAACACAACAGAACAGTTGGTGAAGCTCTGTGCACTTGGTGCAATAGAGAGCACTGAAAAAAGTGCGCTCTGGGGCACGGAGGCTGTTAAAATGCATCTATAACGGCTTATGTGATATTAGATTGGTGCTTTGGTAAGGATGAGGTCGGCAGTTCGAATCTGCCCAGCAGCTCCAAAAAGCATCGAAAACTTCGGTTTTCGGTGCTT
>ENA-ORLY01004324-ORLY01004324.1-human-gut-metagenome-genome-assembly--contig:-NODE-4324-length-10304-cov-2.997947_pt1 | contig 10304 bp, 6 predicted proteins | sample MGYA00243071_ERZ508832 | MGnify/ENA primary metagenome ERZ508832 (study PRJEB26277, sample SAMN04329777) | human gut metagenome | biome: human-associated habitat | host: Homo sapiens | place: USA...
CGGAAGATTCACCTTCTATCCGGTATAAAGAATCGACACCTCTTAAAACCTCATCGTAATGATTCCGGTCCAACTCTCTTTCTAAAATTTGCCGACCGATGTCCTGAGCATAATTTCCTATAATACAAAACAGGATTCCAAGAACGAAATATATCTTTATTTCAATAGTTTTGATATTCCATCACAAATAAAGAAAGATTTCAACGATAAAACAAACGTTTCAACTAAAAACTTAGTTGCAAAAATATTTCCCTTAACGGACTAACAACAAAGCTCCTTTTTTAACATATTTCGGAGGATTCACCTTCTCTCTTCCTTTGGCAGTAATCACATAAAAATAGGTTCCCGGGCTCGCATATTTTCCTCCGATACGTCCGTCCCAGCCTTCCGAAGGGTCGTTCCATTCGTAGATCTTACGTCCCCAACGGTTCAGAATCACCCCTTGGAAAGATTCCAGAGACAAGGCTTTCACTTTAAAAATATCATTCTTACCGTCTCCATTGGGTGTAAATACATTCGGAACATCCAGCAAAGATTCGACGACATTTACATATTGTATATCCGAAGTATCCCGGCAAAAATTTCCTTTTCCATGAATGGCTACGAGCATTACCTTATACCGCCCGGAATGCTCGTAAGTATAAACAAAATCTTCCTGTGTCCGGATCTGATTTCCAATCAGGCTATCCTCGGGCGATAAGACCATTCCGACCAAATCGGTCGTATCTTTATACAAATACCATTCATAAGAAGAAGCATTTTTAGAACCGGAAGCATCGAATTCTACTTCTAAAGGTGCCTGTCCCATTTCATCGCCGACTTCCCCGACCACATCCACCGTATTTCCCAGAGTCAGTTCAGGGACAGCCTCCGGGATCATCGATTCGTAAGTCACTTCGTTACTTTCCCATACGAATCCGAAACGATCCTTGATCCTAATGCGGCAAGACACATCTTCGGCACATCCGGCGACAGACTGACTTAGATCTTCATACCGATAGTCATTCATAGAAGACAATTGCCGTTCTTTGCCATCCCAATCGACCCAGTAATCCACATTCTCTCCACCGGGGAAACCGGCAAAATCGGGAATATAAAGATAATCGATATGAATCGTAATATATTCACAATCCAGTACATCGGTCAAAGTAATTTTAAAATCCATAAAATCATAAAACACATAAAACCGTTCCTGAACCGTATTCACCCCGTCCTTTCGGGCAGTAAAAGTATAGAGTCCGTTCCCTAGCAAAGGGACGGCCAAGCGGGTAGAATCCTCATACGGAGCAACGGCCTGAGGGGAACCCTCGTAAGTCCAGCCGAATTCCCAACGATCTCCTCCCGGCACAAAACTCACCTGACCTTCCGGAGCAGCTTCAGCCTGAGTCCGACGGATAACATACAGCGGTCCGTCCGGATAATCAGAAGAATAGTTCACTTCCACCCCTTCTATCTGAATCCGCTGGGAAAATCCAAGTCCGGCCAGGAATACGAAAAACAGCAACAATACATACCGCATACGATCAACATTTATTTCTCAACCATAACATACAGAAGAGTTTTACAACACTTACATGTCCACACACTTTTACGATTATCCTTGCAATATTACTAAAAATCCCCGGTATTTTGTGAGGCTGGAGATTAATTTTTAATTTTGCTACGGGAAATAATCAATCATTATCGTCGATCAAAAATTTATTCAGGGTGGATTTTATCAATGAATTAAACAGCAGTCAGCAGGAGGCGGTCATCAACACAGAAGGTCCTTCATTGGTCATTGCAGGTGCCGGTTCAGGCAAAACACGTGTATTGACCTACCGGATAGCCCAATTGCTCAGTCAGGGAGTGCCGGCCTATAAAATTCTGGCCCTGACCTTTACCAATAAAGCTGCCCGTGAAATGCAAAAACGAATCGCAGAGTTAGTGGGCCAGGAAATCGCTGCCAACCTGTGGATGGGAACTTTCCACTCGATTTTTTCAAAAATCCTGCGATTCGAAGCCGAGAAATTAGGCTATACATCAAGCTATACCATCTACGATACCCAGGATTCTAAAAATATGATCAAGGCCATCGTCAAAGACATGAAACTGGACGATAAGATTTACAAACCGAGCACGATCCTCGGACGGATTTCGATGGCAAAAAACAACCTGATCGTCGCTCAGAGTTATGCCCAATCTTCCCGCATTTTATCCGAAGATACAGCCAGCAAACGCCCGTTATTGGGAGAAATCTACAAACAATACCAGCAGCGTTGCAAACAATCGGATACCATGGATTTCGACGATCTTTTGTTGCAAACCAATATCCTGTTCCGGGATCATCCGGCCGTCTTGGAGAAATACCGGAACTTCTTCCGGTATGTATTGGTGGATGAGTATCAAGATACGAACTTCGCCCAACACTTGATCGTGCAACGGCTTTGCGAGAGACACGGCCATATCTGCGTGGTAGGGGATGACGCCCAGAGCATCTACTCCTTCCGAGGCGCTAATATAGATAATATCCTGCAATTCAAGAATCTTTATACCGGTTGCCGTATCTTCAAGCTGGAACGGAATTACCGTTCCACCCAGAATATCGTGAACGCTGCCAATAGCTTGATCGACAAGAATACACGTCAGATACCCAAAACGGTCTATTCCGAGAAAGAGGCGGGCAACAAGGTGAGTGTTTTCACCTCGTACTCCGATTATGAGGAGGGCTACACCGTAGCCGCCCGAATCAACGAGATGCACGGGATATTAGGGAAATTCTCGTATGCTGATTTCGCTATCTTGTATCGTACCAACGCCCAGTCCCGTATCTTGGAAGAGGCGTTGCGAAAGCGGGGCATCCCTTACAAGATTTACGGCGGTTTGTCTTTTTACCAGCGGAAAGAGATCAAGGACGTGATCTCTTACTTCCGCCTGATCGTGAACCCGCACGACGAGGAGGCCTTGAAGCGAATCATCAATTATCCCACCCGGGGAATCGGGGATACGACGGTAGGTAAGCTTGTTGGCGCCGCTACTGAATACGGGGTAAGTCTATGGACCGTGCTTCAAGCCCCCTTGGAATATTCGCTACCGATAAATAATGGTACAGCTAAGAAACTGAGCGATTTCCGTAGTTTGATTGAAGTTTTCATTGAAGAGAATAAAAAACTCTCCGCAGAGGAATTGGCTACCTTGGTGGTGAAGCGTAGCGGCATCGTTTCCGACCTGTTTCAAGACCGTTCCGTAGAGGGCGTGAGCAAGCAAGAGAACTTGCAGGAGTTGCTGAAAGGTATCGCTGAGTTTTGCGAGATCCGGCGTGAGGAGGGCATGGAGCAAGTCGCCATGTCCGACTTCTTGGCGGAGGTATCCTTGCTCACCGATCAAGATAACGATAAAGAGGAAAACTCCGATAAGGTCACGATGATGACCGTACATGCCGCCAAGGGATTGGAATTCACGAATGTTTTCGTGGTAGGCTTGGAGGAAGACCTATTCCCCTCGTCCCTGTCGAAAGATAACCCGAGAGCGGTAGAGGAGGAGCGTCGTTTGTTCTACGTGGCGATTACCCGTGCGGAGCAAAATTGCGTATTGAGCTATGCGAAGAGCCGCTATCGTAATGGGAAGACGGATATGTGTACGCCCAGCCGTTTCTTGAAGGATATAGACGCTAAGTATCTGGATATGCCTTCGGATGCCGGCGCTTCAGATGCATTCGCCTCGGCCCGTGAACGCTACGGGCGCCCGGCTTTTGCCTCTCCATTCCGGCAACCAAGGGCGGTTGAGGATGATTTCGTGTCGCCGGTGAAGCAAGCGGCACAGCGTCAAGGGCATCTTACGAAGTTAAAAAACACGATGGAATCGTCCTTTTCGGCGGCTCCAGCCACAGATCTATCGGGGTTACATGTGGGTTCCAAGGTTCGCCATGATCGTTTTGGGGAAGGTGAGATTGTCTCGATAGAAGGAGAGGGTGGTAACGCAAAGGCTACAGTGGCCTTCGATCATTTCGGACAAAAGCAGTTACTTTTGAAGTTCGCTAAACTCACTATGTTGAATGATTGACGGTTAGCTTATGGCATGTCTGGGCATGCTACGAGCCGCATCGTATTTCGCACCGCATTTCGCACTACGTTTCGAATGACCAAGGTGTTGGTTTTTAGTTGATTGAATGAAAAAGGTATCGCTTTTTCGCACTGCGTTTCGCACGACTATATATAAGTATATTAGGAAAGATAAGAAAAAAAGAAGAGGCGACGTCACGTCGCCGTTTTTTTCCTTTAAAACACACAATAGTGTTCACGGTTGAATACAATAATGTTCGCCGCCAAACACAATAGTGTTCGTGGCTAAACACAATAGTCTTTAAATGAAAAATATAGTTGTATTTTTATTGCTTTTTCGGAGCGGAAACCTTGCTTTCTCCGAATGTTTTCGCTATATTTGCACATTTATTATGAAATATTGAGATACAGCATGATAGACATCAACAAGATACCCTCGCCTTGCTATGTGATGGAGGAGAAATTACTGAGAAACAACCTGTCCTTGATCAAGAGCGTAAAAGAACGTGCGGGAGTGAATATCATATTGGCTTTTAAGGCTTTCGCTTTATGGAAAGCGTTCCCGATCGTACGTGAGTACATTCCTTTTTCGACAGCGAGCTCTAAATTCGAGGCCCAGTTGGCCTTCGAGGAGATGGGAAGTCCGGCGCATACCTATTCCCCGGCTTATACGGAGGCTGATTTCCCGTTGATCTTGAGATACAGTAGTCATGTCACGTTCAACTCGCTCTCTCAGTTCCATCGTTTTTATCCGATGGTGCGGGCGGATGGTAACCGGGTGTCTTGTGGATTGCGGATCAATCCGGAATACTCGGACGTGGAGACGGACCTGTATAATCCTTGCGCCCCGGGTTCCCGGATGGGGGTGACCGGCGACTTGCTGGGAGATAAGCTGCCGGAGGGTATCGAGGGGCTGCATTTCCATACCTTGTGTGAGTCTACCTCCTATGATCTGGAGCGGACACTGGCCGAGGTGGAGAGGCGTTTCGGCCGTTTCCTGCCTCACGTCAAGTGGCTGAATATGGGAGGCGGCCATCTGATGACCCGTAAGGGCTACGACGTGGAGCATTTAATCGCTTTGCTGAAAGGCTTTAAGGAAAGATATCCGAACTTGGAGTTGATCATGGAGCCGGGTAGCGCCTTCGCTTGGCAGACCGGGTTCTTGCTGACAACCGTGGTGGACATCGTGGAGAACCACGGTATCAAGACGGCGATTATCGACGCCTCGTTCACCTGCCATATGCCGGATTGCCTGGAGATGCCCTACAAGCCGGCTATCCGTTTCGCCACGGATGCCGTGGAGGGGAAACCTACGTACCGGATCGGGGGGAATAGCTGTTTAAGCGGTGATTATATGGGGGATTGGTCGTTCGACAAGCCTTTGGAGATCGGCGACAAGCTGATTTTCGAGGATATGATCCACTACACGATCGTGAAAACGAATATGTTCAACGGCATCCCGCATCCTTCCTTAGCCCTTTGGAGCAAGGACGACCAGCTGGTGATGTACCGTACGTTCGGCTATGAGGATTATAAGAACAGGATGGATTAAAAACAGAAACAAAATAAATATGGGTATTTTTAGCTTTTTCAGTAAAGACAAGAAGGAAACCTTGGATAAAGGTCTATCGAAGACAAAAGAAAGTGTTTTCTCCAAGATTACCAAGGCGATCGCCGGTAAGAGTAAGGTGGACGACGATGTGTTGGATAATTTGGAGGAAGTACTGATTACCTCGGATGTCGGTGTAGATACCACGTTGAAAATCATCGACCGTATCGAGAAGCGTGTGGCCCGTGACAAGTATGTCACCACCCAAGAATTGACCACCCTGCTGCGTGACGAGATCGCTAGCTTGCTGACAGAGAACAATACGGAGGATGCCGAGGGATTCGCGCTTCCGGAGGGCAAGAAACCCTACGTGATCATGGTTGTAGGCGTGAACGGGGTGGGTAAGACGACCACGATCGGTAAGCTGGCTTACCAGTTCAAGAAAGCCGGCAAGAAGGTCTATCTGGGCGCCGCCGATACGTTCCGTGCCGCCGCCGTGGAGCAACTAGTGATCTGGAGCGAGCGGGTAGGCGTACCTATCGTGAAGCAGAACATGGGCTCGGACCCCGCTTCCGTGGCTTTCGATACGCTGAGCTCCGCCAAGGCGAACGATTCCGGACGCCCCCCACGAGATATTGTTGGTATTGGACGGCTCTACCGGGCAGAACGCTTTCGAGCAAGCGAAACAATTTACCGCCGCCACCGAGGTGAACGCCTTGGCCGTGACCAAGTTGGACGGTACCGCCAAGGGGGGTGTCGTGATCGGTATCTCCGACCATTTCCGTATCCCCGTGAAATATATCGGACTCGGCGAGGGGATGGAGGATTTGCAAGTATTCCGCAAACGTGAGTTTGTCAATTCGTTATTTGGAGAATGAGAAAAAATAAAGTAGATATTATTACGCTGGGGTGTTCGAAAAACCTAGTGGACTCGGAGCAACTTATGCGCCAATTCGTTGCCAATGGCTATACGGTAGAGCATGATCCCCATAAGATCAATGGCGAGATCGTGGTGGTGAATACCTGCGGTTTCATCGGCGACGCCCAAGAGGAATCGATCAATATGATCCTCGAGCTGGGCGAGCAAAAGCAGAAAGGACGGATCGGGAAGCTCTTCGTGATGGGGTGCTTGTCGGAGCGTTTCTTGAAAGATCTGGAGAAGGAACTTCCCGAGGTAGATCGTTTCTACGGGAAATTCAATTGGAAGGAGTTGATCTCCGATCTGGGCAAGTCGTACCATCAAGAGCTGGCTACCGAGCGTGTGCTCACCACCCCGAGGCACTACGCTTACGTGAAGATCGGGGAGGGATGCAACCGTACTTGTTCTTACTGTTCGATCCCGATCATAACCGGGGCTTATCAATCCCGTCCGATGGACGAGATCGTAGACGAGGTTCGTGGCTTGGTGGCGCAAGGCGTGAAAGAATTCCAAATGATCGCCCAAGATCTTACGTTTTATGGCCTCGATCGCTATAAGCGAATGGCCTTGCCGGAACTGGTGGAGCGGGTATCCGACATCCCGGGCGTGGAGTGGATTCGTTTGCATTACGGGTATCCGTCTCATTTCCCCTATGACCTGTTGCCGGTGATGCGTGAGCGTGATAACGTTTGCAAGTATATGGACATCGCCCTCCAGCATATCAGCGACCCGATGTTGAAGATGATGCGCCGCAATATCACGAAGGCCGAGACCTATGAACTGTTGGAGCGTATGCGCCGGGAAGTGCCGGGCATCCATCTACGCACCACCTTGATGGTGGGTCATCCCGGCGAGACGGAACAGGATTTCGAGGAGTTGATCCGCTTCGTGAAAGATATCCGCTTCGAGCGTATGGGCGCTTTCGCTTATAGCCATGAGGAGGGTACCTATGCTTATCAGCATTATAAAGACGAGATCCCGCAGGAGGTGAAGCAAGACCGGCTGGATTACTTGATGCGTGTGCAAGAAGGCATCTCCGCCGACGTGAACGCCTCGAAAGTAGGGCAGACCTTCCGGGTGATCGTAGACCGGGAGGAGGAGGATTTCTACGTGGGACGTACGCAATACGACTCGCCCGAGGTAGATCCGGAAATATTGATTTCCAAGGATACTCCCTTGAGTCCGGGTAGCTTTTACCAAGTAAAGGTGATTGACGCACAAGCGTTTGATCTGTATGGTAAAGTGTTGAATTGATGTAAAAACTGTCAATATATTTGTCGGTTAACGAAAAAATAACTAATATAGCAGCACGAACTGTTATGGAATTAGATATGAAAAACAAGGAACTTATAACGGAATTGGCGAATCGCATGGATTGGACCTCGAAGGAGGTATCCGACATGCTTTCTGCGCTCAGTTCCGTCGTAAGTTCGAAATTAGTGGATAACGATACGATCTATCTGCAAGGCTTCGGCCAGTTCGAGGTGAAAAAGAAAGCGGAACGTATTTCCGTGAATCCGGCGAACGGGAAGCGATATCTGGTTCCCCCTAAATTAGTTCCCGTGTTCAAGCCCGGAACGACCGTGAAGAATCGTTTAAAGGAATTGGGTGATCATGAATAACCGGCTGAATATACAAGATTTAGCCGGTTTATTATCGGAGCGTACCGGCAAGGACAGAGGAGAGGTAGAGCGCTTCTTGAGAGATTTTATCTCGGTGGTATCCGAAGGGGTCTATACGGATAAGATCGTAAAAGTAAAGGGCTTGGGTACTTTCAAGATTATCTCTGTGGAGAAGCGGGAGAGTATCCACGTGAATACCGGTGAACGTTTCTTGATCCCCGAACATTATAAATTCTCTTTCCTGCCGGATAAAGACCTGCGGGAACAGGTAAACAAGCCTTTCTCTATCTTTGAGACGACAGAGATCAACGAGAACGTGGATTTCTCGGACATGGATGAGTCCGTAGAGGAGAAGGAAACGGAAGACGAGTCCGTGGAGGAGGTAATGCCGGATAAGGAAATCCCTTTGGCAAATACTCAGCCCAAAGAGAAGCCCGAACCGATACTAGAACCTGAACCTGAACCATTGCCTGAGCCAGAGCAAGCGTTTGATCCGGAGCCGTCATCGGTATCTGAACCGGAACGTGGATTGGAACCGGAACTGCCCGCGGAGCCATCTCCCATACCAGAGAGACCGGAAGAGCAAGCCCGTAGGAAACCGGAGGAAAAGGGGGTATTAATGATCGTCGCCTTTTTGATAATCGTAATCTCTGTATTCTTCTATCTGGGAAGAAATAATTGGAAACCGGCGCCTGCCCAAGAAGAGGTGATAACGGAAGCCAAGAATACGGCCAAGGACACGGTTCAAGAATCAGCTTGGATGCTTCATCCGGACTCGGTAGCGGAGAAGACCCCGCATACGGAACCGGAGCCTTATGTGGAACCGGCGCCAAAACCATTGGGGCAGGTGAAGATCAAGCATGGCGACCGCCTCACCGTGATCGCCTTGGAATATTATGGCAATAAATTATTCTGGGTGTATATTTACCAACATAATAAGGCTGTTATAAAAGACCCGAACAACGTCCCGATCGGTACCGTGATCGAGATACCCGCACCGGAATCGTATGGCATCGATGCCAAGAGCCGTGAGTCGCGGGAGAAAGCCGCCGCCCTACAAACAGAGATACTTGCCGGGGAGTAAGAGAAATCCCCCTTTTTTAAGTAAAATAAAACAAAACGAGGAAGTGTTGGTTAGTATTATTTAACTGCAAAAGTGAAGGATACGAATTTAACATTTCTAATTTTGTGCATCCTAAAAAATCAACGTAAAATTGGGACAATATAATAACAATATAATAGAATAAATCTTATGAGTCAGACAGTAGACATTCGTGAGTTGAATGAGCGAATTGAAAGTAAAAGCTCGTTTGTGAACATGATTACGATGGGTATGGACAAAGTAATCGTCGGACAAAAGCATTTGGTTGAATCCTTGTTGATCGGTTTGCTTTCGGACGGACATATCCTGTTGGAAGGTGTGCCGGGTTTGGCTAAGACACTTGCCATTAAAACATTGTCGTCGTTGATCGACGCTAAATACAGCCGAATCCAGTTCACCCCGGACTTACTTCCGGCCGATGTGATCGGTACGATGATTTACAGTCAGAAAAGCGAAGAGTTCCAGGTAAAGCAAGGCCCGATCTTCGCTAATTTTGTGTTAGCGGACGAGATCAACCGTGCCCCGGCGAAAGTACAGAGTGCCTTGTTGGAGGCCATGCAGGAGCGTCAGGTCACGATCAGCGAGCATACCTACAAGTTGCCGAAGCCTTTCTTGGTAATGGCTACCCAGAACCCGATCGAGCAGGAGGGTACGTACCCGTTGCCTGAGGCGCAGGTAGACCGTTTCATGTTGAAGGTGATCATCAATTACCCGAAGAAGGAGGAGGAGAAACTGATCATACGCCAGAATATATCCGGAGAACGTCCGGAGATCAAGCCGATCTTAACGAAAGAGGAGATCCTCGACGCCCGTAACGTGGTTCGTGAGGTTTATTTGGACGAGAAGATCGAGCGTTACATCGTGGATATCGTCTTCGCTACCCGTTTCCCGGCTGAGGCTGGTTTGCCGAACTTGGCGAGCATGATCTCTTTCGGCGCTTCCCCTCGTGCGTCTATCAACTTGGCGTTGGCCGCCCGTGCGTACGCTTTCATCAAGCGCAGGGGCTATGTGATCCCGGAGGATATCCGTGCGGTATGCCACGACGTGATGCGCCATCGTATCGGCTTGAGTT
>ENA-ORLY01004328-ORLY01004328.1-human-gut-metagenome-genome-assembly--contig:-NODE-4328-length-10297-cov-4.930626_pt1 | contig 10297 bp, 7 predicted proteins | sample MGYA00243071_ERZ508832 | MGnify/ENA primary metagenome ERZ508832 (study PRJEB26277, sample SAMN04329777) | human gut metagenome | biome: human-associated habitat | host: Homo sapiens | place: USA...
TGAAGCCCCCCTCAAGATGAGATATCCCTCACATAAGTGGGTAAGATCCCTTGAAGACTACAAGGTAGATAGGGCAGAGGTGGAAGTGTGGCAACACATGGAGCTGACTGTTACTAATCGATCGAGGGCTTGACCAAAGCGGAGAAAGACGGCAGGATGTAGGAAGTGGCATGGAGCAGACTTGTCTGCGGATATGGCACTTGATACAGACGGAGTTTTGCGTAGCAAAATCATCGAGATGAAGCGAAGCGGAATCGAGATGACCGGCTTTCAAAAACGTTTGATTCTTGGACTTTGTATGAAGTTTTGAATGTACACTTGCAAAAATGGATAAGATAAGTTATGATATTAATGGTTTGAAATAAAACTATAATATATAGGGGATTGGTCAAATGGTATGATAGGAGTCTCCAAAACTTTTGGTGGGAGTTCGATTCTCTCATCCCCTGCTGATGAAGCCTTGATTTTTCAAGGCTTCATTTTTTACGTATCATATTTTTTTGTGTAATCCATGAAAACTATTTAGAAATTATTTATATAATTTAGATTTTTTAATAAAAATCTCTCATATGAATTGACATTATTATACAAAATATCTACAATAAAATAGAATAATAAAACAAAGGAGAGTTTAGAGTTATGATTCAACAGAGAAACATTGCAGTATGTATTATTTTATCCATCGTTACATGTGGTATTTACGGTATTTATTGGTTTATCGTTCTTTCTAATGATACCAATACAGTATCCAATGCGGAGAATGCCACATCCGGAGGAGTTGCTTTTGTTTTAAGCCTGATTACCTGTAACATTTACGGTTTATACTGGGCTTACAAGCAGGGAGAGAAGATCGACAAGGCAAAAACTGACAGAGGCATCCCATCAAGCAATAGCGGAGTTATATATTTAATTTTATGCTTTGTTGGATTAGGAATTGTTGCAGAAGCATTAATGCAGAATGAATTGAATAGCCTTGCATAAGGGTTAGAAAAATAATAAATCCCTGATAGTCTGGCAGAACGTCAGATTGTCAGGGATTTATTATTATGCCGTTTGTTGGAAGTTCAGGGAGCGTATGTGTGAGCAGGCGTAAAATATAAATGCCAAAGACAATGATACCGAGCAGACAAGTGATGAACGTCAGATAAGGCGGCTTTTTTTCGAATATATATTTATAAAACCAAAGATAAAGAAAGTATGGAATCAGAAGAAAGATGCAGGGGTTCATCTGAAAAGCAGTTGAAAAATGGGCTGTGAGAAAACTGATCCCAGCCCGCGTGAGACCACAGGCAGGACATGGAAAGCCAAATAAAATAGCAATTGGACAGACAGAGTGAAAGAGATATTGAGTAACGCTCATGTATATAATAATACAAAGGATTGCAATGCGATTATGGTATAGATCGGATAAAAAATTTTTAATTCCTTTTAAAATGAACATATGATCTCCAAAATATAAAAAACGATAGACAAATTATAAGTAGTACTCTGATTCATCATAAATGAGGGGCAAAATACCTCTTGACCTTCCTATCATAAATATAACATGAATGGATATTTAAGGCAAAATTGTATGTGATTTTATACATCGGGAAACTAAATGAACAAAATTAGTTTCTTTAAAATATGTGCAAATTGAATAAAAAAATCGATAATGGAAAATAATAGTAGTAAAAATAGATAGTGTCGTTTTTTAAGAGACGTGAAACCGGAAAAATTAGTTCCTTATCTCCGGAATTTTACAAAAAAAATGATGAAAAATGACGGAAAATGGCGGAATTTGAAGCAATGACGGAAAATTGACAAATGAAGAAAATGATGTCATAATGCGTTTCTGAAATAGGAAGTAAGTGTTTTTGATAAGAAAGGATGTTTAAAATGATTGAAAGAAAAATCAGATTGACTGACACAGAAGAGGTTAAGGATTTTGTAAGAGCTGCCGGAAAATGTGATTTTGATATTGACGTCTGTTATAATAGAGCAGTAATTGATGCAAAGTCGTTACTTGGCATGCTGTATCTGGGAATCTGCAAAGATCTTGTTGTAAAATATGGCGAACAGGATGAATGTTTTGAACATATAATGAACAAATATGCGGTTGCATAACTTCCGCTGTTATTAATTTCACTCATAAGTGATGTGTTCCGGCATAAGAAAAGGACTATGTGGGCAAAGGTATATTTGAAATATTTGTCTGCATGGTCTTTTTCTTTTTTTCTATCAGAAAATCAGTTATAATGGACAGTATGAGTAAAGAGAAAAAAGGGAAAGAGACAGAAAATCAAATAGAAGAAAAAAGAAGCCAGATCAAGATCTCAGTACGCAATCTTGTAGAATTTATTTTCCGGGAAGGAGACATTGACAACCGGCATGGACAGTCTGTTTCACCGGAAGCAATGTTAGCAGGGAGCAGAATGCACCGCAGGATCCAGAAGCGGATGGGCAGCGATTATCATGCAGAAGTGCCGCTGAAATTAGTGATCGGGGAAGAAAATTATGACCTTGTATTAGAGGGAAGAGCGGATGGAATCCAGATCACTTCGGAATCAGAACGTGAGATTGATTATTCCAGTAATTTCAATTCCATGACAATTGAGGAGGATATGAAGGTTGTCATTGATGAGATCAAGGGTGTATATCTGAAGTTAGAGCAGTTGGCAGAACCGGTCAGGGTCCATAAGGCACAGGCAATGTGTTATGCGTATATTTTTGCATTGCAGCACGACATAGAGCGGATTGGTATTCAGATGACTTATGTAAACCTTGATACAGAGGAGATCAAATATTTTCACGAAGATTTTGCATTTGCATCTTTGGAAGAATGGTTTGATGAGCTGATCAGGGCTTATAAGAAATGGTCAGATTTTCAGTATGCATGGCGGATCCTGCGGCAGGAATCCATACAGAAACTGCAGTTTCCATTTCCTTACCGGAAAGGGCAGAAGGAGCTCGCTGCCGGAGTGTACCGCACGATAAAACGGAAAAAGAATCTGTTTATCCAGGCGCCGACCGGAGTTGGAAAGACGATTTCCACTGTTTTTCCGGCGGTGAAAGCGGTGGGAGAAAATCTTGGAGACCGTATTTTTTATCTGACGGCAAAGACGATCACGGGAACGGTGGCAAGGGAAGCGTTTGAATTATTGCGCAAGGGCGGATATCAGGCAAAGATTATCCAGATCACGGCAAAAGAAAAACTTTGTATGTGTGATGAGATGGAGTGTAATCCGGTACACTGTCCATATGCAAAAGGACATTATGACAGGGTAAACGATGCTGTTTTTCAGTTGCTTTTGCAGGAAGATGTCTTTTCCAGGGAAGTGTTGTTAGAGCAGGCAGAAAAGTATCAGGTCTGTCCGTTTGAAATGAGTCTGGATGTGGCATCCTGGGTGGATGATATTATCTGTGATTATAATTATGTGTTTGACCCGAATGTGTACCTGAAACGTTTTTTTGCAGAGGGAATCCGGGGAGATTATATTTTCCTTGTGGATGAGGCTCATAATCTGGTGGAACGCAGCAGGGAGATGTACAGTGCGGAGATTTATAAGGAAGATTTTCTGGCGGTAAAGAAGATCGTGAAGCGTTACCGACCGGGACTTGAGCAGCAATTTAACCACTGTAACCGTATTTTGCTGGAATATAAAAGAGAGTGCGAAAAGTATAAGGTTTATGATAACATTGGAAATCTGATGTTTTACCTGATGAAACTTGCGTCAGAACTGGATGAGTTTTTACAGCGCAGCACAGAGTTCCCGGAACGGAAAGAAGTGAGTGAATTTTATTTTGGACTGCGCAATTTTATTAATATTTATGAGCGTGTGGATGAGCATTATGTGATTTACACAGAGCATATGGAAGATGAGCGCTTTAAGATGAAACTTTATTGCGTTGATCCTTCGCTGAATCTGCAGGAATGCATCGACAGAGGTAATTCGGCCATCTTTTTTTCGGCTACTTTTTTGCCGATCCAATATTATAAAAATCTGTTATCCACGAAGAAAGATAACTATGCGGTCTATGCGGAGACAGCCTTTTCGGAGGAGCAGAGTCTGTTACTTATGGGAAGCGATGTCAGCAGCCGGTATACAAGGAGAAACCAAAGTGAGTTTGAACGGATCGCACAGTATATCCAAAAGACCGGGCTTGCAAAGAAAGGAAATTATATGGTTTTCTTCCCATCTTATAAAATGATGCAGCAGGTCTATGAGGTATTTCAGGAGCTGGACGGAGGCAACGTGGAGGCTATCATTCAGGAGCCGGGAATGAATGAGGAAAAAAGAGAGGCATTTCTGGCTGAATTTTCGGCAGAGAGAGAAAAAACACTGATCGCATTTTGTGTGATGGGTGGAATTTTTGGTGAGGGGATCGATCTGAAAAAGGAACAGCTGATCGGTGCGGTCATTGTCGGAACAGGACTTCCACAGATCAGTAACGAGCGGGAAATACTGATGGATTATTATGAAAAAAGAATGGGCGAAGGCTTCGATTATGCCTATCGTTATCCGGGTATGAATAAGGTATTGCAGGCTGCAGGACGCGTGATCCGGACGATAGATGATGTGGGTGTGATCGAACTTTTGGATGAACGTTTTTTACAGAGTGATTACCGGAATCTGTTCCCGAAAGAGTGGGAGAAACGTCTGGTGTGTACCGTTGACAGCGTTGAATCATATCTGGAAAAATTCTGGGAAGAAAAACAATAAAATTTGAAAGGGCATATCAGTATCAGCTTCAGGAAAACAGCATGGATATTGATATGCCCTTTGTTTTATTTCAGACAGGATCGCTCTGGTGTCTTAGCGGTAGTCGCCCATGTAGAACAATGCAATGGTACCAGGACCGGAATGTGCACCGATGGTTGGTCCGATATGATTGATCAAAAAGTTTTCAATGCCAAGTCTCTTTTTAATAAGTTCTGCGACAAACTGGGCATCCTCTAAGGAATCTCCGTGCGAAATGAACACGATGTCGTTTTTGTCACGCCATGCACCGATCTGTTTTTCCATACTGTCAACGAGGGCAATCAGTGATTTTTTCCGGCCGCGGACTTTGGAAAGCGGGATGAGGTGTCCTTCGTTATCCACATGGAGGATCGGTTTCAGGTTGATCATGCTTCCGACTACAGCAGCGGTTTTGGATACACGTCCGCCACGGTAAAGATGGAAAAGGTCATCTACAGTAAAGTTATGCACGACATGCAGTTTATTTTCCTCTAACCATGCAGCAATCTCGTCAATACTTTTTCCCTCTTCTTTCATCATGACTGCCTTGTGAACAAAAAGTCCTTCGCCCATGCTGGCACAGAGAGAGTCGATCACGATGATTTTATTGTCGGGATATTTCTCAGCAAGGTTCATGGCAGCCAGACGGCAGCTATTATAGGTACCACTCAGACCGGAAGAAAATGCAATGTGCAGGATGTCAACGTCCTGTGTTCGGATAATATTTTCAAAAAGATTTTCCGCTTCCTCAGGATTTGCCTGTGAGGTCGTTGGAAGAGAACCATTGCGCATCATGGCATAGAATTCTTTTTCCGGAAGGGAATGTTCCCAGGTGTAAGTCTGGTTTTCAATCGTATATGGAAGAGACATCATGCCGAGATGATGTTCGTTGACATAACTTGCAGGAAGATCCGTCGTGGTGTCTGTTGTTATAATAAAGTCTTTCATAAAGCCGTTCATAAAGCCTCCTTGTTTTGCGATTATCTGATACCATTATATAAGATTCTATGGAGAAAGAAAAGAAAATCATGCAAATTCTAAAATATTTATAAATTTCCAAAAGATAGTTTACTTTTTGAAAAAAAGAAAGTATGATAATCACATCTTTTTTATCAAATAAGTGTTAGTTATCGAGGAATATCCCTGCAGATTTTTAGGAGGCAGGAATTTTGAGCAAGCAGAAGATAATTGGCATTTTTGGCTGTGAACAGACGGATTTATGTATCTATCTGGCCAGCATCTTAGAGAATATGAAGAACAGTGTTCTCGTCATTGACAATTCATTTGAGCAGAAAATGCGATTTTGCATCCCAAGACCAAATGAAAAAATGAATACGATCACTTATAAAAATGTGGATTACACAGCACTTTGTGAGCGCAGTCTGTGGAAAACAGAAGGTTATGACTATGTCATTGTAAATTTAGGCAGCTGGCCGGATGAGAAAAGTGTCACGGATTGTGATGAATTGATCTGTGCGTTAAATTGTGAGAAGTGCGAGATTGAAAAGTACCGGGAATTTATTTTGCATATCGAGCATCCGGTCAGTGTTTTATTCCGGGATTTTTGCAAAAGTTATATGAGCGCAGGAGGAATCAGAAAACTTTTTGTAGATGAGAACTGTTTTGTACTAGAACAGTTGTTTTTACCTTTTTCCGAGGCGGATGAGTGCAGCAGACTGATGATGCAGTTTGAGGGATATCGGAATTTTGCAAATTTATCAAAGGAGTTTGAAAAGGTATTATTCCACTTGTGCAGGAATATTTCAGAGCAGGATTATAGAGAAGTTTTAATGGGTGTCCGCCGTGCAAAAAGGGGGGAATGCTTTTGAAAATCGTATTCTGGAGTGAGGAAGCGGCGTGTGGAACAACATCGAATATGATCGCAACGGCAAGCATGATCGTTGCGAGACATAACTGCCGCGTAGCGATGCTTTCAGCGGAAAAGAATGCGCATGATCTTGCCGGAAATTTTTCCAGACCGGATTCTGTGACTGTGAATGAAGACTGTGCTTACTACGCATTAGAAGGGTTGGATTATCTGTTGATGGCTGGAAAATACGGTAATCTTACGGAACATCATTTAGAGGAGGCTTTACAGTCTGTTGTAGATGGAAAACTTTTCTGCCTTCCGCAAGGGAAACGGATGCTCTGCGATTTTTATCCGAAGGAGACAAGAAACGTTTTAAACCAGGTGATCCGTTTGCTGGATGAAAGTATGGATTTTTCGTTTATTGACTGTGGAAGTGAAAGAAATGACTGGACAAAAGAGCAGATGAAGCAGGCAGATCTTATTGTTGTCAATTTCAGTCAGACATCCCAGGGGTTAGATCATTTTTTTTCAGAGCATGCAGATGTTTCGGAGAAGGTGGTGTATCTGATCGGAAGTTATCAGAAAGATGCTGTCTATAATAAGAAAAATATCCACAGAATCTATCGGATTGCACCGGAGAAACTTGGTGTAGTTCCCTATAATCCTGAGTTTGAGATGGCATGCCGGGAGGGGAAATTAGACAGGTATATCCGTGGCAGGAGACTGTTACTTCCGACAGATATGAGGGAAAATTTTTTCACAGAGTTAGAGCATACCGTGCAGATGATCCTGGAGCGGTCTGATAAGAGGGGAGGCGGGCAGGTTGTCAGTGGAAGAGACAGGCAGTCTGGAATTGTTTGAAGGAAAACAGCAGGAGATCACAAGACAGGAACTTGTGGAGCGGGTGAGTGAACATGTGAACCGTATCCTGCGGAGAAATCTTTATGAATTAAAACTGGACGAAAAACAGACCTTCCGGCTTTTAAGGCAGAAGGAAGAACTCCGCAGATATTTAAAAGAAGCCGGAACCGGAAATTTACAGGTAAAAGAGTATTTGATTTCTTTTATTCAGGAATTTCTGTTAAACGGAATGAAGATGGATGAAGAGATGATAAAGCATACATTTTTCTTTTCGGAAAAAGGCAGCAGGCAGGCGGCGGTCAGATTTGATATTCTGCTGTTTCTGTATAAAGAACAGTATGGCAGCGGAGCAATGGAAAAACTGATCGAGGAACACGGCTTATTGTCAGGAACGGAAAATGTGATCACGGAGGAGCAGATTGAGCATGTTTATGGAGTCTGCGGAAGAAAATTGAAGTTCATTGAGCAGATCGAGCTTTTGAGCAGGAAGATTTATGCTTACTATAAAGGGCTTGGTGCAATCGATGAGCTACGCGACATGAAGATCGACGGTGTTTCCGGCGGTGTGTCCGGAAAAGAGGGGACGTATCACAGTGCATGGATTTTTTATCATGGAAGAAGTGTCTGGCTGCCGTTTCTGGATTTTGAGCGGGAGGAAGAGATGGAGCGGATTTCCAGAAATCTTTGCAGATATCATCAGCCGGGAGAAATTTCACGAAAGAAAGGATATCTCGTTCATGAGATGGCAGATCATGCCAGAGTTGTAGTTGCCAGACCGGATTTTGCGGAGAACTGGATGTTTTTTATCCGTAAACTCGACAATATCCCGGAAGTCTCGTTACAGCAGCTTGTGACAGGCGGACATGCAGAAATCCCGGTCGAACTTTTAAAATGGCTCATGAAGGGCTGTCAGGTGACGGCGGTCACCGGAATGCAGGGCTGTGGTAAGACAACATTGCTCACTGCGATGGTCGGAGAGATCCCGAAGGAATATACCATTCGTGTGTTAGAACTGGCATTTGAACTGCATTTGAGGGAGCGCTATCAAAACAGAAATATTGTGACGTTCCGCGAAACAGCGGGGATGATGGAACACGGTGGAATTGGCGGACAGGAGGCTCTGGAAGTACAGAAAAAAACAGACGGAGCCGTGAGCATTATCGGAGAGGTTGTCAGTGCAAAAGTGGCGTCATGGATGATCGAGAGCGGACAGACAGGTTCTCTGTTTACGATTTTTACGCACCATGCAAAAAGTACGAGAAGTCTTCTGCTGTCACTTCGGAACAGTCTGTTGAAGGAGGGCAGTTTTCAGTCGGAGAGAGTTGCATTAGAACAGGTGACGGAAGTGGTACGTTTTGATGTGCACCTGCACATGAGCAGAGAGGGACAGCGCTATATCGAGAGGATCAGTGAGATCGTGCCTGACACGGAAAGTCCGGAGGGATACCGGATCGTGGAACTTGTACGTTTTGACGGGGAACGGTACGTGAAGCTGCATACCATCAGCGAGACGACACGGGCAGAAATGGTGAAATGGCTGACGAAGGAAGAGAAGGAGGCATTTTTCAATGTGGATATTTGAGGGCATTTTGTATGTCATTCTTCTGCTTGTATTTATCCGGTATGACCGAAAAAAGCGGCTTTGGATAAAGACGGTCTCACAGGAGGAGAAGTTCGAACATTATCTGTCAGAGTTATCGGCCACTTACGGAAAACAGAAAAATATTGAGGAGGCAGTGGCAGAAGTGGAGGAGTCACATACGGTCACACTTCCCACAGAACATTCCTATGTGCGTATCTATGGCGCAATGTGTGCGGTCATCCGGGAGGATGGAGATATACTTTCGGATGGATATTCTGTCTTTCAGAGAAATCTGCAGTATCTGAAAGAGGAAATACGCGAAAATCTCCTGCTCTGCAAGTCGAAAATGCATGGTTTTACAGGGCTTGATGTTCTTTCCGTCCTTCCGGTCTGCTTCCTGCCGGTTGTGAGGCTCTGGGCGATCCGGGTTTCAGAGGGGCTGTCCGCTTATTATTATGGCAGCTATGGAATGTTGACAACAGTGCTCCTGTTCGCGGCAACGATTGGAATTTATGGACTTATCCTATGGCTGTTTCTGCCGGATGAGGAACAAAAAGACCGGTACCGGTTGGAAAAGTGGCTGTTACAGTTTCCGTGGATGGCATATTTACTTGATGTTTATGTCAGGCGGCATTATACAAAATGTCTGCAAAAAAATGAGCAGATCAAACAGTTGCAGGGATTTGGAAATGTCAGGGCTTTTCTGATGAAAAAGGTCTGCTTTTTTGCAGCGGCATTGCTTGGAAGCGTATTGTTTCTCACGGTGTATCAGAATGCAGAGCGTTCCCAGATCCTGACACAGATAAAAATTCCGTCTTATCAGCTTATGATGCTGCCGGAGAGAGCGCAGGAGCAGGTAAAGAAACAATATCAGGAGCTGGTCGCACAAGTGGTGCCTGAAACGTTTAAAATGGACCAGGAGGCATTTAAAGAGCATCTGGAGCAGTTAGCAGTCTGGGAGGAGTTAAAGCAGGAGCTTTCTTTAACAGAAAGTGTGCAGGGGGCGGAAGAATTTGTGAAGGCACTTTTTCTACAGGTGAGGGCATATCAGGGAATTCGGATTGCCTGGTATCACATTTTATTTATTGTTGTGGTATCAATTCTGGCGTTTCAGATTCCGGAACTTTTTTTGGTGGCAGAACAGTGGAAGTCTAGGGAAAAAAGGATGAGTGAATGTCTGAGGCTGCAGACGGTAGTACTTTTACTCATTCATTATGAGAAGACAACGGTGGAAGAAATTTTATCCCAGATGGAGAATTTTGCGGTTCTCTTTCGAAGCCAGATGGCAGAAGCAGTGGATCATTTTTCTTATGACCGGATCAG
>ENA-ORLY01004334-ORLY01004334.1-human-gut-metagenome-genome-assembly--contig:-NODE-4334-length-10279-cov-2.638208_pt1 | contig 10279 bp, 5 predicted proteins | sample MGYA00243071_ERZ508832 | MGnify/ENA primary metagenome ERZ508832 (study PRJEB26277, sample SAMN04329777) | human gut metagenome | biome: human-associated habitat | host: Homo sapiens | place: USA...
GCAAACGCATCAAAGCCGGGGGCGTGTACCTCGGTTTTGATACTTCTGGAGGGAGAAAGTTTCCGCATGGGAACTTTCGGACGACTCGTGTTCTGCGTAGTCAGAACACACCTGCCGGCGGAACTGTAGTTCCGCGGCATGTTCAGCAGAGCTTTGCGCCGGCCGGGATGCTGTCGCTCAGCATGAGAAGATTCAGCTTCTCGTCCTTTTCTGCGGACAGCAGCATGCCATTGGACTCCTGCCCCATCATCTTGCGCGGCGGCAGGTTGGTGACGGCGACGACCGTCTTGCCGACAAGCTCCTCCGGCTTGTAATACTTCGCGATGCCGGAGAGGATCTGGCGCGGCGTGCCCGAGCCGTCGTCGAGCTGGAACTTGAGGAGCTTGCTGCTCTTCTTGACGTTCTCGCAGGCGAGGACCTTGCATACCGTCATGTCGACCTTGCAGAAGTCGTCGAACGGGATGTCCGGCAGGAACTCGACAGCCGGCTTCTGCTCTGCCTCGGCTGCCTTCTTCTCCTCCTCGATCTCTGCCAGCTTCTTCGGGATGTCGATACGCTCGAACAGGATGGACGCTTCGCCGACCGGCTGACCGGCCTGCATGCCGTCGAAGGAGGCAAGGCTCTCAACGCCCTTGTTCTCGATGCCGAGCTGTGCGAAGATCTTGTCTGCGGTGTCCGGCAGGTAGGGCTTCAGCTCAACGGCTGCAAAGCGGATGGCCTCGAGCAGGTTGTACATGACCGTGCCGAGACGCTCCTTTTTGCTCTCGTCCTTTGCGAGCGCCCACGGCATGGTCTCGTCGATATACTTGTTGGAGCGGCGCAGGAGCGCGAATACCTCGTCGATCGCGTCCGCAACGTGCAGGGTGTCCATCTTCTTCTCGACAGCCGCCGGCAGGCCGAGGGCAACCGCCTTGAGCTCATCGTCGAGCGCTTCCGGTGCGGTCGGCGCCGGAACGATGCCGCCGAAATACTTCTTGGTCATGGCAATAGTGCGGTTGACGAGGTTGCCCAGAACATTCGCGAGATCGGAGTTGATGCGCTCGCAGAGCAGCTCGTAGGAGAGCACGCCGTCGTTCGCGAACGGCATCTCATGCAGCACGTAGTAGCGGACTGCGTCAACGCCGAACAGGCGGACCAGATCGTCCGCGTAGATCACGTTGCCGAGCGACTTGGACATCTTGCCGTCGCCGACGAGCAGCCACGGATGACCGAATACCTGCTTCGGGAGCGGCTCGCCGAGCGCCATGAGGAAGATCGGCCAGTAGATGGTGTGGAAACGAATGATGTCCTTGCCGATCAGATGAACGTCCGCCGGCCAGAATTTCTTGTAGTGCTCGTCGTGATTGCCGTCCGGGTCGTAGCCGCAGAAGGTGATATAGTTGGTCAGCGCGTCGAGCCAGACGTAGACAACGTGACCCGGGTCAAAATCGACCGGGATGCCCCAGGAGAACGAGGTACGGGAAACGCACAGGTCCTGCAGACCGGGCTTCAGGAAGTTGTTGACCATCTCGTTCTTGCGGCTCTCCGGCTGGATGAATTCGGGATGCTCCTCGATGTGCTTCATCAGGCGGTCGGCGTACTTGCTCATACGGAAGAAGTATGCTTCCTCCTCGGCGTCCACGCACGGGCGGCCGCAGTCCGGGCAGCAGCCGTCCTTGAGCTGGCTCTCGGTCCAGAAGGACTCGCACGGCTTGCAGTACTTGCCCTTGTACGCGCCCTTGTAGATATCGCCCTGATCGTGCAGCTTCTTGAAGATCTTCTGCACCTTCTTCTCGTGCATCGGGTCGGTGGTGCGGATGAACTTATCGTAAGTGGTGTTCATCAGATCCCAGATCGCCTTGACCTCGCCCGCGACCTTGTCGACATGCTGCTGCGGCGTGATGCCGGCAGCCTCTGCCTTCTCCTGAATCTTCTGGCCGTGCTCGTCGGTGCCGGTCTGGAAGTAGACATCGTAGCCGGTCATGCGCTTGTAGCGCGCGATCGCGTCGGCCAGCACGATCTCATAGGTGTTGCCGATGTGCGGCTTCGCAGAGGTGTATGCGATCGCCGTCGAGATATAATACGGTTTCTTCTCCATTGATTGATACTCTCCTTTATTGATAACGTTTTGCGTTATCTCCTTTTCCTGTGTCAGACTGCATCAGAAAGCTCCCGCCCTCCAATGGCACCCAGGCCATTCAAGGACGGGAGCCGCACGCTTCCGTGTTACCACCTTGTTTTGCGCCGTCCTCACGAACGTACGCCTCAGCAGGTAAAAACTTACCCTTCGCCCCGATAACGGCAGGACAGCGCCGCCGCAGCCTTGCCGAACGGTTCGGTGCGGCGCTCCGGGGCCATTTTCCGCCGCGCCCTCCGCGTTTCGCTCCCACCGTCCGAAACTCGCTTTGCCGTACCTCGCTGCGTACTTTCCCCTTCATCGCGTTTGCAATATGGTGATACTATTTTACAACAGCCGCGCCGCAATGCCAATATTCGGGCTGTATTCCGGCTTCACAGGATGCACCTCGCCCGCGGGCTCCCCCTGCGCAGGCCATCCCCCTCGTCAGCGTCCCGTGCTGCCGCCGAGCGCCTGCGCGATGTCGCGGCTCGCGCGCAGCAGCGGACCGCGCAGCTGCATGATGCGCTCGTCTGCCATACGGGCGGTCGGCGCGGACAGCGAGATCGCATAAAATGCCCGGCCGCGGTAGTCCGGTATCGCCGCCGCGATGCAGCGGACCCCCACCTCGTTCTCCTCGTTGTCGAGCGCGTAGCCGAGCTGGCGCACCTTGTCGATCTCGCGGAAAAACGCTTCCTCGTCGGTAATCGTATTCTCCGTCCATGCGTAAACGTCGCTCGCTTCCCAGACCGCGCGCGCCTCCGACCTCGGCCATGTCGCAAGGATCGCCTTGCCCACGCCCGTGCAGTAAAGCGGCAGGCGCATGCCGATGCGCGAAAACATACGGATGGCGCTGTTTCCGCCGTCGATCTTATGGATATAGACCACATCCCGTTCGTCCCGCATGACGAGGTGAACGGTCTCGTCCGTCTCGCGGCCGAGGCGCTCCAGCACGGCGCGCGCCCGGTCGACAACGTCCAGATTATCTACGATATAGCTCGACATCTCGCACAGGCGCATGCCCGCGCGGTACATGCTGGTCTCCGCGTCGCGCTGCACATAGCCGCGCATGCACATGCTCGTAAGCAGACGGTGCACGGTGGACTTGTGCAGCCCGGTCTCCGCAGACAGCGCACCGATCGTCATGCCGCCGCGCGACCGGCATAAAATCTCCAGCAGGTCAAAGGCCCGGTCGAGCGACTGAACCGGGGAATGTTCGGCCATATGACAGGCTCCCTTCGTTTCGTATTATAAAACTACTTATCATCATACAGGTTTCATGTGAAAAATGCAAGAGGAAATCCCTTTGTTTTTTTCATAACAAAGAAAGCCGCCGTCCGGAGCCTGTGCCCGGGACAGCGGCAATCGTGTTGATTTTTTTGTTTTTAAGGCAATACCGCATAATTGAACAAGAGTGATTTGCGAGTAAATTTTGCGTACTGACGAGGCGCAGTTTTGCGGTAATACTTGATGTATTACCGTGAAACTGCAACAAAGTCAGGGCACAAAATTTCCGCAAAGCACCGCCGCTTTAATTGTGCGGTGTTGCCTTAGTATACAAGCATGCAAAAAGGACACCCGAAGGTGTCCTTTTTTTCATGATCAGATGCGCTTCTTGCGGAACTTCTTGCGGAATACGTTCCACAGGCTGCACGAGAGCAGTACCGAGGACCAGCCGCCTGCGAGGATACCAACGATCAGCGGCAGGGTGAACTGCTTGAGGGACGGTACGCCGAGGATGAATACCATGCCGATGGTGAACAGCGTGGTCAGCGTGGTGTTGATGGTACGGCCCATGGTCTGCCATACGCTGCGCTCTGCGACGGACGCGAAGTCCTCGCGGCGCGCGGTGCGCAGGTTCTCACGAACGCGGTCAAATACGATGATGGATGCGTTGATCGAATAGCCGAGGATGGTCAGCGCCGCTGCGATGAAGTTGCTGTCGAGCGGAATCTGGAGCCATACATAAACGCTCAGCATGATCAGCAGGTCATGCATCAGGCAGCATACAGCCGCCATGCCGCTCGTCATTTCGAAGCGGAAGGTGATGTACAGCATCATGAGAACGATAGCGAGCACCGAGCAGATAACGGCGGAGCGCTGAAGGTCGGAGCCGATCGATGCGGATACGTCGTTGTTGTTCAGGATGTCGGTATCAGCCAGGCTGTACTTCTCGAGCATCTTGTCGATGACTGCGGCGCGCTGCTCGGAGGTGATGGAGGTCGAGCGGATGAGCACATCCTCGTTGCCGTCGCCGGAGGAGGTGACCGAGGAAGCGTCTACGCCGGTCGCGTCCTTGAACAGGCCGGAAACCTCGGTCTGAACATCCTGCGTTACCTCGGTGTGCATATTGAACTCCATCTCGGTGCCGCCCGCGAAGTCAATGCTCAGGTTGAACAGGTTCTTGCCGAACGGCAGCAGGATGAGAGCGACAAGACCGGTAACGACGAGCAGTGCGGAGATGCCGCCGAAGATCTTGAAGTTCTTGAGGATCGCAAAGCGCTGCTTGCCTGCCTCGCGGTCGCGCAGGCCGTAAGCCTTCGGGTTGCGGATGCGGAAATCGACCATGCGGTTGAGCAGGAAGTGGGTAACGGTCAGCGCGGTAAACATGGAAACGATAACGCCGATGCCGAGCGTGGTGGCGAAGCCGACGATCGTACCGGTGCCGAGGAAGAACAGCACCGCACACGCGATCAGGGTGGTGATGTTGGAGTCAAGGATCGCGGTGAACGCACGCTTGAAGCCGGAGTCGATCGCGCTCTTGACGGTCTTGCCGTTCTTGAGCTCTTCCTTGACGCGCTCGAAGATGATGACGTTCGCGTCTACCGCCATGCCGATGGACAGGATGATGCCTGCGATGCCCGGCAGGGACAGGTTGACACGTACCAGGCTGAAGATCAGCGCCTCGATCACCATGTAGAAGCACAGAGCGATGGAAGCGACGAGACCCGGGATGCGGTAAACGATCAGCATGAACAGCATGACGAGCACGATGCCGATCGCGCCTGCGATCAGGCTGGTGCGCATTGCGTCAGCGCCGAGCTGCGGGCCGACCGAGCGGAGCTCTACCTGCTTGAGGGAGAACGGGATCTGGCCTGCGTTGATCAGGTCAGCCAGCTCGGATGCGCTGTCGCGGGTGAACGAGCCGGAGATGACGCAGCTGTCGCTGTCGATCTGAGAGGAAACGGACGGAGAGGAGATGACCTGGTTGTCCATGACGATGGCCATGATGTTGGTGCCGTCGGTGCGGGCCGCGATATTGCCGGTCGCCTCAGCGAACTTCTTCTGGCCCTCGGAGGTGAACTGAACCTGAACGTAGTGAACGTCGGTGACCTCGTTGCCGGTCGGACGGCCGTAGCCGTAGGTTGCCTTCTTGATGTCCGAGCCGGTCAGCCATTCCTTGCCGTCAGCGTCGATAAAGGTCAGCTGTGCGGTGGTGCCGAGGGTCTGGACAGCCTCCTCCGGGTTGGTGATCTGCGGGATCTCGACCGTTACACGGTTGTCGCCGGTCAGGGTGACGGTCGCCTCGGTGAAGCCCTTGTCGGTCAGGCGCTGACGGATGACCTTCTGAACCGAGTTCATGTCGTCCGCGAGGTTGGCCTGATTATAGCCGTCCGGGATCTCTGCCTCGTAAACGATACGGGAGCCGCCTACCAGGTCAAGACCCAGACGGATGCCGTTGTCGGTGTCGAGGACGCTCGGGATGATCGCCTTGAGGGACGATGCAGCGGTGGTGTCAGCGGACTGTGCCGTATCAGCCGAACCGGTGGTGGTGTCAGCGGACTGCGCCGTATCAGCCGAACCGGTGGTGGTGTCGGCAGAAGTATCCGTGCTGTCGGATGCTGCCGCGTCAGACTGCGTGTCCGCAGAATCGGACTGGGTGGTCTCTGCATTCCGGAAGGGCATGGTCCAGCCGCCCGGAATGTACACTCCCGTTACCGCCGTAACGCCGAGAAAACAGATCAGCAGCAGTACAGCGATAAAGGAAACTACACTCTTTTTCAATGAAAGTGCCTCCTTAATGGTTTATTCGTAACTGAATAAGTATAGCGCAAAAGCGCAGAAAAGTCAATCACACAGTCGTGCATCCGAGACGGTTTTCCGCCCCGGATGCTGCGAGTTTTACAGATTGATCTCTACCTTGATCTCCTCGCCGGTCAGATAGGGCGCGATCGCCGGGCGAACGCACTCGGAAAGGAACTCATCGACCTGCGACGGGCAGCGGCCGATGTAGGCGGACGGGTCGAGGTGCTCGAGGATCTGCTCGCGCGTCATGCCGAACATCGGGTCGCCTGCGATACGGTCGACCATATCGTTCTCGAGGCCCTCCTCCTTGATGCGCTTGCCGGCCGCCATGGAGTGCTCGCGGATGCGCTCATGCAGCTCCTGACGGTTGCCGCCGCGCTTTACCGCGTCCATCATGATGTTCTCGGTAGCCATGAAGGGCAGCTCGTTCATCACATGCGCCTCGATGACCTTGGGGTAAACGACAAGGCCGGAAACGACGTTGATCATGATGCCGAGGATAGCGTCGACCGCGAGGAACGCTTCGGGAACCGAGATGCGCTTGTTCGCGGAGTCGTCGAGCGTGCGCTCGAACCACTGGGTCGCGGAGGTGAACGCCGGGTTGAGGCTGTCGGTGATAACGTAGCGCGCGAGTGCGCAGATACGCTCGGAGCGCATCGGATTGCGCTTGTACGGCATGGCAGAGGAACCGATCTGGTTCTTCTCGAACGGCTCCTCGACCTCCTTGAGGTGCTGGAGCAGGCGCAGGTCGGTCGCGAACTTGGACGCGGACTCCGCGATGCCGGCGAGGGTTGCGAGGGTCTGTGCGTCGATCTTGCGCGAGTAGGTCTGGCCGGAAACCGGAACGACGCCCGCAAAGCCGAAATCGTCCGCAATGCGCTTCTCGAGCTCCTTGACCTTGCTCTCGTCGCCGTCGAACAGCTCCATGAAGGAGGCCTGCGTGCCGGTCGTGCCCTTGCTGCCGAGCATGCGCAGGTTCTCGATGCGGTATTCGACCTCGCCGAGGTCCATCAGCAGCTCGTTCATCCAGAGCGTCGCGCGCTTGCCGACGGTGGTCAGCTGCGCCGGCTGGAAGTGGGTGAAGCCGAGGGTCGGCTGCGCCTTGTGCGCGTCGGCGAACTGCGCGAGCTTGTCCAGAACGGTCGCGAGCTTTTTGCGCACGAGCAGCAGACCCTCGCGGATCTGAATGATGTCGGTGTTGTCGCCGACATACGCGCTCGTCGCACCGAGGTGGATGATGCCTGCGGCCTTGGGCGCGACCTTGCCGAAGGTGTAAACGTGTGCCATAACGTCATGGCGCACCTCCTTCTCGCGCTGACGGGCCACATCATAGTCGATATCGGTGATGTGCGCCTCCATCTCGTCCACCTGTTCCTGGGTGATGGGCAGGCCGAGCGCCATCTCAGCCTTTGCCAGCGATACCCACAGGCGGCGCCAGGTCGAGAATTTCATGTCCGAGGAGAAGTTATACAGCATCTCCTTCGAGGCATAGCGCGAAGAAAGCGGGCTTTCGTACACGTTGTTCATGTCTTTTTTCGTCCTTTCCGGTGTAGTTTACTGATTATTCGAGCAAAACAACAGCCTTGTGGCAGTCTGCTTTCAGTTTACCACTTTATCGGTCGATTTTCAAGATTAACCGCCCTTCTTTGCGCTATCTTGTAGCAATAAACAAAGAACCGCCTATACTGTCGAAAAACTTCGTTTTTCCGACAATATGTGTTCTGACTTCGCAGAACACGAGTCGTCCGAAAGTATCAAAACCGAGGTGCACGCCCCCGGTTGCTCTCATTGAATATTTTAAGGATAGAGGCCTACGGGCTTATGAAATCGCATAGCGATTTCTATTTTATGCGCGCTGCCGCGCGGCTGCTGTGCTCTTATAAAGAGACGAAAGCGCCTCCCGTTCGGGAGTGCCGCAACTGCGTCTTAAATTTTTATGCGTTTTTAATGAATACTTCCAGGCGGTCGAGGCCCTTGTCGATCTCGGTCAGCGAGGTCGCGTAGCTCCAGCGGACAAAGCCCGGAGCCGCAAACGCGGTGCACGGTACGGTCGCAACCAGGCCCTTTTCCAGGAACAGCTGCGAGAAGTCCTCGGCGGACTCGATGACCTTGCCGTACATGGTCTTGCCGATAAAGCCGGTCATGTTCATCATGACATAGAACGCGCCCTCCGGCTTGATGCAGGAAACACCTTCGATCCTGTTCATGCGCTCGACAAGATGGTCGCGGCGCTTCTCGAACGCTTCCTTCATGACCTGCATATCCTCCTGCGGGCCGGTCAGCGCAGTGATGGCCGCGTGCTGAGAGGTGTGCTATTCCGATCTCGAAGCCCTCTTCAATAGCCACAATATCCTGCCAGTCGGAGACATTGCACTGCCCGTATACATTGTAGCCCACGGCGACCACAGTGCCGTCTGCCCGCAGACCAAATGTGTCACCCGATATTCCCAGCAGCATTCCCTGGACAAGGGGCCTGATTGGGGCCAGGATGCTTCTTTTCCGCTCTGCTTCCTGCCTTGCCTTTTCAGCGTCCTGCCTTGCTTTTTCTTCTGCGCTCTGTTGGTACTTTTCCAACTGCGCCCGCAGTTCCGGCGAGGCAAAGCGCAGGGCGTTCGCCTTGTTGCGGGAGTCTTTCAAGGGTCTGGTGTCCTGCGCCATCATTTCGGGATTGGTGTATTCCATCTCTGCACAGAACTTACCTAAATAAGCCTCGGCGCACTCCGGGTCGATTTCCAGCACCTTATCAAAATATTCGTTGGCGCTTTTCCAGTCCCTGTCCTCAAGGAGGATCTGTGCCCGTTTCAGCAGGCTATCCACCGTGGGACCACCTGCCGACACCACCTGGACGGGAGCGGGCTGAGCCGCCGGAGCCGCCTGCCCCTTGCCCAGCAACTTGTCGATGCCCCGGAGCAGGTCCTGGACCGCCCCCACCTTACCCATGTCCTGGGCCTGGAGCTTCTGGAACTCCTTGGGCATATCGTAGGCATCTACATCCTTGTAGCAGGGAATGAGGTGCTTGCTCTTGTCCTGGGCCATGAGCTTCAGGAAACGGCTCCACTCGTTTTTCACCCAGACGGCGTTGAAATACTCATAGTCGGTGCCGAACACCAGCATGACCTTGGCGCTGTTCAGGGCAGCGAAGATGTACGGTTCGTACTCGGTGCCCAGCTTATCTTCCAGGGTGATGCGGGAGAAAAACACCCGGTAGCCCTTGCCGGTGAGGGCGTCGTACACATCCTGGGCCAGCACGCTGTCGATGGTCCGCTGGCCGTCCTCAGCGGTCTCCTTGTAGCAGATGAAGATGTCGTAGGGCGGCTCCTTGCCGGAGACCTCGATGATGCCCTTGCGGATGTTCTCGATGGCCTTGGCCTCGTCCCGGTATACTCGCCGGGCGATGGCGTCGGCGTTCTCACAGGACTGCTCGAAGTCGCTGTCCTCCAGGATGCTGTCAAAGGAGGAGCGGTGGCAGGTGGGCATCTTCTTCCCGGTGGCTGGGTCGTCCACATACTCGATGCCGTAGCGGCACAGCACCAGCCCCCAGTAGGCCTCGGCCTCTGTGGGGAAGTCGGCCACAAGGTTTTCGTAGACCCCGGCGGCCTTATCGAACTCGTTGGCCTGGCGCAGCCGGTTGGCCCGGCTGAACAGAGTCAGCTTCTTCTCATCATCCACCTTGGGGACGGTCTGGGTGGTGCCGCAGTATTCACACTCGGTTACGGTGGCGCCCTCGGTGATGCTCAGGTCGCCACCGCACATTTTACATTTGATGATCGCCATGATCTCCGTCCCTTTCTTACAGCTTCTTCAGCTCCGCCTCGATCTCCGCCAGCCGGGCCTCCACCTGTCTGCGCTTGCCGCCGGAGAACAGGCCCTTGATGGTGGGCAGCTCCGCTTGCAGCCGGGCACGCTCGGTTTCCAGTGCGGTGCGGGCTTCCTCTTTTTTGCGGCGTTGTTCCTCTTCCTTGCGGCGGCGCTCCTCCTGCTGGCGGTATTCCTCCTCCTCTTGCCGACGAAGTCGCTCTTTCTCCTGTTCCTGCCTGCGTCGCTCGTCCTGTTCCTGGGCCTTCTGCTTTGCGGCGGCCTCATAACCCTCCAACCGCTCCCGCAGCTCCGGCGAGGCAAACCGCAGGGCGTTTTCTAAAAAGCTGCTTTCTGACATGC
>ENA-ORLY01004336-ORLY01004336.1-human-gut-metagenome-genome-assembly--contig:-NODE-4336-length-10276-cov-2.695068_pt1 | contig 10276 bp, 16 predicted proteins | sample MGYA00243071_ERZ508832 | MGnify/ENA primary metagenome ERZ508832 (study PRJEB26277, sample SAMN04329777) | human gut metagenome | biome: human-associated habitat | host: Homo sapiens | place: USA...
TTGACGCCGATGCCCAGCTTGGCCGAGACGCGCGGTGCCTCCATGCAGGGCAGGCCGATGACGTCCTCGACCTCCTTCGCCACGGCGTCCGGGTCGGCGCTAGGCAAGTCAATCTTATTCAAAATCGGTACGACTTCCAGGTTGTGGTCCAGCGCCAGGTAGCAGTTTGCCAGCGTCTGGGCCTCCACGCCCTGGCTGGCGTCCACGACCAGCACTGCGCCCTCGCAGGCGGCCAGGCTGCGGCTGACCTCGTACTGGAAGTCAACGTGGCCCGGGGTGTCGATGAGGTTGAACTCGTAGGTCTCGCCGTCGTCGGCCTTATAGCGCATCGTCACGGCGCGGGCCTTGATGGTGATGCCGCGCTCTTTTTCAATGTCCATGTCGTCCAGCACCTGGTCGGTCATCGTGCGCTTGTCAACGCTGTCGGTCAGCTCCAGCATACGGTCGGACAGGGTGGATTTGCCGTGGTCGATGTGTGCGATAATGCAGAAGTTGCGGATGTTTTTGCGGGCCATCAGGTTTCCTCCAAATCGTTCCAGATCTCGCAGATCTTGCCGTTCTCTTTGTATACGCGGGGCACGCGGCGCGCCAGCCCGCAGACAATTTCGTAGTTGATGGTCTGGGTCTTGGCCGCAATGGTGTCGGCGGTGTCGCCGCCGCCCGGGCCAAAGACTGTGACCTCGTCGCCCATCTTGACATCAGGAATGTCCGTTACATCGAGCATAGTCTGATCCATGCAGACGCGGCCCACCACGGGGGCAGCGTGGCCGTGTATGTTCATGACGCCAAGCCCGCCGGACAAACGGCGGGGGTAGCCGTCGGCGTAGCCCACGCAGACCGTGGCAACGCGCATCGGGCGCTCGGCTGTGAAAGTACGCCCATAGCTCACGCTCTGGCCGGGCTGCAAGTCCTTGACAAAGGTCACAACGCATTTCAGCGACATGACCGGCTGCAGGGCAGGAAAGCGGACGTCGTCGCTGGGGTCAAGCCCGTACAAAATGATGCCCGCGCGGGTCATGTCGTGCCGCCACTCGGGGTGGCGCAGCTGCGCGGCCGAGTTGGCACAGTGTACGGTGCCGGTGGCAAAGCCATCAGCCTGCAAACGCGCTACCACCCTGGCAAACAGCGCATACTGCTCGTCGGTGTAGGCGGTGTCCGCAGGGGTGTTGCTGTCCGCCACGGCAAAATGCTGGAACACGCCGCAGATATCCAGCCCCGGCAGGGTGTACAGGGCTTCCAGCTCGTGGATAGTTTCATCAAACCCGGAACGCACCGCAAAGCCAATGCGGCCCATGCCGGTGTCGATTTTTAGGTGTACCTTGGCCTGTACGCCCGCCTTGACGGCGGCAGCGGAGAGTGCCTGCGCGTACTCGGTGGAAAAACAGGCCGTGGCTATGTCATTTTCTGCCAACACTGCCGCATAGGACGGGTCAGCAAAGCCCAGAATCAAAATCGGTTTTGTGATGCCGCTGCGGCGCAGGTGCCGCCCCTCGCCCAGGCTGCTGACGGCAAACGCCGCCGCACCAGCCTGCTGCAAGGCGTGGGCGATGGTCGTGTCGCCGTGGCCGTAAGCGTCGGCCTTGACAACGGCACAGATATCGCCGCCTACCGCGCGGTGGATATATTCAAAATTGCTGCGCAATGCTGTCAGATCGATCTCCGCCCAGCAGTGCTTTTCCAGTGCAAGTCTACTCATAAACGCCCATTCCTCCATAACACTTAATTATACCATGGAAACAGCGTTCCCGCAACTAATTTTCGCCGTCATCGTTTGTGGTAAAATGCTTGGCATCCGTCTCGGACCAGCGGCCATGGACCCGCTGCACGCCCACAATGCGCAGCTTGGAGTGCAGAAAGTGCTGCTCACGGTAGAGGCTGAAATAGCTGGACAGCATGTACGACACCGCGCAGGCCAGCGCAAACAGCGCAATGCACTGCCCGCCGAATACTTCAATCGCCAGGCAGATGGACGCCAGCGGGCTGTTGGTGCAGCCGCAAAAAAGCGCCACCATACCCAGCGATGCGCCCAGCTGCGGCGGCAGACCCAGCAGCGGCGCAGCTACACAGCCGAACGTCGCCCCGGTGAAGAAGATGGGCACGATCTCGCCGCCCTTGAACCCTGCACCCAGGGTCAACGCGGTGAACAGCATTTTTAAAAGGAAGGCGTAGGGTACGGCCTCGCCGTCGATGGCGGCCTCAATGACCGCCGCGCCTGCGCCGTTGTAGTCGGTCGTGCCGAGCAGCTTTGTCAGCGCCAGAATCAGCACGCCGCCCGCCGCAACGCGCAGATAGGCGTTGGGCAGAAATTTTTTGTAGAGCTTGGGTGCTGCATGCAGCAGCTCACAGAAAAATATGCTCAGCGCCGCCAGCAGAGCCCCCAAAAGGATGACACGCACAAGATTCAGCGGCGTGGCGGCGACCTCGGCTTTCAAAACGAAGGATTCCGGCGCAAGCCCCATCCGCCCGCTGATAAAAACGCCCAGCAGTGCCGAAACCAGGCAGGGGAGAAGGGCCGCGTATTGCATCGAGCCGACATCCACGACTTCCAGCGTGAAGATGGTGGCCGCCAGCGGCGTACCGAAGATGGCCGAGAACGCGCCCGCCATGCCGCACATCGTCATTAAACGGCAGTCTCGGCTTTCCAAGTGAAACGCCTTGCCGATCTGCCCGGACACTGACCCGCCCAGCAGCAGGGCCGCGCCCTCGCGCCCGCTGGAACCGCCGAACAGGTGGGTCATGACAGTGGAAGCAAAGATCAGCGGCGCGGTGCGCAGCGTCATGGGCTTGTGCTCCCGCACCGAGACGAACACCTGATTGGTGGAACCGCCGCCGTCGGGATCGAAGTGGCTGTACAAAAACACGATGACCAGGCCCGCGATGGGCAGCAGGTACAGCAGCCACGGCTGGGCCGCGCGGGTGGCGTTGGCCCAGTTCAGCGCCAGTCCGAACGCTGCACCCAGCGGCCCGACAACACACCCCACCAGCGCCGCCAGCACCAGCCACTTGGCGCACACCGCCAGATACCCCGCCGCGCTGCGCAGACAGTGCCTGACCTTTCCCATAAAGATTCCCTCCCGAATATTCCGAAATTTGAGATTATTATAGCGTTTTTGCGGGGAAAAGACAACAGAAAAATACCCTGCCAGGGGCAACTCGGCAGGGTATCGCTTCCATGATGAGGTTATGCAGCACCACGTATACAGGGGCACAGGCTTTGCAGCGTGGCAGCATTGCGGCAGCGTAGAAGAACATATACTTGAATAACTGGACAGCAAAGGCGCGTATCTGTATGCAGCACGGTAAAAAATGCGGTATAATACAAAAAGACCACCCGGAAACAAACGTTTCCAGGTGGTTTTGGTCGAGGTGACAGGACTCGAACCGTCCAAAACTGTGAACTTGCAAGAAAACGGCATACCTGCATGAATAAAATAATAGCGCCCGCACGTTGTTTTGCTCTCGCGAACGAGTGGCGCGGGACGCTGTAAAAATCAAAAGTGCGGTAAAAAATGCGGTACGGTTCAGGCGTTTTTCAGTACGCGCAGGAACACGCCGTTGACGGCTTGCGCGGTCTGTTCTGCATCACCGGCGAGGGTGTGAGCGTATACTCCGAATGTGTCCATATCTTCGCTATGGCCTATAAGCGTTTTAACCTCACCGGCGGGCAGCGTCTTGACGACCGACACAAATGTGTGGCGCAGCTCGTACAGGCTGCAAGGCGTCAATCCGTTGGCGGTGCAGTAGACTTTCCAGCGGCGGTAATAGTGCGGCTCGCTGGTGATGCGAAACACGCTGCCGACGCCGCCGGTGCTCTCCCGCTGATCGTCCAGCACCCGCCGGGCAAGGGCAGACACGGTAAAGGAGCGCACCGCGTTTTCATTCTTGCCGCGCGTCTGCTCGCCCTTGATGTTGACCGAACGGCAGATGTGGACGGTATCGCCGCGGATGTCTGCCCAGTCAAGCCCAATCACCTCGCCGGGGCGCAGGCCGGTTAAGACCTGAAAGCGGTATGCGTTGATGTATTCATCGGGCACAGTCTGGCCGTTGTATGTGGTCGTGTCGGTGTTAAACAGCTTCACAAGGTCCGACGGCTGCAAGACCTGTTTGCCCTTGTATCGCGCCCCGGCGGGGATGTGCAGCGCCTCCGGGTTGAAGGTGGACAGCTTGCACAGGCGGCAGTATTTGAAGAAGGCTCGCATATCTGCGCACAGGCTTTTCAAGGTTTTCTTGCTCTTGCCCGCTGCATAGGCTTTGTTCACGACTTCCTGCACGTCCTGTTCAGTTAATGAGGTAATGCGCTTATTGCCAATCATCGGCAGAATCCAGACTTTCCAGCGGCTTGCAATGTTGCGGCAGTTGCCCGTGCTGGTCGTCTCCTGCATCGTGGCAAACCACCGTGAGTACAGGGCGGCCACACGTTCCCCGCGTGGGTTTATGCCGTCGTCAAGCCATGCGTCCGCCTTGGCGTTGGCTTCCCGCTGTCCTGTGCGGCCGGGGCGGCTGCTGTAAAAGCTCTTGCGCGTGCCGTCGTGCTGGACGTCGATGCGCCACATCTTGCCCGTCCAGCGAGCCGTATTTGTACGTTTACCCATAAAATAAAACCTCCTTTGGGTACACTTTGACAAGCCCACCCGAAAGAGGTATAATAAGCGTGTTTGGGGGCTTATTTCTCTTTTGAGGTGAGCATCTATTCAAAACCGTTCCCGGTTGCCGCCGGGGGCGGTTTTTTCTGTTTATAGCGCCGACATTAGGCGTTGCGATCGTTCAGCAGAGACAGTAAATAGTCAATATCTGTCGAGTATTGCGGTTTATCCCCGGCGGCGTAGTGGTCTAAGTATTGCTGACACTCGGCCACAATCTGCCGTTCGTTCTCGTTGATGATCCGTTGCAGCATCGTTGCAAACTCGTTGCCCTCGGTACGATAGCGCACGAGGTATTGCTTTGTAACAGGAAACATCTTGATATAGTGCAGGCCGTGCCGGTTGCGTGGGCGCGTTGTAGGACGCGGGGGCAGGGCAAAATATTGATACTTAGGAGCCGCCGCCGGAATGTTGGAGCGGATCGGTACGGCAAAATCATAGTTATGCCCACAGTAGCGCAGGCGCAGCACGGCCACATAGGGGCGGCCGGACTTTTGTAAAACCTCTTTGTCCTGCTGATACAGCTGCAACAGATCCGTGCGGATGGAAACAAGTTTCATAGTGATACCTCAAAACGAAAAGGCGGGAAATGCTTTGCAGCAAATCCCGCCTTACAAGTAAGCGATATTCTACGCTTTGCAGCACCCCGTCGCTTACGGAAGTTAAACATACACGTTCACCATATTCTGGCCGTGATGACCGGCTGGCATCTCTGCCTACTTGTATTATATGCGGTTTTGCTGGTTTATGCAAGGGGTGCAGGGGGATTCATGGAAATTTTACAGGTGATCCCGGCAGGACGCTTTTGTGCAGATTGACAGCGCGGCGGGTGTGATCCGGCGCAGATCGGGGCAGCTGTGTTGACAGATTGCACAAGTGGAGCGCGGGAAAGCGGGGCGACGGATCCCGGCGGGCGGTCTGACTGCCTGCATTTACACTATACCAACTTTTTCGGTGGAAACATTTTTGTTCGGCGGGGCAAAGTTGGTATAGTGTGAGTGAAGGGGAAAAATCACTTTTTGTTGGTGTTAGATTTACCTGTATCTTCCGGATTATTATTAGGAGATGATGGAAGGTCGCTTGAAATGGCGTCTAGTGCATCTTTTATCGCACTATAAGCTGTCTTTTGTGATTTTTTTACTTCACGTTGCAATTTATTAAACATTGCCTGAACATATTTTCCGAATAGTTTCTTTTCTTCGTCTGTTAAGGAGTTATATTTTTCTTCAAAATCACCATCGGCATCAATAGAAAAATCTTTGAATTTCTGAACTGTTGCTGTGTTATCTGTTAAAAATTCTGACACGTCTATATTAAGGGCCTCTGCGATTTTTTGAAGAGACTCTATTTTAGGATTGCGACGATTGTTTTCCCATGCTTGAATCATTTGATAAGATACACCAATTCTGTCAGATAATTCTTTCTGCGTTAAACCGGCATGAACACGAGCCTTTTTTATAAGCTCTCCTGTTGTCATCAAGTGTCACCTCCTACAAATAAAGTATATCATGCAGGAAGGAAAAACACAAGCAAAAAGTTGTGCTGTCGGCTTGACACTATCTGATGATTGTGCTAATATATAGAAAAACAATCTTTTGATTGTGTATCGATGGAGGTGAAAACAAAATGCGAATCGACAGAATCAAACTTATTTCCGAAATGGCACGGCAAAACCTGACCGTCAAGGAACTGGCCGAAAAGGCTTGCGTTTCTCGTATGACGGTTTCGTCTATGCGCAGCGGCAAGAGTGTCAACGAAAACAGCGCCCGCCACATCGCCCGTGCTCTTGGCGTTGAGCTGGACGCACTGAAAGAGGAGGTCTAAAAGCCGCGTGTTTTGAGGGGACAACACGCAAGGAATGAAGTTATACACCCCCACCCGGAAAAAACCTTGCAAGTGCCGATTTTCAGGCGCTGACAGGGTATTACATGAGAAGGTGCATTATGGAAGGAATCACAGAACAATGATTATGTTGACCGATGAGATCGGCATCACCGCCGATTCTATGCAGTACATTGTCGGCAAGCCGACGCAGCAGCCCGGCAGGGGTGTTAGAATGATGAACGCCCGGTATTATGTCGATCTTGGCGCGGCGCTTCGTGCCGTCGTGGCTGATTGTGTCCGCGCAGGCGTGGCCGATGGCAGTATTACCGAGCTTCGGCAGATCGTGACCGAGCAAGCCCGGCTTGAACAGGAATTTTCCGAGAAGTTGAAGGGAGCGTATGTTTGATGGTGATTTACGCCACCGAGTACGAAAAGCGGCTGATCGTGCAAGCCCTGCGCGATTATGTCCGGGACTGCCCCGCCGGGGCACAGGAACAGGCGGCAGAACTGGCCGCCGAAATCGAACAGGCTTACAGGCCGTAAGGAGGTACAACCCATGTGCAAACCGTTCTACAACCTGCGTGTGCGTTTCGCCCAGTGCGAAATGTCACAGAATGAAGTTGCCCGCGCCGCCGGTATGGCGTCCAGCACCATGACCGCCCGGATGCAGGGCAAGCAACCCTTTGATGCGTGGCAGATGGAGAAGATTGCCGCCGCGCTGGACATCAAGCCGGAGGAATACGGCAAGTATTTCTTCGACCACGGAAAGGCGGCGGGGTGATGGTGCGAAATGCGTTTATAAGCTGGTGGAAAATGTTTGTCCGTCTTGAGAGTGTTTTTGAGAACGCGCCGGACGATTGTGCGGGAAAGGCATTGAAAGCGTCTTTTGTGTACGCTCGTACTGGTGAGGTTCCAGAACTTGATCCGGTGTCACTGATTTTGTTTTCGGCTATTCGCCCCAGTATTGACGATTCAGCAGAGACTTTCGAGAATATCAGCAAGCGCAACCGCGAAAATGGGAAAAACGGCGGACGTCCCCCAAAGAAAAGCAGCACGCATGAATTAGCAGAAACCCAAAATAACCCAGAAAACCCAAATAACCCAGAGAAAACAGAAGATAGAAGTAAGAAGAAAGAAGTTAGAAGTGAGAAGATAGAAGATAGAGAGCGTAAGGCGGACAAGCCGCCCCGCGCCCGCTTTCAGCCGCCGACAGAAGCCGAAGCAATCACATACTTTGCAGAGCAAGGCAGCAGTGAACAGGAGGCCAAGAGCTTTATAGACTACTACACCGCCAACGGCTGGAAGCAAGGCGGAAAAGCACAGATCAAGGACTGGAAGGCAGCTGCCCGTAACTGGATACGCAGAAGCGCAGAGTATGGCAGCAGCAAGCCAACAGGAACAGCAACATCGAATCCCACGAAAAGAATGTTTGATGATAGTTTTGTATGATGGACAATAGAAAAAGCCGCCCCGGATGCTACCAACATCCAGAGCGGCAGGCGGTAAAAAGCGATTGAACAGACCGCAAAAATACCGCCTCTATTGTACCCAAAATGGAGGAAAAAAGCAAATGAAAACTGAAAAGATTATCAACCTGACCGCCTACACGGTGGAATACATCGACCCGCGGGAGCCGAAGCCTCGCACCGTCCACACCGAGACCGTGGTGCTGGACGGCGGCAAGATCAGCGCCTTGCACCGCTTGGACATCAACCCCGGCGGGTACATCACGCAGCGCTTCGAGCGCAGCACCGGCTACACAGTAACCGCCGTGCGCAAGGGCGAGAGCCTGACCGCCTGCATCGACCTTGCCGAGCTTTGGCAGCAGACCACCGCACGGAACGAGCTCGCCGCCGTAAAAGCCCAGCTTGCCGCCGCTATGGCGCAGCTGAACAGCGCAGAAGAGGTGAAGCTGTAATGACAACGCTTGAAGAAATCCAGATGGAAGCCAGCAGCCTTACAGCGGAAAACGTGCAGGAAGTTCTTGCCTACATACACGAGTTGAAAACCCGCCGGGCGGTACAGGAGACGGGCGCATGAAAATCAAAATCACCTACACGGCAGCCGAGGCCGCCTGCTTTGAGCGTATCCGAGCCGACCTGATCCAGAGTATGCCCGATGCGCGGCAGCACACGAGCACCGCCCCCGGCGGGGTGCTGATCTGGTATCTGAATGCTTGCAAAAAGCCGCGTGATATGGTAAAATAGTCAATACAGAGTACCGCCGATAGGTAGGCCATACAGGCGCAGGGAAAGGGCTTAGAGCCTCTCCTTGCGCCTGTTTTTTTGCTGTAGAAGGGATTGTTTGCCGGGCGTTTTTCGGGTTTTAGGCTCTTTCCCTGTGCTTATATGACCTAGGCGCGATCCAGCCGGGACACGCCGCTATAAGCCGACAGCAAAAAAAAGGAGTTTTTACCATGTACGGAATGCAAATTGACACTATCAAACTAGCGTTGCAACGCTACCGCACCGCCTACCTTGACGCGGAGGCGCAGAAGAAGAACGCAACGGACAACTACCGTCAGAATATCATCTGGAAGGTAAAGAGCGATATTGAGGCACAGCTTGCCAAGAAAGCCCTTGAACCGGGTCCCGCGCTAAGGGTGCAGACCTGACCGAGGACTAGCAGCTGTTGCAGAGCCCCGCCTTTGATCTGGACGAAAAAGACCTTGAAAGCATGATCGAGCGCAACAAGAGCAACTCAACTATGATCCGCGCGATCCGTGGCTATTTGAAACAGCACCGCATGGCGCTGGCCACCCCGCCCACCGAGAAGGACAAGCTCGACGCAATCCGCCGCATTGAGCTGGACGTGACCGATGCAATGTATAACACCATGTACATCGGACAGCTTAACCAGATGGTGGACGACTTCGACAACTTTTTTGCACAGCAGCTGGCCGTTCTGAATGGCGAGTACATCGATGCGCCGAAGCAGCAGTAAGGGGAAAGTACTATGTCTATTCTTGTAAATGCGCAGAACGTAGATGCACGGTATGCCCCTATTCTGGAGCCGAACCTGTTCTATGAATCCGTTTTCGTTCCAGATGTCACCTATACCGACCAGTACCAGGAAGGGGCAGCCGGTGAAATTCTGGTACACAAGCTGAAAACAGCCCCGGTTGAGCCGGGCACACCTGGCCGCGACTTTACCGACGAAAAGGCCGGCGACGACCTGATCACGATTGCGATCAACAACAATTTCCAGAAGTCCAAGAAGATTTACGGCGTACAGGCCGCCGAGGTGGGGATTTCCCTTGGTAATGAAAATCTGTCTCTTGCAATCAAGGAATGCAGCGAGGGGCGGCAGCTTGCGGGCGTTGCCTGCCTGATCAGGGAAGGCACCGCCGCCGTTGCAACCGATGCGGTCACAGACCCGAAAGCTGACGCCGTGGCAGTCCGCGCCGAGATCATCAAGGCAAAAGGCGTGGCGGACGTTGTGCTGTGCTCGCCGGGTTACTACGCCCTGATTCTCAAACTGTCCGGCTCTGACTATACCCCGGACGCAAATGACCAGACGGCAGCAACCGGCCGCGTTGGGCAGTGGCTCGGCATGAACTTCATTGAGTGCCCGATGTTGGCGGAGGAAAGCGGCCAGTACTACGACTATACCGGCGCTTTGCGTACCGTAGATTTTACCGGGGTTGGACTATATCATGTATAACCACCGGGCGCTGTCCATTGTTGACAGCGTCGAAGCGGCGCGCCTCCGCGTGGTGGAGGGAGACACGACCCTTGCGGCCGTCAGCGGTTCCGTCCGACTGGAGGACGCCGAATGCGCGGCGCGGCTGGATATGTCGTCTACGAGCGGCG
>ENA-ORLY01004340-ORLY01004340.1-human-gut-metagenome-genome-assembly--contig:-NODE-4340-length-10262-cov-2.957192_pt1 | contig 10262 bp, 5 predicted proteins | sample MGYA00243071_ERZ508832 | MGnify/ENA primary metagenome ERZ508832 (study PRJEB26277, sample SAMN04329777) | human gut metagenome | biome: human-associated habitat | host: Homo sapiens | place: USA...
GTACTATTTGTAAGAATTTGTTTCACATCATTGTCATATATACACTTTCTATTTTATTTTTTAAATTTATTTTATTGATTTTTAATATTATTTAATATACAATGTTGTTATAATTATAAACAAAAGAGTGGTGTAAATATTGGAAAAGAAAAAAAGTAAAAAAGTTGTAAATATGAATAAAAATTTTAAATCACAAAATTTTATATATATAAAAAAGTTAAAAATGATATTTATTGTTATTATTTTAATTTTAATTTTACTGATAGGAAGAATTGGTTTTCTTCAATTTGTGCAAGGTAGCTATTTAAAGGAACTTGCATATAATCAGCAATCAATAAATCAAATTATTAGTCCTAAAAGGGGTTCTATTTATGATTCAACTGGAAAAATTCTTGCTACTAGTTCTTCCGTTGATACTATAACAATTAACCCTGATAAAATTGGTGAAAGTATTAAAGATAATTCAGAAAAAACAAAACTTAAAGAAAACCTTGCTAAAGCCTTTTCTGAAATATTTGAATTAGACTATAATGAAACTTTATCAAAAATTAATAGTGATTCTAAAGTTGAGACAATTGCTAAAAAGGTAGAGCAAGACAAAGTTGATAAATTGAAAAACTGGATGAAAGAAAATAAAGTTACTACTGGTATTAATATTGATGAAGACACCAAAAGATATTATCCTTATGGTACTGTATTGTCTCAAGTTTTAGGTTCTTGTGGTAGTGATAACCAAGGTTTATCTGGTATTGAAGTTCAATGGGATTCTGTTTTAAAAGGTACTCCCGGAAAAATAGTAAGTTCAAAAAGTGCAAGTCAAGAAGAAATCCCTAATGCTGAAGAAACATATATTCCTGCTGAAAATGGTAGTGACTTAACTTTAACTATTGATTATAGAATTCAAACTATTGTTGAAAAATATTTACAACAAGCTGTAGAAAATAATTCTTGTGAAAATGGTGGTAGTTGTATTGTTATGAACCCTAAAACAGGTGACATTTTGGCAATGGCTACATACCCTAACTATGATTTAAATACTCCTTTTACACCTAATGCATATGTTGCAAAAACTTATGATTCATTAGATGATGAAGGTAAAGCGAATGCTATATATAAAATGTGGTCTAATAAAGCTGTTTCAGAATTATATGAGCCTGGTTCTGTATTTAAATTAATTACGGCATCTGCTGCTTTAGAAGAAAATATTACTGGTACTGATGTTGCTGGAGATTTTAAATGTCCTGGATATGAAATGGTTGGAGATAGAAGAGTAAATTGTTGGAAAACTGATGGTTCTCATGCTTCTCAATCTTTAAGACAAGCACTAGAACATTCTTGTAACCCTGCTCTTATACAACTAGGAAATAGAATTGGTACAGCAACCTTATATAAATACTATAAATCTTTTGGTTTCTTTGATACAACTGGTGTTGATTTACCTGGTGAAGCAAGTTCAATATTCCTTGCAGAAAATGAAGTAAAACCTATAGAAAGAGCAACTTATTCTTTTGGTCAAAGATTTAGTATTACTCCTTTGCAAATGATTACAGCTGTATCTGCTATTGCTAATAATGGTATGTTAATGAAACCTAGAATTGTAAAATCTATTACTAACACTGATACTGGTGCTGTAACAACAGTTGATACAGAAGAAGTTAGACAAGTTATATCTTCTGATACTGCCACAAAAGTAAAATCTATGATGCAATCTGTTGTAGAAGAGGGAACTGGTTACAGAGCTTCTGTTACTGGTTATACTGTAGGTGGAAAAACTGGTACATCTGAACCTAGATCTGGCAGAGAAGATATAGATGGTTATGTTGCAACTTATGTTGCAATCTCTCCTGTTGAAGATACTCAAGTTGTATTATTACTTAATTTATATAAACCTCCAAAGAGCAATCATCAAGGTGGTACATTAGCAGGTCCTGTTGTTTCTCAAATTTTAACAGAAATTTTACCTTATTTAGGAATTCCTTCAAATGAAGAAACTACAGATGATAGTGATTTAATTACTGTTCCTGAAGTTAGAAATAAAACTATTACAGAAGCTGAAAAAGTTTTAAAAAATGCTGGCTTTACTACAAAGATTTCTACTTCTAATGATAAAAATAGTACAGTTGTTACTGATCAAGTTCCAAAGCCTGGAGTAGCATTGTCTAAAGATTCTATTATAATGTTATATGATCAAGACACTAGAGTTTCTACTACTGTTCCTGACCTTAATGGAAAAAGTAAGTATCAAGCAACAACTGAATTAAGAAATTCTAATTTAAATATTAGTGTTGAAGGTTCTGGTACTGTAGTATCACAAGACCCACCAAAAGGTTCTAGTGTTGATGCCGGAACAGTTGTAAAAGTAACTTTAAAGTCTTCTAAATCTTCCAACTAAATTTTTTCTAAGAGGGATACATTAACCCTCTTATTCCATTTTTTCTTCTAGCCAATATTTTTCTACCAAATCATCTAGTAACTTTATACTTTCATTATTATCTTTTATCTTTTTTAGTGTCTCATTGTCTACTCCTTTTAAATATGCAATCCATTCTTCTTTTTCTGTCATACTGTCTAAATTCTTAATTGTAAACTTTGGTAATTCTATTACATACATTTCTACTTCTTCTAATTTTATATTTGCGTCATTTGACATTATTTTTATAACTTTATCATATTCAGGTGTTGAAAAATATTTAAAATCTAATAAATTTATTGTTATTGTTCTGCAAAATTCTCTTTTGCCATTATATTCTAATTGGTTTAAGTGTATTTGAGCATAATACATTAACATTTTTGTTTGTATATATATTCCATCTATAAATTGAATTCCTACATTAATTTCTTCGTTTTCTTCTGTTTGTATTCTAACATCTGCTATTCCAAAGTTTTCTTCTTTTGGCAAATATCTTTCTTTTTTCTCTAGATATGGATTTAATTCTATTTCTTTTATATTTATATTCAAAATTGATTGTATTAAATTCTTTAAAATCCCCACACAACTATCATTATTTAAAATTTTTCTGAGGACATAATTACTTTTTGATATAAACTTTCTGTTCATATTTCTATTAACTTCACCTCCAGTATTTAATGAAAAATAATATTACTATTTCTTTGGTATTGGGTTAATTAGATCTAATTGTAAAACATTAAACTTTGATAAAAAATTAATTGAATAAAAATTTAGATAGATTATAACTTTGTATTTTTATTATGTCAATAAATTTTTTGATTTTTATAAAAAAATCGACCGCAAAATTCGACATTTTTGTTTTTTGTCTAATTCTTAGGTAGTCTCTATACATATTGCTTTTTTTGCAATTTTTTTGTATTTTCTTATAGATTTTAACATTCATTATTACAAAAAAATAGAAAGAAAACTCTTTCTATTTTTTGGTTGCTATATAATATCCTACTCCTCTTTTTGTGATTAGTATTTTTGGACTAGAAGTATCTTTTTCTATTTTTTCTCTTATTCTTCTTACTGTAACATCTACTGTTCTTATGTCTCCATAATATTCATATCCCCATACTTTTTCAAGTAATGTTTCTCTTGTTACAACTTGTCCTGGTTGAGTTGCTAGAAATTTCAGTACTTCAAATTCTCTTAGTGTTAAATCTATAATTTCGTCTCTTACTCTTACTTCAAATCTGTCTAGGTCTAATTCTAAATCATTTACTTTAATAACATTTTCTTTTTTTCCATTAGATTCCATAGCGTCTGAAATAGCTTCTTTAGGAATATTTGATATTTCATTTTTTCTTAAATTAGCTTTTACTCTTGCCATTAATTCTCTTACACTAAATGGTTTTGTTATATAATCATCTGCACCTAGCTCTAGTCCTACTATTTTATCTATTTCTGCATCTTTAGCTGTTAACATTAGTATTGGTATATTTAAATGATTTTTTACTCTTTTACATACTGATAATCCGTCTAGTTTTGGCAACATTATATCTAATAGCATTAAATCTGGTTTTTGTTCTAATGCAATGTTTACTGCTGTTATTCCGTCAGTTGCTTCTATTGTTTCATATCCTTCTTTTTTTAAATTATATACTAGTACATCTATAATTGATTGTTCATCATCTACTACTAATACTTTTTTCATTTCTTTATCTAAATTATCTTCCACAAAAATTCCGCCTTTCTGTAGCTTTATTTTTATATAGATTATTTATATCACAATTTTTGGGAATATACAAGGTTTTTTTTAGATTTTACATTGTCTTTTTTTAGTATCCTAATTCTTTTAATACATTTTTAACTTCTTCTTTGTAATTATCATCTACATTAAGATATTTTACAGTATTATCTATTCTTGATATTACTTTATATTTACTTTCTGTTGACAAAGTGTACTTTTGAAAGTTTTTTCCATTAACATTAGTTTCTACTGCAGAACTTCCTTTTTGATTTTTAAATATTGTTTCATTATTATTAAAAAATTCTATTGCTGTTGATTGGTCAGAAATTTCATAAAATTCTATTTGATAATTTATTTTTTTATTTCCAGCCACATAAACTTTATTTATGTAATTACTATTAGAAAATTGAGTAGTTGCATCTGTTATTTGATAACCTTTTTGACTCATAATGGTTTTAAATTCATCTGCTGTTAATGCTGTTTTTGTTCTTTCTGTCATTAATTTTATTCCTATTAGTAGTGCTACTATAATAAAAATTACTATAATTGCTATTATATATTTTTTCTTCATTTCCTTCACCTCCTTTGTTTTTCTATATTTTTTCATTTAGAATGTTTTCCATTGCAAAATTATTTTAACCCATTTCGGGTTAGTTGTCAATAACCTAAAATAGACTATTTTAAAATATCATAGAGGTGTAATTATGTATAAAAGGATTAGAGATTTAAGAGAAGATAGAGATTTGTCTCAGACCGAACTTGCAAAAATTTTAAATATGTCGCAAACTGGTTATTCTAAATATGAGGTTGGCACAAATGATATTCCTACTAAAATTTTGATTCAATTAGCAAAGTTTTATAATACTTCTGTTGATTATTTATTAGGGATTACTGACGAAATTAAACCTTATAAAAGGTAATTTTATTCGATTTTTCTTTTTTGTAAAGAACGATAAATTTAAAAATGTGAAGCTCCTTACAATTTTATTGTAAGAAGTTTCACATTTTCATTTTTACATTAAAACTTCAACATTAAAAGTACCGTTATCTTCAAGTTTTATCTCTTTTGTTTCTCCTAATTCGACTCCATTAACTGTAACTTTCTCAACCCCAGTATTTTTTCCATTTGGATTTTTAACAATAATATTATAAAAAGCATTTTTCCACTTATATTTAATGCTATATTCTTTCCAATAAGTTGGAATACAAGGTTCTATTGTAGCAATACCTTTTTCTATTTTTAACCCCAAAATATTTTCAATTCCTGCTTTGTAATACCAACTTGCTGAGCCAGTATACCAAGTCCATCCACCTCTACCCGCTAAGTTGCTTGCTCCATAAATGTCTGCTGGTATTACATATGGCTCTACTTTATATTTTTTACTACTTTCTTTTGTTCTTGCATGTTCTATTGGATTTATCATTCTATACAATTCTGCTGCTTTGTCTCCAAATCCTAATATTGACTCTGCTATTATTACCCAGCAGCTGGCATGTGTGTATTGTCCTCCATTTTCTCTAACTCCTGGTAAATATGATTTTATATAACCTGGATTTAGTTTTCCTTTTTCAAATGGTGGGTCTAATAGTTTGATTATTCCATTTTCTCTGTCTATTAAGTGGTTTTCTAAACTTTCCATTGATATATATTTTTTGTCATTATCTCCTGCATTTGATATTGTACTCCAACTTTGTGCTATACTATCAATTCTACACTCGTCATTTTCCATACTTCCTAATGTGTTTCCATCATCCATAAATGCTCTTTTGAACCATCTGCCATCCCATCCGTTTGTGTTTAATGCTTTCTTTAAGTGTTGCATTATTGTTTTGTATTCTTCAATTTTGATCTCAATATTTTCTTTTTTTATATTCTCCATAATTTTAGTAAATCTATCTAATACATTATACAAGAAAAATCCAAGCCAAACACTTTCGCCTTTTCCCTTAGGACCTACATTGCTAAAGCCATCATTCCAATCTCCACTACCAATTTTAGGTAAACCATTTTCACCAAATTTCAAACTTCTATCAATTGCTTTGATACAATGTTCATAAATGCTTCCTGTTTCTTTTGTTCTTTCAAATTTATCATATTTTTCATCTTCATTTTCTTCCAATTCTTTTCCTACTAAATATGGTGTTCTTTCTTCTAGTATTGAATAGTCCCCTGTAAATTCTATATATTCTGAAGTCAAATATACAAGCCATAACAAATCGTCCGAAAATTTAGTTCTTATTCCTCTTCCTGTTTCTTCATGCCACCAATGTTCAACATCACCTTCTAAAAATTGTTGTTTACTATGCTTTAATATTTGATTTTTTAAAATTTGTGGTTCTAAATATTTCAATGCTAGTGTGTCTTGTAATTGGTCTCTAAAACCATATGCTCCACCTGATTGATAATATCCTGTTCTACTTAATAATCTACTTTGTAGTGTTTGATAAATATCCCAACCATTTAAAATAATGTTCATAGATTCTAACGGTGTGTAAACTTGTAGTCTTCCTAAAATATCTCTCCAATAACTTTTTACATTTTCAAGTTCCTGTTTGCAATTTTGAATTTTGCTATATTTATAAGCAATATTTTTACTGTCAATAATTGATTCTTCTGCTCCTAATAAAAATACAATTTCTTTTTCTGACAAACTGTCTAATTCTACTTCTATTTCGTATGCTATACATGGCTTTTTGCCTAAACTATTTTCATCATTTAAACTTGTTTTTTTTAGTCCATCTGGATTTGATATATTTCCATTTCCTAAAAAGAATTTTTTATCACCTGTGTAACTTTTTATTTTTTCATTGCTTGATACATAAATAACATCATTTTTAAATTCTGCATTATATAAGTTTTGAGCACAAATTATATTGTTGTTTTTATCATATTTTAAGTCAATATATCCATTTGATTTAATCTCATCTTCTCCTAAAACTGGTTTCATATAATATATAATTTTTATTTTTTTTCTTTTCAAATTCATATTTTTTAATTTTAAAATTTGAATTTTTACACTATCTTCTTTTGGAACAAAAACTTCTAACTCTTGTTCTATTCCATCACTTCTATGAATAAATTTAGTGTAACCAAATCCGTAAATTACATTGTAATTTTTATTATCTGGCATAGGGTTTAGTCCAAGTGACCAAGCCTTTTTTGTCTCTAAATCTTTTAAATATATTATTTCTGATGGAATATCAAAGTTTGGTTGATTTTCCCATGATGTTACTCTATTTAATCTACTATTTTTGTACCAAGTATATCCTCCCATATTTTCTGTAACTAATGTTCCAAATTTTTTGTTTGCCATAATATGTGACCATACTGTTGGAAGTCTATTTTCTCTACTTGCTCTTATTAAATATTCTTTTCCATCTGCTGAAAATGCTCCATATTCATTATAATATTTTAAATCTTCTGATTTTTGTAAAATATCTAAATTTTCCTGATTTTCTGTTTCTATAATTAAATTTTCTGGCTCATTTTCAATTTTTTTGTATTTTTCTAAATATTCTTCTTCTATATCTTTTAATGAGTTATTTATTCCACCTTTTTTACCATCAATTATTATTCCCGCAATAAATTGAAGTAAATTCATGTCCTCTTTATCTATTTCATTTTTGTTTAATTCAAAGATTCCACCTCTGATGTTTTTTAAATATGCTAATTGACTACTTAAAATTACTTCTTCTATATCTTCCATTACATAATTTTCATAACTATATTTTTCTTCATCAACAATAACAAGTTCAGTTTCAAATCCTTTTGTTCTCATAAATTCGTATGCTTTTAAAACTTCTTTTACAACATACACTTCATTACTATCTTTTATCTTTACTAATATGATTGGTAAGTCTCCTGAAATACCATACTTCCATAGGTTGCTTTGGCTATATTTTTGTTTTGGTAATTTTTCTAGATTTAATTTTTTAGATGGATTATTGAAAATTATATATGATAGCATTTTTTGATAATCTCGTATTTGTGAGCCTTTTATTCTTAAATATCTTGTCTGTGCTTCATTTTTTGCTTTTGATAATTCGAATGCTTTTTTAATATTTTCTTCAACTGTATATTTTTTGATGTTTCCAATTACTTTTTCTTTTGTTTCTCCAACTGCTATAACTAAATTAATAATTGATTTTTGTTGTGTTTTTACTTTCATTGTTCGTTTTAGCGCTACAACTGGTTCTGTTACAAGACCTATTTTTTTTGAAAATGGAATTGAATTTTTAACCATCTGTGGTATTCCTATATTTCCTCTTCCTGTGAACTTTTCTTCATCTATTTCATACTCTAAATCCCCAATTACTTCACTATTTGTGGATAAGTTTACTGCCATATAGATTTCTTGTTCATGTTCATTTCTTTTTCTTCTTTTTACAATTATACTATTTGTTTCATTATCAAAGTCAAACATTAAAAATAAGTTGTTAAATGCTGGATGTGCATAATCCTGCTCTTTGGGTGATAATACTGGCTCAAAATGTGATGTTACTTCTAGTATTTCATCTTCACTTCCTAAATTTTCTAGTGATAATTTTCTTATTTCTACTGGCTCATCTGGTGCAATTATTGTTTCAATTCTTGTTTTTATATTGTCATTCACAAGTTCTTGTTCCATTTTATCTGGCATAAAGCTTATTTGATATTTTCCATTGTTTGGAATATAATTTGAACTCCATATTTTTTTTGATTTTATATTTTTTATGTCAAAAAATATTCCTTGTGGATAGTCATCTGTACTTTTAAATCTATTTATTAATATATTTTTATATTTACTTACTCCATCTCCTTTTTGATTCATTGCTATAAAATAATTTTCATTTGCAATTACATTTCCTCGTATTAATCTTTCATCTATTTTCTTGTAAGTGTCTTGAATGTAGTCTTCATAATCTACATATTTTAATTTTTCCACTTTTTCTTTATTTTCTTTTGTTATTATTGCTGTTTCTGGCATTGTTTCTTGCAATAAAATACTTATTGCATTTATTTCTGGATTTTCCATAAATCTTTTTTGCAAAATGTTGTTATTGAATAAATTGTTTATTGAAAGCAAAATCAAACCTTGGTGATGTGCCATATATGTTTTTACGACACTTGCTTTGCTTCCTTTTTCTAATCTTTCTGGTGTAAAATCTATTGATTCATAAAATCCATACTTATTGTACATTCCATAGTTTTCCAATTTTTTTAAATTTTGATATACCTCTTTTGGATAATCTGTTATTGCTAAAATACTTCCATATGTTGCTACAACCATTTCATCTGCAAGTCCCCTTTTTAGGCCAAGCCATGGTATTCCAAATGCTTTGTATTGGTAGTTTGAATATAAATCTTTTAGGTTAAATGCCGCTTCTGATATTCCCCATGGTATTTGTAATTTTTTTGCATATTCCATTTGACTCATTATCATAAATTTACATGATTCATCCAAAAGACTTCCTTTGTACTTTGGAATATTAATATTTGGCATTAAATATTCAAAAGCTGTTCCCGACCAAGATATTAAACCTTTGTGATTTCCAAGTATTGTAAGAGTTCTACTTAAAGAATTCCAATGTTTTGCTGGTACATCTTTTTTTGCTATTGCAATCAAACTTGCTTGTCTTGCTTCTGATGCTAGCAAATCATAATAAGAATTTGTTAATTTATTTTCTTCTACATTGAATCCAATAGAAAATATTCTTTGTTCTTTTTTATATAATTGTGAAAAATCTGTATCTTTTATTAATTTATTAACTATTGCTATCAATTGGTTAATTTCTTCATTTTTGTTTTGATTTTCAAGCCATGATTTTATAACATACATATATCCAACAAAGTTTCCGCTATCTACTGTTGATATATATCTAGTATTTAGTGGTTCTTTTGTTTCTGTATTGTACCAATTATATAAATGACCATTCCATTTTTGAAGTTTGTCTACTGTACTTAAAATATTTTTTAGCAATTCAATTGCTTTCTCATAACTTATAAAACCTAAATCATTTGCAGAAATAACTGCCATCATTGATAATCCTATATTTGTAGATGATGTTCTTCTTACAATTTTATTTTTTCTATCTTCTTGATAATTATCAGGAATCAAAAAATTGTCTTCTTTTCTT